>Ga0181520_10006201_pt1 | contig 18476 bp, 11 predicted proteins | sample PEATcosm2014_Bin_29_FD_132451 | JGI IMG/M metagenome (GOLD analysis project Ga0181520, IMG submission 132451) | Peatland microbial communities from MTU Mesocosm Facility, Houghton, MI, USA - PEATcosm2014_Bin02_30_metaG | ecosystem: Environmental > Terrestrial > Soil > Wetlands > Peat | place...
ACTAGTGCTCCGTCAGTCGTGAATCTTTAGGCAGCGGCTTGTAAGGCCACGCACACCAGCGGCCTATACGTCCTGGGGGATTGCAGGAAGATCGCTATGCGATCTTAGCACCAGACCCCCGCATTCTGAATGTCTTTGACCCTGAAAATCGCGGGGGTTTGGGGGATGCAATCCCCCAAGGTGTCAGGGCCGTTCAGCGATCTTGCCGTTTTGCCATTCGACCAAAGATTCTCGTCTGACAAGGCACTAGTGTGGGGATCGCGCGGTCGCTCAGGCGACACTGCCGGCTCGGGTGCATCCCTTGGAAGGTGACACGACCACCATGCTTCTTGGCACCGCATCCATCGACATCACGCCCCCCGTGGGCACTCCCATGGCTGGCAGTCTGCGGCCGCGAGCATCCGTCGGCATCGATGATCCCCTGATGTGCAAAGCGATGGTCCTCAGCACGGGCGAAACGCGGGTCGCCCTGGTCACCCTTGACCTCATCGCCTGGACGCGCCGCCGGTCCGATGAGCCACGCGCCGTCATTGCCGCGCAGGCTGGCATACCGCCGGAGCACGTCCTCATCAACTGCTCTCACACGCACTCCGGGCCCTATACGGACGAAAGCATCGATCTGTCCGGAAGTCTCGATGAGGCCTATCTGGCGCGGGTCAAGACCGCGATCGGCGAGGCCGTCTGCCGAGCGGCGGCGGACCTGAAGCCGGTGGCCGTGGGAACGGTGAAGACCAGCTTCGGCGGCGTGGGGCAGAACAGACGGTTCCTACGCCCCGACGGCGGGGCCATCAACGCCTGGCTGGCTCGCCCCGATGAGGGTGGCCTGCCCCTGGCCGGACCGAACGATGAAGACCTCATGGCCTGGGTGTTCTTCAACGACGGGAAGCCCACAGCAACCCTGTGGAACTACACAATGCACGTGAACACCCACTTCGGAACGAGCTTCTCGGCGGACTATCCTGGCCGTGTGGCGGCTTCTCTGCAAGAGGAATTCGGAGCCGGCTTCTTCTCGCTGTTTCTGCCGGGAACGTGTGGAGACATCAACAACATCGTTAGCTTCGAGCAGGTTCACCGCCGTCTGTCAGAGGCGATGGGGAAGGTGGTGCGTCGGGCCACGCCGGGCGACTGCGATGCGCTTGGTGCCATGTGGAAGGAAGTCCGCCTGGGCGTGCGGGATCGAGAGCCTTTCCAGGAGGCCGAGATTCGCGACAAGTGGCCGGACTGCCTCGACGTGTTCGAAAACGAGGACCGCCTGCTCAAGGCCGACCCGCAGGATGATGTCATCACGGTCGTGCAGGCGATTCGCATTGGCGATGGCGCTATCGCCGCCACACCGGGCGAGACCTTCGCGCAGCTTGGGCTGGACATCAAGCAGCGGTCGCCCTACGCGATGACGGCCGTCGGCGAGTTGTGCAATGATATCGTGGGCTACATCCCGACTCTGGAGGGGTTCCGGCAGGGCGGCTATGAGACGTTCCGGTCGCGGTGGGCGAGGGTCGCGCCGGGATCGGGGGAGGCCCTTGTGGACGAACTGGTGGAGATGCTCGAGAGGATCTGACCGCAACCTGCGGACCGCTGCTCATGCACAGCGAGAGCGGGGCCGCTGACGGTTGTGCATCTCTAGAGATTGGATGATCTGGGCGACGCAGTGAGGATGTCCGCCACAATCTCGGGCAGCCCGTCCATCGTATAGAACCGGACATCGAGATGCTGCACATCGAATGGCAGCTTGCCCCTTTGATCGGACTCCAGCAGAGGAATCGTCCGCTTGCCAAACGCCTTCACAAGGCCAAACTCGTAATATACGTTCGGGCTGTGCAGGAGCACGTCGAGATGCTCCTCGTGTTTGGGAGCAGTGAGGAGAAGGATGACCAAGGCGCAGCGTCGTATCTGCCGGCAGATCTTTTCGCAGGGGGCATCCTGCCCCAGCGAGAAGACCAGTTCGTTGGTGGCGAAATACGGCTTCATCCCGGCTTTGCGAACCGCGCTTTCGACAGAGTCTATGTGTTTCTTGAGTTCCGAGTTCGCAGAACCCGCTATGAAGACCAGCGACGGGTCGGGGTCCTCCAGAGCCTTACATAGCCGCGCGGAGCTGAAAGGGCACTCGCTTGGCATGGGTGGCTCTTCTGTCACCCCGGTGAGCATCGGCTGCGGACCAACGACAAGGGGTTCAAAACACGCTCGTTTTAGGCATTCCTCTGGACTGGTGAGGTCGCGGCCCTTGTGGCAAGCCGGCCCAAAGTGGAAACCGGGGCCCTGCCCAGGCGCCTCCACGACCATCTGCCCTCGCAGGTGTCTGCAACGCATGAACTGCTCAGGAAACACGCACTTATTGCACCTATCTTCGTTAGTTGTCGGGCCCTGTACACCCGAGTCCTCGGCGATGGCACACACCGTCCCGAGTATCCCTCGGTCCCTCTGGTGTTCGCATGGCCGGCGCGCTGCCGCGTCGATGAGCGGTGACTTGTTGGCCGCTAGATAGGTGAACTCCGGCTCAATAGGCGTGCCCTCGTGCAGGCAATTAATGATGTAGGTGAAGCCCGTACGCAAGAGGCCGTCCATCACCGCGGAAGCAGGCGACGGAGGTGGCGACTCATGTTCCCACTCAATGATGGCCTCGTATGTGACTCCGCGTACGTGGCGGACATTGTCCTCGCGCGGTCCCACTCTGAAGTCGCACTCGACGCAACCGCGCGTGCTGGACTGCTTTCGAGCCGTTATCTGGTGCTCTTGGCCGTCTCTGCCAACTGCGATGAGACGCGGGGCACACTGACCGGAACGCACCATGCCTTGGCACCTCTGTGCAGGTTTTGTCACGGATCGCCGCCAGGCAGCATCGGATAGCCCAACTGATTCGCGCCACAATGATACCTCTTCGCGGGAACTTCGACAACCGTCGCGCAAATTGATTCCAATGAAGGACCGGACAACCATGCCGAAGCTGAATGTGGGCATCGCGGGGCTGAGACGCGGCCAGGGATTCGTGTCGCTCTTTGCGGCTCACCCGCAACTGAATGTCACGGCGCTGTGCGATCTGAACCCGGCCACCCTGGCGAATCTGGGCGCGGCCTTCGAGCTGCCGGACGCGGCGCTCTACACCGACTACGATCAGTTCCTGTCGGCGCCGATGGACATCGTCATGATCGCCACGCCCATCCGCTTCCACGCGGAGCAGACGATCAAGGCCCTGCAGGCCGGCAAACACGTGATGTGCGAGCAGACCGCGGCGTATACGGTTGAGGACTGCGACGCGATCGTGCAAGCGGTGAAGCAGAGCGGGCGGGCGTACATGATGGCCGAGAATTACTGCTACTTCCACTTCGTGCGCCAGTGGCAGCAGCAAGTTCAGCAGGGCAAGCTCGGCCCTATCTTCTATGCCGAGGCGGAGTACGTCCACGAGATTGAGGACCTCTTGGTGGACGAGAAGACCGGCGAGTACTTCTGGCGTCACGAGCGGCCGCCTATCTGGTATTGCGCCCATTGCCTCGGGCCGCTGCTCACGCTGATGGACGACCGCATCGTGGCGGCCTCCGGCAGCCATGCGGGCTTCCACAAGCGCCCGGAGTACAGCGACCACCTGGGCTTCCTGGACATGGAGATAGGCTTGTTCCGCACACAGAAGGGCGCGCTGATCAAGATCGCGCGCAGCCAGGTCGCCCCGCGCTACCCGCACATGGTCTACTACACCCTGTATGGCACAAAGGGCTACGTCGAAAACGGCCGCGACGGCAGCGACACCAATGGCTACCTATGGGCCGAGGATGAGACCCCCAACGACGAGCATGGTCAGCGTCGGGCGGAGGTCATCCGATGCTCGGTCGTGGACCCCGATGCTCCGGAGGAGGCCAGACACGGCGGCCACGGAACCTCGGAATACTACATGATCCGCGACTTCCTCGACGCGATCGAACGCGGTGCCCGGCCGCCGATCGATGTGATGCGCTCGATGGACTTCACCGTCCCCGGCATCATCGCCCACGAGTCCGCGATGAGTGACGGCAACTGGCGCGACGTGCCTCTATTTGACTGGTGAGAGCATCCCCCCCGGCGCGAACTTGTGGGCATTGCGAGGCAGCGCCTGACGGCCTTCGGACCGAAAGACCTCGCAACAGGGCAATTCCGCCACGCGGCACTCATGGGCTGCCGGGGCGCGTCGGCTCGACATTCCATACTCGCAGGGAGGCAGGCCCAATGCGTCGATCCGCAGCATTCTTATCTCTGATCGCCGTGCTTCTCATAAGCGCTGTTGCCGCCTTCGGCGATGGCACGACTGGCTCGGAGGCCGACAAACCACAATCGGACAAACTGACCTGGGAAGTTCCCTGCGACATGACGATGGCTGTGCAGCCTCTGCTGGCCCGCGGCTACCTGCCCATCCAGCAGAAGGCGAGGGGCGCGCAGAAGCCCCACCTGGCGCTGCTAAGGCTCGCAGACGGGAAGATCATGTGGTCCATCGAGCTTTCCTCCGACGTGGCGGCCATTAACGCTGAGAAAGACATCATCACCCTCGCGCTCAGCGATCGAATCGCCGCCGTCACCTTCCTCGAGGGCAAGGTCTTGTGGCAGGAACCTGTGCAAGGGATACTCGACGCCGGCTGGCAAACCTCGCCGCGATTCAAGCAAAGCCAGTGGTTCAGCGACCTACGCACCTGCGGGCAGGGCATCGGAGGGGTGCTCTTCATGATGAAGGGGAGGGTCTATATCACGGTCGGCGGCATCCTGTATGCCTTCGATGCGGCGTCCGGAAAGGAAATCTGGGAGCAAAAGTACGGGTTCTCGCTAAGTTTCCCGATTCTCGGGATGAACGGGCTGGTCTTCGCCGCATCCAACGAGGGCCTCACCGCGTACAATGCGGACACCGGCAGTCTCGTCTGGCGCGATGAGGACCTCAAACGCAGCGATCCCATCTTCGTGATCGACGACGAGCTTTACGCTGCGGACGACGTCGGCTTTCTCAAGCTCAACCCCAGTACCGGCAAGGCGATCTGGACCCAAGACATCAAGCGCGACTCAGCCGAGAATTTGTATGCGTTTGAGAACCGCCTGGTACTGCAGCGTGACGCCGACGTCTGGGTGCTTGATCGCGCAACGGGCGACAAGGTCTGGTCGGAGGAGACCGGCCACCAACTGTCGGCCTACTCGAACGGTCGCGTCTTCCTGCTTGGCAGGGAGGGTGGCGACATCCAGTGCTATTCGGTGAAGGCCGGCGACTACGCCTGGCACACCGGATACGCGCAGAACAACCTCGGGCGTGTGTTCGCCGCCGGCAGCGTGGTCATCGCCACGAACGGCTTCGGGGTTGTTGCATACGACGCCGAGAAAGGCGAGATGCTCTGGCAGAGGCAGGCCCCGCCGGGCGAGCTTTTCGACACGGCAACCTGGGCCGCAAGCGACAAGGCGGTCTACTATAAGTCCGCCGGATGGGTATATGGCTGCGATCCGCGGAAAGGGTCGTGGGTTACCGCTGTCACAGGGCACTTCTTCTTCGTCCACTGGATGTGGACCAACGGCGAAGGCTTGTTCCTACATAGCGGCGATCCCGGCCTGTCCACCATCGGCGGGCTGTTCGTGAAGGACAAACGGTGATTCGCGGCTGCTGGCCGCTCATCTGAAGGGAGACACACAATGGCAACATTGAAGGCGGCCGTGATCGGCCTCGGCGGAATATCGGGAGCGCACCTGGCGCAGTGGAAAGCGGCGAAGGGCGTCAAGCTCGTCGCGGGAGCGGACGTGAGCGAGGCGGCGGTTGCGAAGGCCGCCGAAGCGTGGGGTATCCGGGGCTACACGGACTGGAAGGCCATGCTGAAGGCCGAAGAGCCGAACATGGTCTCCGTATGCACTCCGCCGGCGATGCACAAGGACATGGTCCTCGAATGTCTCAAACACGGCATCTCGGTTATTTGCGAGAAGCCGCTGAGCCACGACGTCGCCGACAGCGAGGCGATGGTCAAGGCAGCCAAGAAGGCCGAGAAGCAGGGCGTCTATCTCATGCCCGCCTATTGCCACCGCTTCCATCCGCACATCGAGACGATGAAAGCGCTCATCGAGAAGGGCAAGATCGGCAAGCCCCTCACCTTCCGCTGCGTGTTCGGCGGCTATGTGGACATGGCCACGAATCACCGCGCGAAGAAAGCCATCGCCGGCGGCGGCGCGCTCATGGACAACGGCGCTCACGCAGTGGACTTGTACCGTTATCTCCTCGGCGATGTCGCCAACGTCAACGCCCGCGCCGGGTGCAAGATGCAAGACCTCGAGACCGACGATCTCGGCGCGATGCTCTTCGAGGGCGCGAACGGCTGCTATGGCGAGATCGTGGTCGCGTATTCGCTCCCCGGCCCGCACTGCTCGGTGCAGGTGATCGGCTCCGAGGCGACGCTGGATGTCAGCGACTACTGGGGCCCGGCGGTGAAGATGTGGACCGCCAAGACCGGCGCATGGACGGATGTGCCCGTCAAGCCCGGCGACCGCTTCGCCGGCGAGTTCAAAAGCTTCATCGACACGGTGAAGGGCAAAGCCAAGCTGCGCGTGACCGCCGAGGACGGCTTGGCGGTGCAGAGGATCCTCGACGCGGCCTACCGCGCCGCGGAGGGCACGTGGGTGGAGGTCTGCGCATAGCGTAAAGCGCAAGGCAGCAGTCGGCGGGCATACCGGAGGTCATCGCCATGAGTAGGATCACACTTCTTGCATGGTTGGCGTTCGTCGCCGCCTCGTTCGTACCCAGCGCCGTCTGCCGCGCCGATCCGCCCGCTTTCCAGCCCATCGGCCTCGGCGGCGGGGGGGCCATGTACTCCCCCGCCGCATCCCCGCATGCCCCCCTTCTCATGTTCGTTTCCTGCGACATGAGCGGCTTCTACCGCAGCGAAGACGGCGGCAAGTCCTGGCGCATGCTCGACAAGCGTCAGATGCGAAGCTGTACTTCGATGCGCCCCGTCTTCCACCCGACCGACCCGAATGTCGTCTACGCTTGGGGCAACGACAACCTGCGGGTCAGCCGCGACAAAGGCCTCACCTGGAAGCCGCTCTGCGCGAATGCCCCCTGGAACGGCGCCTCTCTCACGTGCCTCGCCATCGACCGCGACGACCCGAAGCTGATGCTGGCGGGCGGTGATGGCGCGTTCATCTCCGCCGATGCCGGGGCGACGTGGACCAAGGCCCCCGGAGTCGAAGGCCGCGCAGTCGGCGCTTTCGTCTTGTCGAAGGGCCCCGTGTGCGCCATCGCCACGAGCAAGGGCGCGTATCTATCCGGCGATCGCGGCCAGAATTGGCGCGCCTTCAACGACGGCCTGCCATCCACCGAGATACGCGGCCTGTGCGGCGGGTACGACCCCAAGACGGGCGAGGCCATCCTTTACTGCACCGTGCCGAGCGTCACGAAGGACGGGCAGTATGTCGGAGGCGTCTACAAGCTTGCCACCGGAGTCGACGCGTGGCACAGCGCGATGGGCGCGGGCATCAATGTGGGCACGAAGAAGGTGGACGAGTACGGCGCGGACGACGTGGCCCAGTACCAGTTCATCGACATGGACGAGACCAGGCCCCGCACCGCCTGGGTCACCACGCGCGGCACCGGCTACTGGCCCCCGAACCACTGGACCGTCTACCGCACCGACGATGCCGGCGCACACTGGCAGTACACTTTCACCGGCGACCCGCGTTTCAACCCTCGCAATGTCGATTGCGGCTGGATCACCTACGACGCCGGGAGTTGGGGCTTCGGCGGCCCGCCGGACGGCTTCAGCGTCTGCCACGGCAATGCTGACGTGGCGATGTATACCAACAACGGCGAGTTGTTCATCACCACGGACAGCGGCAAGTCCTGGCACAACGGCTTCTGCCGCACCGCGGACGGCAGCCCCGAGGGCCCCGGCAAGTGGTGGAGCACCACAGGCCTGGATGTGACCTCCTGCTGGGAGGTCGTCCTCGATCCTTTCCGCCCGCAGAATGTCTACATCGCGTATACGGACATCGGCTTCGCCCGCAGTGAGGACGGCGGCAAGTCGTGGCGATACGCCGCCACCGGCAGCCCGTGGCGCAACACCTTCTATCGCGTCGTCTGCGACCCGGCGACCGCAGGCGTCCTGTACGCCGCGTGCTCGAACACCCACGACATCCCCGAGTGGAGTTCCACCGAGACGACAACCGCCCGCCGCGAGGGCGGCGTCTGCATCAGCACGGATTTCGGCCAGTCCTGGAAGCCTCTCGGCGAGGGCCTTCCCGCCGCGCCGTGCACCTCGATAGCCCTCGACCCGAAAAGCCCGCCCGCCGCCCGCATCCTCTACGCCGCCATGTACGGTAAGGGCATCTACAAGTCAATCGACGGCGGTAAAACGTGGGCCGAGGCCTCGACCGGCGTCGGCGGCCCGCAGAACCATAACGTTTACTCGGTGCGCATCCACCCCGACGGCACCCTCTTCTGCTCCGTCACCGCCGACCACACCGGACGCGACTTCCACCTGCCCTCCAGCCTCTACCGCTCGACCGACGGCGGCGCGACCTGGACGGACATCGCGACCAGCCTGCAGCTTCGCTGGGCCGGGGACTTCGACTTCGATCCCGCCGACAGCAAGGTCCTCTATCTCACCGCCGCCACGCCGCCCGCGTTCGATCAGGGCGGCATCTACAAGACCACCGACGGAGGCCAAACCTGGCGCTGTCTCCTCGGCGATAGCCTCGACGACGCCCACAAGCTCCCGCAAGACCTCGGCAGTTACTCCCACGCATTTTTTGTGAAAGTAGACGAGAAGAACCCGCACCGCGTCTTCTTCGGCGCACCCTCTCACGGCGAATTCGTCAGCGAGGACGCCGGCGCAACCTGGCGCGAGATCCTCGGCATTCCTTTCACCGCCTGCCAGCGCGTCACCATCGACCCGGCGGACCGCAATACGATCTGGGTATCCACCTTCGGCGGAGGAGCGTGGAAGGGAAACGCTGAACGCTAAACGCTGAATGCAGAATCGACGGCAACAACGGCAAAAGACGGCAATAACGGCAAGAAACGGCAGTAACAGCCCGCGTGCTCTTTGTCGTTGCCGTCTTGCCGCTTTTCGTCGTTGTTGCCGTCCTTGCCGTCGATTCAGCGTTTTGCGTTCACCATTCATCGTTTCTTGTGCTATACTGGTAGCCAATCACGTTCCTCACTCAGAACGTGGTCTTCACCCGCCTCCATCACAGTCCTATTCACCGACCGGAGGGTGATGTCATTGAACCGCACTCAAACCCGCGACCGCGGCCCCGACCGCGTCTATCAAGACATCCTCGCAATCTGCCTGGGCACGTTCGGAGTGCTGCTCCTGGTCAGCCTCGCCTTCGGCACGCGGGATGACTACGGCTATCTGCCCCGCGCTATCGCGTCATTCCTGTACCTGCTGTTCGGTGTGGGCGCAGCCGGGGTGGCGATTGTCGCCTTCCTGTTCGCCGGCTTCTATGCTGTCGAGCAGCCGCCGAAGGCCATGCCCCGCACCATCGCGGGCGTGATCGTCCTCTACGTCGTCATCCTCACCGGCATCCACCTGCAGGTTGACCGCAGCGTCGAGTTCGCCCCCGACTATCTTCGCGCGGGGGGCGGGTATCTCGGCGCGGCGGTGGCCTTCGTGCTGCGACGGGCGTTGGGGATGACGGCCAGCTACATCGTCCTCTCCGGCGCGACCCTCAGCGCGATCATCCTCCTGACGCGCGCCACAATGCAGGAAATGGTAGAGGGCGCCGGTCGCGGCATCGGCGGGGCGGCGCGCAAGGCTACAACTGTCGCCCGACAGCGCCGCGAGGCGCGGGCGACACGACGCGCCGAAAACCCCCGCGAGGAAGCCCGTGCGCGGGTCCGCTCCATTGAGGAGCGCAAGGGCAACAGCCGACGGCGCGGCGGCCCGGTGGTGGAACTGGACGCCGATGACGACCCGGCGGCCGTGCCCGAGCCGATCTCCGGCGATGAGGCTCTTCTGGCCGCCTCCGCCGAGGTTGCCGAGGCCCCGGCGACACCTGCGGTTTCGCCCGCCATCCCGACCGCGCCCCTGGCCGAGGCGGCCATTGCGCGCAAGGCGCGCCCCCGCGCCAAAGCCAACGGGAACAGCCAACTGCCTCTGATCGAGAAGACGGACCTGTACTCTCCGCCGCCTCTGTCCCTGCTGACCGACTTCGCGGAGCAGGAGCAGACCACGGCGCAGCAGGACAAGATCGCCGACGATATTTTCAAGCTCGAAGACACCCTCCGCAGCTTCAAGATCGAGGCGAAGGTCGCGCACTATGAGTGCGGGCCGGTGCTCACCCGCTACGAGGTCGAGCCGGAGCGCGGCATCCGCGTCAGCCAGGTGACGAACCTCGCCGATAACCTCGCTTTGGCGCTCGCTGCGGTGGATGTGCGCATCGAGGCCCCCATCCCCGGCAAGTCCGCCATCGGGATCGAGGTGCCGAACAAGCATCGCGCGATGGTCAGCCTCAAGGGCATCCTGTCCTCCGAGGCCTACCGCAGTCACCAGTCGAAGACCGCCGTCGGCCTCGGCGCAGACATCGCGGGCAAGCCGGTCGTGACCGACCTCGCCAGCGCGCCGCACCTTCTCATCGCCGGCGCGACCGGCTCGGGCAAGAGCGTCTGCCTGCACTCGGCCATCGTCAGCATCCTCATGCGCGCCCGGCCCGATGAGGTCCAGTTCATCATCATCGACCCCAAACGCGTGGAGTTGAGCATCTACGACGGCATCCCGCACCTGATGGCCCCCGTCGTCTACAGCGTGAAGCAGGCGGGCGACGTGCTGCGCAAGGCCATCCGCGAGATGGAGAAGCGCTACGACAAGTTCGCCCTCAAGGGCGCAACCAACCTCGCCGAATACAACGCCCTCGCGACCATGCCCAAGGACCACCCGGCGGACGAGTTCGACCCCCTGCCGCGCGTCGTCATCGTCATCGACGAGCTGGCCGACCTGATGATGCAGTCGCGCAACGAGTTCGAGTTCGCCATCTGCCGCATCGCGCAACTCGCCCGCGCCACCGGCATCCACCTGCTGGTGGCAACCCAGCGTCCCTCGGTCAAGATCATCACCGGGAACATCAAGGCGAACATCCCGACTCGGATCGCCCTCTCGGTGGCGGCGCGCGTGGACTCGATGACGATCCTCGACGGCCAGGGCGCGGAGCGGCTCATCGGTCGCGGCGACATGCTCTACTCGTCCTTCGATTCGCCCAAGCCCCTGCGTATCCAGGGAGCGTTCATCCCGCGCAGCGACATCGAGAAGCTGGTCGAGCACCTCCGCGACCAGGGCGAGCCGCAGTTCTCGATCCAGCCCGAACTGCCGGCGGATGAGGAGGACTTCACCTCCGAGGCCGAGGCCAGCGACGAGCTGTACGCCGCCGCCGCGCAATACGTTATCTCCGAGCAGCAGGCCTCGGTGTCGATGCTCCAGCGGCACTTCAAGGTCGGCTACGCCCGCGCCGGCCGCCTGATCGACCTGTTGGAGCAGCGCGGCGTGATCGGCCCGCATGAGGGCAGCAAGCCGCGCCAGGTGATCATCGGCGCAGGCAACGCCGCCGCATACCTGGAAAGCATCCAGCCGCACCGCACCTCCGGCGATCCGATCGAGCAGATGGAGGAACTCCAGGACCTCCTCGCCGCCGAAAACTATCTCAATGAGGACATCGGCGAAGGGGGCGAGGAGGAATACCCCTTCTACGAAGACGATGACATGAAGGAGCCTGCGAAGTAGCCGCAGGCAAACTGACGATTCGCCGTGCCGCAACGCGCCGTCCGCTTTTCCTCTGCGGGCACGAGAGTATGTGTTCGGCGCCACCTCCCCTTAGACTATGTGGCAGCGCGATTATGCTCTTTGCCAATCTGAATCGGTAATCAGACCGCCTCAAAGACCAAGGTGGCCGCGCGATTTATCGCGCCCGATTCAGTCGCTGTGTTTGGGATCAGTGCGGAATACGAACGGCATAGGCGCGATAAATCGCGCGGCCACCTTGATTCCGAGGAATTGGCCTCGGTCGCGTCCTGTTACCGATTCAGACTGGCAAAGAGCATCCAGGAGAGAGTCGCCAAACAGGTATACCGGAGAGGTGCCGCCCGCAGGGCGGTGGGGTAGGGCCGTTCCCTCACACTATAGGACACCATCCACGATGCCACGCAAGACCACCTCTGCGCAGGAGCCGTCTCCCTTCGCTGAAGAGTCCGCGCCGCCCCCGCCCCCGGAACGCCCGAGCAAGGACCGCCGGCGCAACACCCTCAACGACCTCACCGGCACCGAGTGGATCAAGTCCACGAAGTCCTGGCTCATCTGCGATTCGCGCCGCTACCATAAGAATAAGACGACGGAGCTTCACCCGGCGCGCTACCCCGAGGAGTTGGTCTCCGAGTTCCTGCTGTTCTTCACCAAGCGCGACCAGTGGGTGCTCGACCCTTTCTGCGGTTCCGGTGCGACGCTCATCGCCTGCCACGAAACGGGCCGGCGCGGCGTCGGCGTCGAGATCACCGAGCGCTACGCCGAGGTCTGCGCCCGGCGCATCCACGAGCTTAACGCCGAGGACAGCCTGTTCATCTGCCGTGGGAACGCGAACCACCTGGCCGAAGCCGCGCTCTGGGCCGATCTGCCCGTCGCTCGCGACGAGGCGACCGGCTTGCCGCGCTTCGACTTCGCGATGACCTCGCCGCCGTACTGGAACATGCTGCGCAAGAGCCGGGGCGGCGTGGAGTCGGCCCAGAAGAAACGCGCGAAGAAGGGCCTGGATACGGTATACTCGGAGGACCCGGACGACCTCGGCAATATCGAGCGGTACGAGGATTTCGTCGAGGGCCTCGGGCGGGTGTTCGACGGCTGTGCGGCGGTGATGCGGCCCGGGGCGTATCTGGTAATCGTCATCCAGAATGTGCGCACCCCCGACGGCGAGGTCAAGCCGCTGGCGTGGGACTTGCAGCGCCGTGTAAGCCAAACGCTGCCCTTCCAGGGCGAGCGTATCTGGTGCCAGAACAGCAAGCCGCTGGGCATCTGGGGCTACCCGAACCTGTTCGTGCCGAACTATCATCATCATTACTGTCTGATCTTCAGGAAACCAGTAGCATAGCGACGACGGCCAGAACGGCGAGTACATTGGAGTTGAACTGCGAATGAGATCAGGCGACAAACCTGTAGCCCTGACGGACGCGCCGCTGGCATACGCCCCAACAAATGAGCTGGGGGTTGTCTTCCTATTCGCGCATGTTGCGCGTGCACTGCAGTTCCGTATTGAGGAGATACGCCCTCATTTCCCGGATTGCATCGCCTATCGCACGAGGGGCGATTCCCAGGCGAAAGTTCGCATTGAGTTTGAGTTCCGTTCAAGCAACTTCCGCGCTCACCACCACGATGCGAGTCAGTGCGATGCTATCGTATGCTGGCACCACGACTGGCCGGATGTTCCCCCAGGCCTCGAAGTCATCGAGCTAAAGCGGAGCTTCGGGGTCGCAAGGAAAATCTGGATTCTGCAAGCTATCAAGAACCAATGGGAGACACTGGACGACGGGGATGTCCTGTATTGGCAACTGTCCAAGAACGCGACGCCCAAAGATGTCCTGCTGATGTACAGGTGTACCCCCGTGTCGGCCATTACAGATGTCTTCATCTTCGCCGGGGAGGCCGTATCACGCGGGGATGCTGACTGGCGGGACGGCGAGTGCTATGCAGGCGAAATCCACCGAATGTGCAGACTGGCTTCACCGCTCTTTCTTGAAGACATGCGGAGGCATCGGATCGTTCAGACTGCATCGTTCGTGCGCCGCAACATGCAGGGCGTGGGCCTCATGGCGACGGAGTACTGGCCATACTTGTATGAGATGATACTGGAACGAAATCCCGAGGCAGCGGAGCACCTCACGGCACTGAGCCCGGACAGGCTGTGAGACAGCCAGTAGATACGCCGCGTCTCGCCTGCCATGCTGGCATTCGCGGGCGAGACGCCCGCGCCACGCGAACCGCACGTGCGATGATCGCTTCACATGGCCCTCACACTCCTCGACTATCTCGGCATTTTCGCCTTTGCGCTCTCCGGCGCGCTCAAGGGCCTGCGCAAGCAGCTTGACCCCTTCGGCGTGCTCGTGCTTGCCCTCGCGACCGCCGTCGGCGGCGGGACGATCCGCGATGTCGTCCTCGGCAACATCCCGCCGTACTGGCTTAGCGAGCGCAACTACGTGCTCCTCGTCATCGCCGCGACGTTGATCGCGGTGGGGATGCCGCGCCTCCTCGAGCGAACCGAGGGCGTCATCCTCTTCTTCGACGCTATCGGCCTGGGGCTGTACACGGTCATCGGCGCGACGAAGGCGATGGAGAAGGGCCTCGGCGGGGTGGGGGTCGTGGCGCTCGCCTGCGTGACCGCTTGCGGCGGCGGCATGATCCGCGACCTGCTCGCGGCGGAGGTGCCGGTGGTCTTGCGCAAGGAAATCTACGCCTCCGCCAGCATCCTTGGAGCGCTGCTGATCCTCGGCCTGCAGTATACCGCCTTGCCGTCCCCGGTGAGCCTCACCGCCAGCGCCATTGTCGTCGTCGTCCTGCGCCTGCTGGCGTTGCGGTTCCACTGGGGGTTGCCCGCGATGAAAGCGCCGGTGAAACACGATGACGAAACCCGCCGGTAAACCCGGCCCGACGGTGGCGCTGGTCTCCCTGGGATGCCCCAAGAACCTCGTCGATGCCGAGGCGATCCTCGGCACGCTCGACGCCCACGGCTACAGCATCGTCGATGATACCGAGCAGGCGACGGTGGTGATCGTGAACACCTGCGCCTTCATCGAGCCGGCAATTGAGGAAGCCGTGGACGCGCTCCTGGAGCTTTCCGAGCTGAAAGCGCGCGGCACGCTGAAGGCGCTCATCGCCACCGGCTGCCTCCCGCAGCGGTACGGCGAGGCGCTGGAATCCGAGCTTCCCGAGGTTGACGCCTTCGTCGGCATCGGCGACACGCAGGCCGTCCTGGACGCGATCCAAAGCGCCCTCGGCGGCAAGCGCCGCACCGTGGTGGCCGCGCCCCGCCCGCAGCTTGACTACAGCGCCCCGCGCTGGCGCACCGGGGCCGAGTGGCTGGCCTACATCAAGATCGCCGACGGCTGTGACCATCAGTGCGCCTTTTGCACCATCCCCTCGATCCGCGGCGAGTACCGAAGCGGCAGCCCCGACGGCATCGTCAACGAGTTCCGCCGCCTGGTCGAATCCGGCGTGCGCGAAGTCTGCCTCATCGCCCAGGACACGACCAACTATGGGGCGGACCTCGCGCTCTTGGCCCCCGAACGGCACCTCACCCCCCCGCCCTCCTCTCCGCAAGCGGAGAGGGGGGAGAACGGCGGGTGTTCTCCCCTCTCCACTTGTGGAGAGGGGCCGGGGGTGAGGTGCCGTTCCGGAAGTGGAGAGGGGGGCGGGGGGGCGAGGTCCCTCGCCTCCCTCCTCCTCCGCCTCGGCGAAGTCGACTACGACGGTTGGATTCGCATCCAGTACATGCACCCCGCGCACATCACCGACGAGCTTCTCGAGGCCATGCGCGCCGTCCCCGCTGTAGTGCCCTACTTCGACATCCCGCTGCAGCATGTTTCGCGCGAGGTCCTGCGCCGGATGGGCCGCGCGGGTGATGAGGGACAATATCTCGCCCTCGTGAAACGCATCCGCAAGGCCATCCCCGAGGCCGCCATCCGCACCACCTTCATCGTCGGCTTCCCCGGCGAAACCGACGACGACTTCGCGGCGCTTCTGCGGTTCATCAAGGCGGCGAAGCTCGACCGCGTATCGGCGTTCCGCTACTGGCCCGAGGATGGCACCCGAGCGGCGGCCCTCCCCGACCACGTCCCTATCGAGGACGCCGACGAGCGCCTGGACGCCCTCTTGTTGGAACAGGAGAGCATCTCCCTGTCGGTCAATAAGGGCTTTGTTACTAGGCGGCTACGCGTCTTAATAGAGAAAGAGTTGCGTAAGGGAAAACTGTGGTCGGGCAGGTCCTACCGCGACGCTCCGGAGGTGGACGGCGAGGTGAAGATCGAGGGCGAGGGGCTGGAGCCGGGGACGTTCGCCGAGGTGGAGGTCACCGGCGCAGAGGTGCACGACCTCAAGGGGCGCGTCGCGCAGTAGGCGACGGTTAGCGCGACGACAGGGCAGTCGCCATGCCGGATTCCGGCGCTCTGAAACGATGAAAAGGAGCCGCCGTTCATCCGCCGCGACGGCCCTACCCCGCCCGCTGCGCGGGCACCCCTCCCGTTCCGGGAGGGGAGAGACAAACGGCGATTCCCGCGCAGCAGGGAACTGCTGCGGTTCTCCCCTCTCCACGAGTGGAGAGGGGCCGGGGGTGAGGTCGCCGTTAGCCCGGCAAACGGCGATTTTCGAGGCAGGTGGCGGGCTTGACAAGTCAAGCCCCGCCCTGCGCGGCCGGCACTCTCCCTCTACATTTGCTCATTCCACGAGTAACAGGCGGTACTCCAGCTCAGGGACATCCAACTCCACGCTGCCATCCTTGAGCAAGTCGGTCTCCGGGCCGTAGGCATCCCTGACGCGAACCGTTTCCGCAAGGCCGAGCGCCTTGCCATCGATCTTCAGGGTCGCGTGGATAGCCGCGCCGCTGGTGTTCCCGACCACAACCAGCGCCTTCTTGCCCGGACGGTTGTAGACGCTGACGACGACCGGCGCGGAGAGCGAGAAGACAGTCGGCCTGGGGTCCATTGCCGTCACGGTGACCGGCTGCTCGTTGGCCCAGTACGGGATGAACTGCGCATCGTCGATGTCGAAGTCCCTTAGGACCGCCCACATCCGGCTATTCTGCGAACCCCGCCAGTGGCCCGCCGAGGCCAGCGTATCGTGCAGTAACAGAATCGATAGCAGCCGCCGGTCATACTTCTCCTTCTGGTACTCCTCACCCGTCTCCGGCAACACCCAGTACACCGGCATCGTGCCGAACTGGCGCGACATGGAGTCTGCTTTGAATCCGTCGAATCCGACCTGCTCGGCCATCCCGTGGTAGTAGTCGCCCTTACCGCGTTCCACGCTGACATCCTCGCCCGGCAAAGTGCCGTCGACGAACGAACAGACCGGCGCGCACAGAAGCCCCCAGGACGTGTGCCCCAGCATGAACGTCTCCCGAGGCTGGTCCTTCAGGATCGTATAGACGCGCCGGTACAAGTCGCGCATGGCCAGAATCGGGTACCCGCCCTCTTCCGGACAGCCGTGTCGGGTGTTCTTGCAGAAGATCGGCCAGGTGAAGTCATGATAGAGACCGTCTATCCCGTACCGCTCGACGTGCTGCTTGATCTTCCAGGTCACGCAATCGGCCCAGTCCTGTGCCCTGGGGCATACCGAGTAGATCGGACACTTGAAGGCCACCACGTCGGCGGAGGTGTTGTCGCTGTTGCCACTGGCCCAGTCCTGCCCGAAGTACTGGTACTCCGGGCTGTTCGCCGACAGCATCTGCAGGCCGGTGTAGGGCACGAACAGCTTCTTGTTCGCATGGCTCTTGGCAACCAGGCTCGCATACGTTTCCGGGTTGGTCGCCTCGGGGTAGCCGAAGTGGCGGGTGATCTCGGGCCACGTCCACACCAGGTCAACCCGCTCGTTGAAGAACGACCGCCACTTGGGCGGGAGCGGCTTCATGGGCGTGGCCTGGAACCCGACCGTGAAGCTGAGCGGAGCATCGAGCGTCGTCGGGTGGTCGATCAGGTTGACCGTGACCGACGTGGTGTCCGCGCTGCTGCGAATCTGCACGGCTTTCCCGCGGTCTTTGAGGCGACCGGACAGGTCCCTCTCGGAGAACCAGGCAAAGCCTCGGTCATCGTCGCCGATCCACATGTAGTAGGGGAAGGGTATGTTCCACCCGCCCTCCTTGCACGTTTTGTCGAACCCGCCCTTATATGGCAGAGAAGTGGGTCGGAAGTACGAGATGTACTTGGCGCACTCGGCCCGAAGCGGTATCTGCATCGCGCACTGTCCGACAGTGACAGGCCTATCGGCCTTCAGCGTGCATCGCGTCACCACCAATCCGTCGAACTCCATATAGGACTCCGTGTCCAGACGGAGTCCGGGCGCTTTGGCCCCTCCCACGAACGTTGCCTTTGCAGGCGTTGAGGAGGTTACGGAGGCGGCTCCAAGCTGCCACCGGACCGGCACTCCGCCAACCGAAGCCACAATCCCAATCGGCCCTTGCAGGATGCGCTCTCCCCGGGTCACGGCATCGGCAGGGAAGCCCGAGCCATCGAAACGGTATTCGCGACCCCAGCAGGCGATGGACAGGTCTCCTTTCCCTCGCTCCAGGCTCAGCGGCGTCCACGGGGGAAGCACCTTGTCGGAGACCCCCGCGTGTGCGTCGCGCCAGGGCTGCGGATCGGGCTTCTCGAAAGTGGACAATTCGGTGAACGTGCGGGCATCTCGCGTGCGGCAGACGACCTCCACTTCATACTTGCCCGGAACTAGCCCCGCGAGGGCGAACTGCGCCGTAACCGCATCGTCCCTGAAGTCCCGCACCAGACCGCGCTGAACGCTCGCGGTGGAGCCGCTTCG
>Ga0181520_10006202_pt1 | contig 18475 bp, 21 predicted proteins | sample PEATcosm2014_Bin_29_FD_132451 | JGI IMG/M metagenome (GOLD analysis project Ga0181520, IMG submission 132451) | Peatland microbial communities from MTU Mesocosm Facility, Houghton, MI, USA - PEATcosm2014_Bin02_30_metaG | ecosystem: Environmental > Terrestrial > Soil > Wetlands > Peat | place...
CGGAGCGCTGCAGGATGTACACTTTTTATCTGACATGATATCGCTCCTTTAAGGATTCCTATAGTATCTCTTTTAGTACCTTTAAAAGGTTGTACCAATGCCGGTGCCGCAAACCTGCTCCCCAGAGAGCCACCGGGAGATCCGGGGCGAGTCGGTTCCGTTAAGGATGAACGCCCTGATCCGGTGCTCGAGTACGTAGGGAAGAAAGCAGGGATCGACGACATCGGTTGCCACAGGTTTTGCAATCCGGGCAAGGAGTTTTCCCTCTGCCTCTATACCATCCACGGATTTGAGCACCAGCAGATCGCCACCGATCATGCCGGCGACCCATGCGGCGATGGTATCGGAGGTGATATCCCACGAATGGGGGAGGGGATCATACCGGCGCAGGGCACAGTAGGGGAGGAGGACGCACGTGTCCCGGGGACGTGCGATCCGTGTGGTTGTCCCGATGCCCTGTGCGGCGAGCGTCCACCCGAACTGGTCCATGGAAGCGCATGCCATCCAGTGGGCAACATCGGCATCGGTGGCGGCGCCAGACTGCCGCACGGCATCGGCAAATACCCCGCCTCCCGGGACGATCAGAAGGGGACGGTGAGCGGATTGCAGGGCCGGGATAATCTTCCCGATATGGAGAGCAAGGCTGCCGCCCAGTTTCACGACCGTTACAGGTGACTTTTCATCATTCTTCCCGTGCCGTGCCTGCACTGTCATCTCCCAAGGGTTATATTCCCTGATTATAAAAAGGAAGATACCGGGTCTTTTATGCGCCGCCTCGTTGTATTCCTGCTCTTATGCGTCTGCGTGGTATCGTGCGGTGCAGTGAATATCATCGAGTTCTGTCCGGACCCGTATCTTGCCAATGATATGGATGAATATGTCGTCCTGTCAGGTCACGGATCCCTTGACAATATTGCAATCTCTGATAACCACGGCGGCTTCCGGTTTCCTCCCGGGACTTTTATCAACGGTACCCTGACCGTCGCACGGAGTGCTCCCGCGTTTGAAAAGACCCACGGGAGGCTCCCGGATTTTGAATGGCAGGATTATTCCCCGGAGGTGCCGGACGTGGTCTCGGGCGGGACACTGCGCCTCGCCAATGCCGGTGATGAACTGATGGTGTACGAGAACAGCCGGCTCGTGCAGAAGATTACCTGGCCCGGGGACGTGAAACCCCGGGAAGGCCAGGTCCATTTTCTCGAAAACGGTGTCTGGGATCCCCGCCCGCTCATGCTCGGCCAGTCACGGCTTGCTCCGGGGACCTTTGGGAATGTGACAGTCACCGCCTTTGTCTCCCCGGATAGTTCCCTTACGGTATTTTCCCGTGCTGTTGCGTCAGCACAGCACCAGATACTGGTGAATGTCTACGAACTCTCCAGTGCCAATATCACCGGTGCCCTCATCGATGCAGAAAAACGCGGGGTGGACGTGGAAGTCCTTCTTGAGGGTGGGCCCGTCGGGGGGATCAGCGCTGAAGAAAAAGCATCAGTCTGGCGGCTGAACCAGAGCGGGATCCCGGTCTATGAGATGACGACATCTGAAAGCGGGCACGCACCATACCGGTACGACCACGCCAAATATGTGGTCGTCGATGACCGTTCTGTCCTTGTGACCAGCGAAAATTTCGGGCACAGCGGATTTCCCTCTCATGGGGAGAGCGGGAACCGGGGCTGGGGTGTCTGGCTGGAAGATCCCGGTCTCGCGGCATATTTCAGTGATCTTTACCTGACTGATACCGGGGGGCCGGGGATTGTTCCCTTTTACGGGAGCGCAGGGCCGGCAGAGGCGTACACTGTGGTCTCCTATCCGGCGCCGTTTGGCCCGGCCACTTTCACCGGCGCACGGGTTACCCCGGTCGTCGCCCCGGATACCAGCAGCGCGATATCGGGGCTGCTCGATTCTGCACAGGACAGTATCGGGATCGAGCAGGCGTATATCACCAACGAGTCAAAGACCAAATTAAACCCCTACCTAGCGACCTCGATCAATGCCTCGCGGCGCGGGGTTCATGTACGGGTGCTCCTTGATGCATACTGGTATAACACCGAGGATGCGGCGGATAATGATGAAATGGTTGCGCTGATCAACCGTATTGCCGCCACAGAACACCTGCCGCTTGAAGCGCGCACTGTCGATCTTGCGGCAAGCGGCTTTGAGAAGATCCATAACAAGGGTGTGGTCATCGATGACCGTGCAGTGCTGGTGAGTAGTATCAACTGGAACACGAACTCCCCGGGTTTCAACCGGGAAACCGGTGTCATCGTGGAGCAGCCGGAGGTGGCGCGGTATTTCCGCACGGCGTTTGATGCAGACTGGAGCCCGGCGGTACGGTCGCCACAGCCATCAACCGATTACCTGAAGATCGCGTGTGTTATCGCCGTCATCGGCCTGCTCATTGTCCTGTATTACCGGCGGCATATCCGGTAATGCGCAGGTATTTTCTGAACCGACGGCACGCTGCCGGTCTGGTGTACGCTTTAAAAACAGGAATAACAATCAGAACTGGCGTTTCTTACGAAGTTTTTTTAGGAATTTTCAGATTTTCTTGAGTGCGCACTGGCATACGTCGCAGAGATTGATATCGCTCTCTCCGGTAACCACTGCAAGTGCCCAGCGATCGATCATCGCATCGAGTTCGGATGACAATTCAATTGCCCCGTAACCCCGCTTCTTACTCATGTACTGGGATACCGCGGCGCGCGTGACTCCCATTCTCTTTGCTGCATCGCTCTGGCTGAGGCCCTCCTTGTTGACAAGCCGGGAGACCATCTCCGCTCTCATAGGGGGCAGGAGGTTCCTGACCATGCTGTCGCAGTGCATAAGCGTGCAGGTGTGTTTGGTCATACGAGTGCAGGCTGGGATTCCGGGGTGGTAACAGGTCTGTTCTGGTAGATGATCTGCCGCGCATCGCGGAAGTTGAACTTCTCGATGATGAGGTGGCGCTCTTTGAGTTTTTTCAAGGCATACCGCACGGTCCGCGGCGCAAGCCTGCTTTTCTTGACAAGGTCCTTGTGGGTCATGGCGCCACCGGTGTCCAGTATCTCCATAACCGTCCGTGAGGATGGTGGTAAGGTGTGCTGATACATGATCATAATGTTAACAGTGTTAACATATTAACCTGTCGGTAATTTATATCCCCGGTTTCAATCATCACCTATGTTCGGGCATCAGGAGCGGACCGCGATCCTGCTGTTGATCGGGGTGGCCCTCGTGGTCATTGCTGCCCATCTTGTATTCGTGCAGATCGGAAAAGCACCGTTTGCATCCACCTATTCAGACCAGTCTGCCGACGGGGCGCTTGTCAGCCTGACGGGTATCATCGATCAGGCAACCGTTCTCAAAAACGGCGGGCACGTGCTGCTCACCATTAATAATGTCACGGTTTTTGTCCCCGCGAATGTCGCCGGTGATAGATCCTTTACGAAAGGGACTGCCGTATCTTTGTACGGAACCGTCCAGACCTACCAGAGTAAAAAAGAGATACTGATCAGTTCAGCAGACGATATCCGGGAGATTCAGTAGTGCCCGGTTTGGGATGAAGTCCCGCGTTCGATTTATAGTACGGCGGCACCCGGAGTGGTTTTTGTTTCTCTCCTTGCAAGGGTGTCGAGTGCTTCCTGTGCGGCAGTGCGCACACCGTCATCAGGATCCTCCAGTGCACCTGTCAGTGCTGGCACCGCACGTTCATCCCCGCATTCCCCCAGTGCCCATGCGGCAGTTTTCCTGACGCCCCTTTTTGGGTCGGAAAGGAGCAGGATAAGCGGACCGACTGCCCGGGCATCCCTGAGTTTTCCAAGCCCCCATGCGGCGCCGGTGCGGAGCCATTTTTCACCGGAGGTGAGGGCCGCAAGCAGGGGTTCGACCGCACGTGGATCCCCGATCTTCCCGAGCGATTTTGCCGCAAGCCACCCGACATCCACATACGGGTCTTTTAACGTTGCAATAAGCGGTTCGACGGCTGCGGGGTCCTCTTCATCCCCCAGCGCCTCTGCCGCGTGCCAGCGAAAATGAAGACGATCACTTTTGAGCAAACGGATATATTCCTGCACCCGTCGCCTCCGGTTTTCTTCCCGTACCGCCGGATCTTCCAGTGTCGGAGGTTTTTCCGGGAGTGCTGCCGGGGCGGGTGTTCCTGTCTCATCCATCCGGATCCCCTCAGGCCATCCGTATGGCACGGGGCATAATCAATATTCGTACGGATCCGACCATGCGGATCCTCATGATCACGGACCCGGTCTCGCCGGTAAAAAGATTACTTCAGGATCTCCAGCGTTACCGAAAAATTCCTGACCGAATGGGTGAGTGCGCCAAGGCTGATCATATCAGCCCCGGTCCGCGCGTACTCCCGTATCGTCTCTGCGGTAATGCCGCCCGAGAGTTCGATGATAACCTTGTCCCGGAGCCCGGCCTGTTCAAGTTCATGGATCGTTGTCCGGACACTGTCCGGTGTCATGTTATCGAAAAGCAGGATATCCGCGCCGGCTTGTGCCGCCGCAAGCGCATCTTTTGTTGTTTCCACCTCAACCTCGATCTTACGGTAAGTACTCGCCGCTTTTGCTCTCGTGATCGCCTCTTTGACCGGCACGAGAACAAGGTGGTTGTCCTTGATAAGCACGCCGTCGCTCAGGCCCGACCGGTGGGAATCACCGCCCCCGAGCGTAACGGCCTTTTTATCGAGAGCACGCAGGCCGGGACAGGTCTTGCGGGTCCCTGCTACACGGCATCGGGGGTTTTCTCCCTTTACCTGATCTGCCAGTTTTCTTGTTTGCGTCGCTATCCCGCTCATCCTGCCGATAATGTCGAGCGCGGTGCGCTCCACGAGCAGGATCTTCTTTGCCTCGCCCGAGAGCGAGAGAAGGACCTTCCCGGTTACCACAGGCTCGCCATCGCGGGTGTCCTGTCGCACGTCTACCCCGAAATGGGAGAAAAGGGCTGCCGCTTCAGAAAGACCGGCTGAAATTCCTTCCTGCTCGGCCCGGATGACGGCCCGGCAGGTGATATCCGGTATGATCGCATCCGAGGTGATATCCCCGGACGGTGCATCCTCATCTATGAATTTTTTCAGGTATTCCAGCGGTACCATGGCAGTTTCCCTGTGCGTCATCACGTCCCGATAACGAGCGGGCTGTCGAGGTTTTTTAAGAGTGACAGGATGGAGAGTGCCGCAAGGTAACTCGTCGCCGGGTTATCCGGGCTTGGGAGATTGGTGACTTTGATATACGTCTCGCCAAAACTGCCTTCGATAAAGAGTTCGTGGACGTTTTTGTCCACCGCAGGGTCCACCCAGAGTTCCACATCCGTATCCTGTCCTGCGGCAAGGCTCATCGCGACCGACACGTTCACGTTTTTCGGGTATGCTTTAATGCACTCGTGCGCTTTTCCGGAGAAGATGCGTTTCCTGGATGTGGCGGTAAGGCCAAGCGACGCGGGGCTCTTGGTGGTTTTCAGGAGCAGTTTTGTGATCGGCGAGATCTGCCCGATCTTGAGGTTGTCGAGGCCGAATATCGCACCGCTCGGGATATAGATCTTCTTTTTGCGGGCCCGTGCGGTCTCCATGAGTTCCTCTTTGAAGGCCGGATCCGTGAGTGCCCCGACGCTCATGATAACCAGATCCCTGTTGTTGAGGAGAACCGCTTTTGCATGTGCCCGTGCCGCACCAACCGAGGCTGCTTCCACAATGAGATCGACATCCGCATTCAGGAATGCCTCAACCTCCGTATACGATTTCCCGTGGCAGATCGCCGCGATCTCTTCAGCCCGTGCGGGAACGGTATCGAAGACTGCCGGTATGGTAAATCCTTCCGCGTGCTGCGCAATGATATGCCCGATATTGCCGCAGCCCAGCAGCCCGATACGTAACATGGTAAACAGGTTATGGGTATCATGGATTAATGGTTATCCTAAATGGGAGCGTCGGTACGTAAATGCTAGGATGATGCAGGAAAATGACCTTTAATTGCTCTGTCTCCCAACGTTGAGGATAGGTTTATGGAAGAGAACCGATCAGGAGATCCCACGGATACGATGGACGTGTTTGCCGCGCTCGCCCAAAAAAGGGTCTATATCGAGACCTACGGGTGCAGTTACAACTTCGGGGATACGGCAAATCTCGTGGAGGTGCTCAAACACTACGGGAGCACCCGTGCAGATTCTCCGGATGAAGCGGACGCGGTCATCGTCAATACGTGCACGGTGGTCGGGCCGACCGAACGCCGGATGCTCCGGCGTCTTGTTGCCCTTCAGGAAAAACCGCTCTTTGTCACCGGCTGCATGCCGCTTGTCCAGCGCGAGGCGATCCTCTCGGTCTGTACTCCTGTCATTATTTTCCCGGATGCGATACGCGAGGCGTACCGTCGCGTAAAAACCGTTGCCCCCGGGGGGGTCGGGATCGTCCAGATTGCGCAGGGCTGCCTCGGGCGATGCACGTACTGCATCACGCGCAGGGCAAGGGGGTCGCTTGAAAGTTTCCCGGAAGAGGAGATCCGGGAAAAAGTGCGGGCTTTTGTCGACGCGGGCGTGTACGAGATCCAATTGACCGCCCAAGATGTCAGTGCCTACGGGAGAGACACGGGAACTGATCTCCCCAGCCTTCTCTCTACCCTCAGTGATCTCCAGGGAAACTACCGCATCCGCATCGGGATGATGAACCCGGCAACCGTTCTCACTGTCCTTGAAGATCTACTGGATGCCTGTGCCGGCGACCGGATCTTCAGGTTCGTGCACCTCCCGGTCCAGTCGGGATCCGACCGTATCCTTGAACAGATGGGCCGGGGATATACCGTGCAGGAGTTTGAGGAGATCGTTTCAGCTTTCCGCAGGAGGTATCCCGACATCAGCATTGCCACGGATTTCATCGTCGGGTTTCCCGGAGAAACAGACGATGATTTCTCCCGGTCCCTTGCATTTATCGGGCAGACAAAACCCGCAAAGGTCAATGTCACACGGTATTCCCGGCGCCCGTTCACCGGCCCGTTTGCGGATAAAGACTTCCCGGATTCGGTAAAAAAAGACCGGTCCCGTACCATGAACGCGTACGCGGAAGAACAGTACTCCACAGTCAACCGCCCGCTCCTTGGTACCACGGTAGCATGTGTCGTTACGGAAAAACTCCGTCCGGGATCGGTCATGGCCCGGACCGCCTCATATAAGGGCATTGTCGTCCAGAAGGATCTCCCGGTTGGGGCTGCTGCAGAGGTCGTCCTCAAAAAAGACCGAAAGTATTTTTTTATGGGCGAGCTTGTCGCATGAGTCCTGTCCCGAAGGATGGCGGCCACAAAAGACGAGTGATTTTATAGCCGTAACATTAACTATTCTTGTTTTGCGCCGGAATGCGGAGCATGGTGATACTAAAATGGCTGAGATCGAGGCTGGTTTTAAAAAAATAATGCAGAATATCGAGGATATGAAAAAGACAGATGCCCGGCTGTCTGAACAGGTAAAAACTCATGAGGGGGAACTTCTGGGGCGCATGGCCGTCATGGCAAAACCGGTAGTAAAAGTCGTCGGCCTCAACCTGCTTAAGATAGGGAAGCAGGATACGAAAAACGAGATCTACGATGCCAATTATTACACGGAGAAGATGATCGTGCTCGGCAAGACCGATCTCGCTGCGTTTCGCCCCGATGACGCTTCAAAAAAGATCACCGACCAGTTCTGTGTCCTCTCAGAAAAGGGAAAGTTCTACGAACTGATGTACAGCTCCGACGGGTTTATCACTGATTCGTATCTCAACCCCATCGACCCGAAGTCAGCGATCGAGATGTACGGGTATGATGTCATGATCATGCTGTACAAGGGAATGCACGACTACATGAAATCAGAAACAGAACTTATCGCAGCGCTTGAAAAAGTGATCGGGTTTATCTTCGCCGCGCCCGGCAAACCCTGATCGAAGGCCCTTTTTTCTTTTATTATTTCCACATGAACAGAGGGAACATCGGTCTGAAAAGGTCATCGTCACCGTTCCCCAGCGCTGACAGGGTAAACGTGCCGGCTGGTGTGCACTCCTTGTGCATCGTCGAAATCGACCACTGCTTTTGCCGTTTCTACCATGCGGGTGAGCGGATGCTCATTTCGGGCGTCAGCCGCAAGTCCGGGAAGATCAAATCCAATATCGAGGGGAAAGAGGACGACATGGATCCGGTATGCCGGTGCATTTCCCTCATTGGTAACCACGACTTTTTTTGCATTGTCTCCCAGCCTGACGGTGATCTCTGGAATGACCCGGGAATCTTCCATGATAAAGACTGACATGGCGAGCGCGACAAGGATGATTACACCGGTCGCGCTGAGATAGATATTGATCCAGAAGAGGAGGACGCAGATAAGGGCACCGACCACAAGAAGTCTCTTATGAATTTTCTCCATGCCCTCTTGCAGGCTAAAAAACCAGATCAAAATGCGTGAGATGGGCCCGATGCGATTCGAACGCATGACCTCCCGGTTATCAGCCGGGCGCACCACCGGGCTATGCTACGGGCCCAAAAGGATTGCCTGAAATTTACCTTATTACTTATCCCATCAGAGTTTTTATAGGTTGTGAATGACCGGCCGGACAGGATAATGCTATAGGGCTCTGTGTTAAAAAAATACATAACTTGTACGGATCTGGGATCATGGAACGACACTATCTCCTCGGAAATGAAGCCATCGCCCATGCATGCCTTGAATCGGGCATCGATTTTGCGAGCGGGTACCCCGGCACCCCTTCATCGGAAGTCATCGATGTGCTCCGTGTGCAGAAAGACCCGGCCTACCATGTGGAATGGTCGGTGAACGAGAAGGTCGCGCTTGAAAATGCCCTTGCCGGTGCATGGTGCGGGCTCCGGGCGATCTGTACCATGAAGCATGTCGGTCTCAACGTCGCCGCCGACCCGCTCATGACAAGCGCCTATACCGGGGTCACCGGCGGTCTTGTCATCATGAGTGCGGACGATCCGTTCGCTCACAGTTCCCAGAACGAGCAGGACACCCGGTGCTACGCCCATTTCGCCCGGCTCCCCTGCCTCGATCCCGCAGGAGTTCAGGAGGCACACGACATGATTCGCACCGCGTTTGAAATTTCCGAGGAGTTTAGGCTGCCGGTGCTGTTCCGCCCCACTACCCGGATCTGCCACTCGAAAGGCGACGTGGAACTGGGTGCCATCGTGCCGAGTACGCGGAAAGGAGAGTTCCACAAGGACCCCCGGCAGTACGTGGTGATCCCCGCCCATACCCGGATCCTGCACAAAAAACTCAACGAAAAGCAGCCGGCCCTCAAAAAGTGTCTCATAGATCGGGGGCTCAATCATTTTACGATCAAGGGAAAGACCGCCATTATCGCAAGCGGGATCGGCGCATCCTATGTGCAGGAACTCCTCCCCGCTGATGTCTCATTCATGAAGATCGGTGCCTACCCGGTTGATGAAGAGTGGCTGGGGGAATTTGCCAGAAAACATGAGAAGATCCTTGTGATCGAGGAGCTCGCCCCTGTCGTCGAAGAGGCAGTCCGGCAGGTGGCAGGCTGCGTCCCCGTCTTCGGGAAGATCAACGGGTACGCGCCGTACGAAGGCGAACTCTCCCCGGCTGGTGTCGCTGACATCATGGTAAAGGCCGGGTTCCTGCAAAGAAACCCGTTTGCTGCATCGGAACCTGTGCAGAACCTTCCGCTGCGCCCACCGATTCTCTGTGCCGGCTGCCACCACCGCGCCGTGTTCTACGCGATGAAAAAGGTGTTCAAAGACGCGGCCATCTACCCGAGCGATATCGGGTGCTACACACTGGGATTACAACTAGGAGCCGTCGATACCACGATCTGCATGGGGGCTTCAATCACGGTCGGGAGCGGGATTGCGCATTCCGACGCATCCCACGAGGTGGTCTGTACGATCGGCGACTCGACCTTCCTGCACACGGGTATCCAGGGGCTCATGAACGCGATCTACAATGGCGCCAACATGACAGTCGTCATCCTCGACAACCGGATCACTGCGATGACCGGCCACCAGCCCAACCCGAACACCGGGGTAACGGCAACCGGTGTGGAGACTCCCCCGGTATCCCTCGAAGCGATCTGCCGCTCCTGCGGGGCGACCTTTGTCGAGACGGTAGACCCCTACGATATGACCGGGATCCTCCGGGTCCTTGAAGAAGCAAAGAAGAAGAAGGGTGTCAGGGTTATCATCGCAAAGCAGATGTGCGTGATCGTGGCCCGCCGTGCAGGAGTAAAGCGGGGGCGCTACGCGGTGAACCCGGAGATTTGCACCGGCTGCGGCACCTGCGTGCGGTTCGGGTGTCCCGCGATCGAATTTGCGGATGAGAAAGCCCGTATCAACGATCTGTGCAGCGGATGCGCAATCTGCGCCCGGCTCTGTCCTGCGGGGGCTATCTCACGGGAGGCAAAGCGATGACCGAAAGTTTCGATATTTTGATCGTCGGGATCGGCGGGCAGGGAACGATTCTCGCGTCCAATATCCTCGGAGAGGCCTGCCTTCTTGAGGGCCGGCATGTGAAAGGTGCCGAGACCCACGGCATGGCACAGCGCGGCGGGTCGGTCGAGACCCATATCAGGATCAATGGGCAGTACGGTCCGCTGATCGTGCCCGGCACGGCCGATCTCTTGGTCTCCTTTGACCTGCTCGAAGCACTACGGTACTGCCACTATCTCAAAACCGGCGGGACGATGGTGGTTAACCGGCACATGGTCCTTCCCACCTCGGTATTTACGCAGAAGAGCCCGGTACCGACAGAGGACGAGATCGTCGCGCAACTTGCCCGGTTCAACCCGTGCCTTATCGATGCAGACAAAATTGCCACAGATGCGGGCAGCAGTCTTTCCCAGAATGTCGTGATCCTTGGTGCTGCCTCGTGGTCGATCCCCTTAAAGGCGGAGTCCCTGCTTGTCGCGGTCAAAAAACTCGTCCCATCAAAGACCGTTGAGGTCAACGCAAAAGCCTTCGAGATGGGCCGGGCATTCAGCAGGACGCGCTGACGTGATCACTGGGTGCATTCAAACCGGATGCACCTGAACCCATGGAGCAGATCCCGGACTGTGCAGTTGATCTCATCGTGACCGGCCCGTTGTTTGCGGATTTTGCTGCTTAAATGCTCAATTGCACGTGGACCGGCAGGAACCTGACCGGGGGCTGCCGGGAGATTCTGCCGGAAAAATAAGATGAGTTTACGCTCCGGTGGATTGCAGATAATATCCGGAAAACGGCAATACGCTGAGGGGGGGAATTGAACCCCCGAGGCACTTTCGCACCACAGGCTTTCCAGGCCTGCGCCTTACCGCTAGACTACCTCAGCAAAAAGTGTATCCCATGTATTTGCCGGGTATTTTTTTAATGCTATCCCTTCATGGAATCAGTACTTTGTGGGTTTTTCCGGTCTTGCGGCCTTCTTCCAGCCCCTCGGATATGTGCCGGGGGCAAGGAAGACCGTGGTCATGGCAATGAACAGGCCGGTCTTTCCGGGGGTCCATGTTGTGGATGCCGCAAGCGCCTTCCCGAGGCCGACAAACTCCGTCTTGTCCGTGAGTACAGCGACGATCTGATCCCTCTTGAACTCGTCGCAGCGGAGCACCCCTACGCCTGCCAGTGCCGCACCGTGGCAAAGCGCGTCGACAGCAGTATCGCGCACGACAACGGCCGGGAGATCGGGAACCGCTGCGTCAACGGAGACAATCATGGATTCTAACAAGGTGCGGTCTCCCGCTGCGGCTGCAACGCAGGCGTCCTGCAGTTCGTGGAGCGTGTACATGGTGCGCTCATCAAAGACGCCCGACCGGGTCCGGCGCAGTTCCTGCATGTGCGCCCCGACGCCAAGTGCGAGGCCCATGTGGTGGCAGAGCGAGCGGATGTAGGTACCTGCATCGCACTGCACCTTGAAGAGCACCAGTCGCCCATCTACACTCAGTATCTCCAGTTTCTGGATGGCACGGATGCGCAGCAGGCGTTTGACCGCGCTCCTACGGGGCGGGCGCTGGTAGATCCGTCCGGAAAATTCCTTTACAACCTCATCGATGCGCTCCCGTTCCACATCCTTGTGCAGCCGCATCAGGCAGACGTATTCCTTGTCGTGTTTTAAGAGCAGCGGCGCGAGGCGCACGGCATTTCCCAGCATGACAAGGAGAATGCCCGATACCTGCGGGTCGAGCGTGCCCGCGTGGCCGACCTGGCAGCCGAGCATCTTTCCCACCCATGCGGCCACTTGGTGGCTCGAAGGCCCCCGGGGCTTATCGATCACGATAATGCCCGCGCCATGCCAGAGCGGTGGAGTGCCTGGCGATCCTTGAATCGGAGTTTCCTGTGATGTCGTCATCGTATTATCCGTATCTTTTCCCGGTATTCGTTCAGCGCAGCCAGTGTACCTTCAAGCGATCCGTTCCCGACAATTGCGGGTAACGTTCCTCCGCACATCATCGCTTCGGCCGTGATATCCCCGATTGCCATCACCAGCAGGCCGGGGCGGGGTGTCCATATCGCCTTCTTATATGACATCGCGCTCGTAAAGAGGATGGCCTCGGCCCGGTCAAGGTCGAGCGGCTCGTTCGTGGGTGCGAGCCGGTAGCAGCGGAACTCCCGTGGGATTCCTCCCGCGTGCGCAATTGCATCGACGAGGGGGGCATTGGGGACATCAGCGCGGGGGAGGCCAACGGTTTTTCCTTTGATCCAGTCCCCCAGGTACGGGACAAAGTCGCGCGAGTAGAACCCGGGCAGGGTTTCGCAGGTGATGTTGCACCGCGCGAGTTCCCGTGCCGTCTCGGGGCCGATCGCAATGACCCGGGGGGTCTTTTTGAGGTGCGGGGCAAGGATTTTTGCCGGAAGTGAACTCGTAAAAAAGATGCAATCGAACTCCCCGCGTTCCACGGCCCCGGCAAACGCAGAGACGATATCCTGCTGGATTTCCGACTGGAGCGGGTGGACGCTGTAACACGCGTGCCCGAACGCTGCGCACCGGGCGGCGTCCCGCTCTTCCTTTCCTGCAAGACGGGTGACTGCGATCTTCATTACGGATTCATCATCCCTGTATGATAAGATGGTATGCATTTCGGTTGATTTATGTCCATTCTCCTGTACCTTCTGCTATGATAGAGATCGTGATCGGGGTGCTGCTCGGAGTCCTCCTTGGCACTATCAGCGGGCTTGTCCCCGGAGTGCACGCGAACACGCTTGCGGGGATTCTGCTTGGTGCGCAGGCAATCCTCCTTGCTATCCTCGGGCCGCTTGCCCTTGCCGGTGCGATGTTTGCTGCCCTGATCACGCACACGTTTGTCGACGCTGTACCGTCCACGTTTCTCGGGGTTCCCGATGCGGATACGTCACTTTCCGTCCTCCCGGCGCATGCCCTCTGCCTTGAAGGGAATGGCGAGGAAGCGGTTCGTATTGCCGCGCTCGGGAGCGCCTGCGCTATCATCATTGCTATCCCGCTCTCGGTGCTCTGTTACATCTTCCTCCCCGCCCTCCAGCCGTACTTCGACTGGGGTATCGGGATCCTGATCGTTGCGGTCATCGGGTACATGATCGTGATGAGCGAATCGCCCGGGTGGGCGCTTGCGATCTTTGCCGTGTCCGGCCTTCTGGGGGTGTTTGCCATGCGGTACGAATTTCTGGGCTGGCACACACTTGGCGGGGAGACTGCCATCCTCATGCCCCTCCTGACCGGTCTCTTCGGGATCTCCGTCCTGCTGGTCGCATCGCAAGGTACGCTGCCGGGACAGCATTACCGGGGCCTGCGGGTAGAGAACGGGACCGTGGTAAAGTGTTCCGTCCTTGGCACGCTCGCTGGTATTGCGGTTGGCTGGCTGCCCGGGCTCTCTATGGCAACCGCAAACGGTGCACTGGCATCGGTGATCGGGTACAAGAAGGACCGCCGGGCCTACATCCTTGCGACGAGCGCGGCAAACACGGCGAACGCGTTCATCGGGCTTGCCGCGCTCTTTGCGCTCTCCCGGATGCGAAACGGCGTGATGGTCGCTATTGCGGAGCTGCCCCTTCCGTCAATGAGCGAACTGATGATAGTAGGTGTGCTTGCGGCCTGCCTCGCATACGTCATCACCGTGTGCCTTTCGCGTTCGGCAGGCTGGCTCACCGGGATCAACGGCCGGATGCTCAACCGGGCGGTGATCATTTTTGTGGTGGGGCTCTGTATTGTCCTTACCGGGCCGTTTGGGATCTTCATCCTTATCCTAGCCACGATCCTTGGGCTCGTGCCGCATATCGTGAACGTATCCCGGGTCTACTGCATGGGGGCGATTATGATCCCGGTGATCCTGTACTCCTTTGGCCTCGCGTGGGTCTGACGCGGGATGTAGCGGGCGGCCTCCTTCCCCGGTTCCCGTGAGCCATTCTTTTTTTAGCCGGGCGTCCCTTAGTTTGTATCATGCAGTCCTGCTGGTTTGGCGATGTGGAGGCCGGGCAGTGCACCCCGTTTACCGGTGATGCCGCCGCATGTGCCCGACGCGTCCGGGAGATCCATATCAGCATGGACCCTTTTGTTCCACTGGACTGGCAGCAGGCCGTCTCCTGCGGGGTCTGCCGCGATCGTGCGGAATATCTTGCCCTGCTCCAGAAGGTCTGTATCGCGGGATCGGAGCAGGCCGTCCGGGAGCAGTATGCCGCAAAGGATGTGGAACTGCTCCAGATGGTCAGGACGCTCGATGAGATAGACACGGTCACAAACGTTCTCTCAGAACGGGTTGCGGACTGGTACCAGATCCGGCACCCTTCGTTCTCCCGCAAATACCGCAGGACGCCGGCGCACGTGCTGGTCAAGTCCATCAGCGAGCGGAACCGGGAGCGCGGCGGAGGAGCGCTCGGGAAAGTTGCGACAGAGATCACCTGCCTTGCCGATGCCCGGACTGCACTGGCAAAGGAAGTCTCGGCCCGGGCCTGCGAGGTGATGCCCAACACGAGCGCGCTCATAGGCGGGCTCGTTGCCGCCCGGCTCCTCTCCCATGCAGGGGGTTTGAAGAAACTCTCCCGGCTCCCCGCAAGCGCGATCCAGGTGCTCGGCGCCAGGACCGCACTTTTTGCACATATCAGGACCCATGCTCCGGCCCCCAAGCACGGGATCATCTTCCAGCACCGGCGGGTGCACAACGCCCCCCGTGAAGTGCGGGGAAAAGTCGCCCGGGTGCTCGCCGGGAAACTGGCGATTGCGGCACGGCTGGACTATTACCGGGGCTGTGCGGTGCCGGTATTCCTTGACGATGCGCAGGCCCGCATCGACCGGGCGGGAACCACAGATGGGGAGGGGAAAGAACAATGATCCGGGTCGGCGATGTGCTGGTCTCGAAAGGCGAAGGAGGGGTCTACGGCGAGCGGGAGCTTGACGGGTACCGGGTCTGGGACCCGTACCGGAGCAAGCTTGCTGCACTGTACCTTGTGGGAACCGGTATTGAACTTCCCCCGGACATGAAAGTCCTCTACCTCGGGGCGGCCAACGGGACGACGGTTTCCCACGTAGCTGATTACGTGGATGTGGTGTATGCCGTGGAGTTTGCCCCGCGCCCGATGCAGGACCTGCTCGAAGTCGCGCGTCGGCGCAAAAATGTCATGCCGATCTTGGCGGATGCCTCCTGCCCGGAGCAGTATGCGCCTTTGGTGGAAACGGTGGGCCTCCTCTACCAGGACGTGGCCCAACCCGATCAGGCGGCAATCGCCCTCAAGAACTGCGTATTCCTCAAAAAAGGAGGATACCTCATCCTCATGCTCAAGACCCGGAGCGTGGATATCAGGAAAGAACCGGCTGAAGTATTCCGGGACACGCTCGATATCCTCATGTCCGCAGGACTCACAGTAATTAAGAGTACCTGGCTGGCGCCGTACCACCAGGATCACGCTGCAATCGTATGTACCAAATAGTACCAGTGTACCCCGGGAAATTACTATGCCGAACGATATCCGCGTTTATTCTGCAGGCCCCCTGACTATCGTCGCACTTATCGCCATCATCGGGCTTCTTGTCATCATTGTACCGTTGTTGTTCCTTGGCCTTGTGGGGAAAGCGCTTACGAACCTTGTCGGGCTCTCGTGGCTCACGGCGACTGCCCTTGTCATCCTGATCCTGCTGTGCAGCCTTGTCAACCTCCCGGTCTGGAAGGTTCGGCGCGAGACGATCCGGATGCCTCACAACGAAACCCCCGATGAGTTTACCCTGAACGAAAACGGGGGGCTCTGGGAGACGACCATTTCAGTCAATCTTGGCGGGGCGATCATTCCCCTTGCGATGGCCTGCTGGCTCCTGTACCGTGCATCAGCGGTGACGAACGGGAACACGCTCTATCTCCAGGTACTTGCCGCCACTCTCATTGTCGCGGCAATGGCCTATGTGACGACCCGGCCCATGGTGGGGATCGGGCTCCGGGTGCCGCTCTTTATCCCGGGCCTCACCGCGCTTCTCTGCGGCATCCTGCTTGCGGGAGGCTTTGGGCTGTTATCCGCCGGTGTGATTGCCTTTGTCAGCGCGACCTTCGGCATCCTGATCGGCGCAAATATTGCGCACCTGCCCCATGTGGGCGATCTCGAAGTACCGCAGGTCAGCATTGGCGGGGCGGGGACGTTCGGCGCGATCTTTATCGGGTGCATCCTGTCAGCCATTATAGCATGAGATTGTGTTGGAACTTTTTTTTTATAAAATCCGTGTGTTTTTTCGCGTTCGAAAATACGGACTGCCGGAATTTTTTTGGCGCGAAAGTTCATGCGATCCAAAAATGTCTGATCGATCGCAGCAAAACCCGGAAAAACATCCATAAAACTCCTCAATCCCCGACTAAACGCATGATCCGACAGAAATTCCCGCACGACCGATCGAGCCGGGCACACTCGCGATGAAATTACGGCCGCCCGGATTTTTTTGGATTGAAAGTTCACGGGCGGAAAAATTTTCGGCTCGAAATTTTAAAAACCGAAAAACTTTCCAGTTGAAAACTCCAAAAATTTTCGGCGCGAAACCGGTTTGGCCAGAAATTTTTACAGATATCAGGTTTTGCCCGGCAAAACCGGTAGCATGTATGTCAAAACAACGGAGTCCTGCAAATACATTACACTGCAAAAGAGTAGCCCGGAGCAGATTCGAACTGCTGTCGCGAGATCCAGAGCCTCGCATGATTGACCGCTACACTACCGGGCTATATTGCCTCATACTTTTTGCCGCTGGAGCCTAATTAAAGTGACGGATATTCATGCCCGCTCTGGGTGCGTCAGACGCTTTTTGACCGGTCACAGCGCCCGCAGGCCCGACAGACCTCTTTTACAGGCTGGATAAACTCACCCTTCCCGCAGAACGGTTCGATATCGTTCGTATCCCGTATATAATAGATGTGCGGGACAAGCGAGATGTGCGTATAGGTGCCGCACGGCACGCCGAGCCGGTCGGCAATGGACTTCTGGAGCTGGACAAGGGCGTACATGTTGGCCCCTGCCGCGGTGAGCATGTCGTTACTCCGGAAGATCACCCTTATCGCGAGTTTGCCGTCGCGGAGGATACACTGCACGAGCTGGAGGCAGGGGCAGTCGTTAAGTTTCTCATCGATCACCGGGTTCCAGGTGATAGCGATGGCCCGGCGGCTCACGGGAGACTGCCGGAGTTTTTCTGTGATGTATTCGATCTGGTCGACATGCACAGATTGTCCCTCCACAGAAAGACGTTCGCCCCAGTCAAAGAGCCGGCCATGGTAATCGTATTCAAAGACGGCCTTCGAACCGTGCAGGAGATCGGTTGCGTACTGTTCGACAAACCTCTGCTGGAACCGGGAGTGGGGGCTTGTGAGCGGCCCGGCAAGCGGGGTATCGACCTGCAGGGCGATTTCTTCGAATTCAATGGTGGCTTCATCATCTTCGGTCTGGAGAACCCGGCCTTTCTCTAGGATCATCTTCACGACCAGTTCGTGTGCCCGTCCGATGGCCGGGGCCCGGATGACTCTCATGGAACAAGTGTTGGAGCCGGTATCATATATGTGTTGCAATCGGGGGCCGGAGTGATCGTGTACACGGTCGGGATCGGTGGGGCTTCTTTTTTTGGAGTCTTTTCATCAAGGTCTGGGCAAGATTTTTTTATATCCCGCATGCAAGAGTGAGTAAACATCACCAATGTTCCCGCTGATATGAACAGCCTGGGTCCATATATTGGAGATATTAAGTATAGTGTGTACTTGCGGAAGCATTTTTCATGGTATACACACTACTATGTACAAGAGCACACATTCTGGAGAAATCAGATCTCCGGCACATGCGCGAATCCGGCTGAGTCTATAAAGAAGTCCTGTGCCCGGATCTGTGATCCATCTGATCTGAAGAAGTGCCGGATAACCGCACAAATCATGGGGGATTCGGGAACCGGGGCAGAATCCACCTTTAAAGCGAGAACAAACTCAACCACAAAGGATATATTAGCTCTTTTACAAATATTCCTCCATATTCCGTTTAAACGGAGTATGGGGCTCGTAGAATCGTTATTCGGCAAATGTCGAAACGGTTCTCCGGCTTGAAATGTA
>Ga0181520_10006203_pt1 | contig 18475 bp, 15 predicted proteins | sample PEATcosm2014_Bin_29_FD_132451 | JGI IMG/M metagenome (GOLD analysis project Ga0181520, IMG submission 132451) | Peatland microbial communities from MTU Mesocosm Facility, Houghton, MI, USA - PEATcosm2014_Bin02_30_metaG | ecosystem: Environmental > Terrestrial > Soil > Wetlands > Peat | place...
GTTGAGCACGTCGGTGGTCTTGCCGCACTTGTCGATATAGAACTCGGGCTGCCAGAGGCATCGGCACGGCCGCGGGTGAATCCTGGAAGGGCGAGGTTGCCTTCCCGCAAAGTCCCCAGACCAAGCCGCCGCCGGCCTCCACGAACTTGACTAGGTTGTGCTGTGCCGCAGGCGTGATCTGCCCGGTGCCCATGTCGGCGATAACGACGACGTCGAACCGCTCGACAAAGGCGGCCGACTCCAGCAGGCGCGTCAGGTTATAGCTCTGGTGCGATTCCCCCTGCAACAGTAGCTTACGCGGTCGACGGAGAACACGGGTCCCATTGGTCCGGCGCGCGATTGTAGCGATTGCGAGAACCATTCCGGCGGCGGTCCCGCGTCCGTCCGGACGCTAGGCCGGACGTTTAACTGCTTGCGGCGCAAGGCGATGACGAGGAAACAGCCCCCTCGCGATTTGCGCGGCGAGTCGAGCCGGCATGGCGTGTCATCTTTATGCCAGCGGTGGAAAGGCGGCACACGGGGGCGACGATAAACAAGATGGATGCTGCTTGGTCCGCGATCCTGGAAAGCAATCCGATAGCCAAGAGACCGGGCGCAGCGATCTTTCGACAAACGGTATTTGTGCGAACTACATCACCCCGGTTGCCTCGGGTTCCAGGAAGAGGCAGCCACGTTGGAGAACGCTTATGAAGAGAAGTCTTGCACTCATTGCCTCGATCGCGGGGCTGGGCGTAGCCCGCCTTTTCGCACAGGTTTCCGGCCCCCCTGAACCGTCGTCGCCCAATCTCGCTGGCCAACCCCTCGTCAATGCGGGACCGGTTTCGGCTACGGCCCCGGCCAAGAACGAGTTGGAGGCCCGCATGGCCCGATTGGAGGCAGAGAATCGACGGGTACAGGCCGAATTGGCGGCAATGCGAGGAGAGACGGCACAGTCGCCCGTGATCGGCGTCAGCCCCGCGGCCATGACCACCGTTGGCGAAACACAACCCGCTGCGAGCGACAGTAGCGCGGTGATGCTCGACGTTCAGGGCGAAGTCAAGACACTGGCGTGGCACAAGGGGGATTTCACGGTTGTCCCTTATGGCATCCTCTGGGGCAACACCGTATACTCCACGCAAAGGACCGATCCCGGCTCCTACACCTTGTGGGCGGACTCCAAGAGCCTGGAGAACGGCGACGAGTGCATCGTCGACGGCCGGAACACGCGGTTCGGGATCGACGTACTGGGGCCGCGAATCCCCATGCTGGGCTGCGCCCAGACTGGCGGCAAGATCGAGATCGATTTCCAGGGGACTTGCGACGTGACCGACAACAAGGGTGGCGTGCTGCTGCGGCATGCCTACGTCGAAGTCAAGAACGAAGACTTCCGCCTGTTGGCCGGCCAGACTTGGGACGTCATCTCGCCGTTGAACCCCGGCATGCTGATGTACTCGGTGGGCTGGGAGGCAGGCAATATCGGCTACCGGCGGGCACAGTTCCGGGCCGAACGATATGTGGCGATCTCCGACACGCAACTGTTGACCCTCCAGGGCTCCATTGATGAGAACAGTTGTCCCGACGCTTTCACCGGCTTCACGAGCGATCCTTCGTCTTGGCCGCTCCTCGAGGGACGCGTGGCCCTGACCTTCGGCGATCGCACGGGGCCCGATGTCCTGCCGGTCGTCTTCGGCGTCTCGGGCCACATCGGCCAGACGCAATTCGATTACAACACGGCCACGATCAACCTCGATAATCAGCGGCGCTACACATGGTCGCTCAATGCCGATCTATGCGTGCCGATCACCCATCGGTTCGGAGTTCAGGGCGAGTTCTTCACCGGGCAGGATCTAAGCCCCTTCCTGGGCGGCATCGGCCAAGGCATCGATCCAACAACGCTCCAGGCCATTCACTCCACCGGTGGCTGGGGCGAACTCTGGTACGACTGGACCCCGTGTTGCCACAGCCACTTCGGCTACATGCTCGACAATCCCGACAACGCCGACCTGCACACAGCCGGCGAGCGCAGCTACAACCAGGTTTTCTATGGCAACGTGAGCTACGACCTGACAAAGCAGTTTCTCGTCGGGCTGGAGGTCAGCTCGTGGAAGACTCTTTACGTCGACTTGGCGCCGGGCGATGCAGTCCGTTGCGAATTCGTCGTGAAGTACGGATTCTAAGCGAGACCGTCCGGAAAGGTCACTTGAGGTTCCCGTGAACGACGTTGGCACTATTCTCCTTGCGGACCATGACGAGTCCTTTCTCTCGTCTACCACCGAACTGCTGCGCGGCGACGGCTACGCCGTTGAGTGTGCCGGTAATGGTCTTCGGGCGGAGGAGGCACTGCGCTCGGGCCGCTATGATCTCCTGGTCGCCGATGCCGACATGGAGGGCAATACGGATTTGGAATTGGTCCTCTGCGCCCAGCAGGTGGCCCGCGGAATGCCGGTCATTCTGGTAGCAGACAGTCCCTCGCTCGATACGGCAATCGCTGCGGTCCATTTGCCGGTTATGGCTTTCTTGATCAAACCGCTCGATTACGGCGAGTTTCGCTCGCAGATCAGAAGATTGACGGCATGTAGCGAAACACGCCGTGCTCTTTCACGCGTCCAAGATCACTTGAACCGGTGTCTCCAGGAATTGGACGATACGATGGGTGATGCCGCGAATCGGAACAAGACGGAATTGCTTTCCATCTCGCTGCTCCACGATATCGCCTCCTGCCTCTCGGATCTCCTGAAATTACGGACCGAAACGGTCGTTGAGGGACCTCAACTCAGATTGTGCGAACTTCTCGACTGTCCCGCAAGTACTGTCTACCGTGAGACCCTTATCCAGGCGATTGAAGTGCTTAGGCAGACGAAAAGCTGTTTCAAGTCGAAGCAGTTGATGAACCTGCGACTGCACCTCGGAAACTTGCTGGAAGGGCGACCGAGCTTGCCTGACCGGCGCGATTTCTCGCACTTTTCCATGCGCAAACTTGCATAGGAGCAGACGATAAATAACTTCCGTGTTTCTGCGAGAGTGGCATGCCACCCAAATCTGGAAGTTATTCGTCGGTCGCTCCATAGCTTGGGCTTTTCAAATACACCGGAATCCGTGCGAAAAATCCTGCCCCGATCTGCAGCCTTCTCTCCGCTTCCGCTTTCGTCGCGACCGGGGCGCCCATCGCAAGGATCGGCCGATCCATCAAATTTGCCATTGGAGACTATTCCGGGATGGGTGTATTGACATTTCGCTAATAATTTGGCAACAATCCAATAAAGCGAATTGACCGCAAGTCAAGAACCGTTGCGTTGAAGTGTCCACGGAACAAGGAAGTCGGCAATAACTGGTGTTGATTCGCCCCTTTTCCACTTCGGGTGTCTTGACCCGGCAAGTCCGTCTTCTCAACAGAGCAGGAGTTGTTTTCCACCGCCCCAATTCTTGAAGTCATCGGAGCTATCCGTGTCCGAGCACTCTCCAGAAGCTGTCGATCACCAGCGCGATCTGATCGCCCGTATCGCCGAGACCAGCCCCGCGGGCATCGTCGTTGTGAGCCGGGAAGGACAAATCACCTACGCCAATCCTTGCGCGGTGAAACTGCTCGGTCTCACGCGAGATGAGATCGCAGGATCTTGCTACAATGCCCCCCGATGGTGGATCGAGTATTGCGACGGTACTCCGGTCCCCGAAGAGGACTTGCCCTTCCACCGAACGATGGACTTGCCGCAATCGATATTCGACGTGCGTCGTGTAGTCGTCTGGCCTGACGGAGGCCGGCTATTTCTTTCGATCAACGTTGCGCCGCTGTTTGACGTGGCGGGCCAACCGGACGGGATGGTCGTCACGAGCGCCGATATCAGCGAACAGGTGTGGGCGGAGGAAAAGCTGCGCGAGAGCGAACGCAAGTATCGGATGCTGTTTGAGAACATGACGGCCGGTTTCGCGCTCCACGAGATGATCTATGACGAACAGGGCCGGCCGCTGGACTATCGCTACCTCGAAATCAATCCGGCCTTCGAGCGGCTGACCGGCGTGCCGGTCAAAACCCTGCTGGGCAAGACGGTCAAGGAAGTGATGCCGGGTACGGAGCAATATTGGATCGATGTCTTTGGAAAAGTCGCCCGGACGGGTGAGCCTACCGCTTATCAAAACTACGCGGGCGAACTGAACCGGTGCTACGACGTCTGGGCGTTCAGCCCTGTCAAGAACCAGTTTGCCGTCGTTTTTGTCGACATCACGGAGCGCATGCGCGCCGAAGAGGCTCTGCGGGAAAGCGAAACGCGGTATCGCGCGCTCGTCGAAAACAGCCTGGTCGGCGTCACGCATGTTGCCCCGGATGGCCGAACTGTTTACGCAAACCCGGCGATGTTGTCGATGTTCGAGGCGGAAAGCCTCGATGAAATCGGCGGCGGCGAATTCCGTTCCTTGTTTGCGCCTGACAGCCGGGAAGTGGTGGATCGGGAACTTGAGAAACGTAGCCGAGGAATCGGCTCGACTTACGAAGCCGAGATCGCCGGGCTGCGCGGCGGTCGACGCAACGTGGTCATGAGCGGAGCACCGCTGTTATCCAAGACAGGGGAATTAATCGGCTCGATCGGCTCGGTGACGGACATCACGGAACGCAAGCGGGCGGAGGAATTGCTCCGCCAGAGGGTCGAGGAACTGGCTGCGCTCAATACACTGGGGCAGATGGTGAACGCCACGCTGGCGCTGGAGGAAGCGATGGAAGCCGCATTGGCCGGAGTACTCCGTGCCGTTCGTCCCGATCTGGCCTTTCTGTTCCAGCGCGACGGGGAGCGGCTAATCCTCAAGGACATGCTGCCGCGCGATTCGCGCCCGCGTCTGGGCGAAATTCCCGAACATCGCGTGGGCGAATGCATCTGCGGCCTGGCGGTGCGGGAAAAGAAACCGCTGTATTCCCGCGACATTTTCGGCGATTATCGCTGCTCCTGGGAAGAGTGCAAGTGGGCCGGGATCAAATCCTTTGCCGCTTTGCCGCTGACCAGCGGGGGCGAGATCATCGGCGTGATCGGCTTGGCGTCGAATACGGAGCGGGATTTCGAGTGGCAGGGCGGGTTTCTGGAAACCCTGGCGAACCAGGTCTCGATCGCGCTGACCAATGCGCGGCTCTACGAAATGGCCCAACAGGAACTGGCCGAGCGCAAGCGAACGGAAGAGGCCCTCCGCAGCAGCGATTCGCACTACCGAACGCTTTTCGAAAGCGCCAACGACGCCATTTTTGTCATCGAGGACGGCGTGTATCGCGACTGCAATGCGGCGGCCATTCGGGTGTTCGGCCGATCGCGTCAGGAATTGTTGGGGCATTCTCCCGCCGAATTGAGCGTCGCACGACAACCCGACGGCCGCGACTCGTGGGAGGTGGCCGAGGAGAAACTTCGGGCGGCCTTGGAGGGAAAGCCGCAGTTCTTCAACTGGATGCACCTGGCGGGAGACGGTGCGACTCTGCTCGTGGAAGTCTCATTGAACCGGCTGGATACGGTCTCCGGGTCGAAGCTCCTGGCAATCGTACGCGACGTCACGGAGCGCAATCGCACGGAAGAGTTGTTGCGGAAGTCGGAACGCGAGAAGGCGGCGATCCTTGACGGCATCAAGGACGTGACCATCGAGTATCTCGATCCGGAGCTGCGCATCATCTGGAGGAACAATGCCACTTCCGGTGCGTCCGGTTGTACTTCGGCCGAGATGTGCGGCAAGTTCTGCTACGAGGTGGCTAGAAACCGCGACACACCCTGCCCGGATTGCACCGCACTGAAGGCCCTTCAGACTGGCCGGCCACACGAAGGCGAAGTCACGATGCCCAGTGGACGTACGATGCTCGTTCGCAGCAACCCGATCAAGGATGCAGACGGCCTAGTCGTGGGAGTTGTCCACGCCGTGGTGGACATCACGGAGCGCAGACAGGCCGAAGAGAAGTTGAAGCACATGCAGGTTCAACTGGCCCACGTGGCCCGTCTTTCCACTGTAGGTGAACTGGCGGCGGAAATAGCCCACGAGCTGAGCCAGCCGCTGTATGCAATCGCCAACTATGCGAAGGCCAGTAGAAACCAGCTTGCCGCGGGAGGTTCGTCGGACCTGGAGAGCTTGCGCGACTCGAACGAGAAGATCGAGCGGATTGCGGCGGGGGCCGGCGGCATCTGCAAACGGTTGCGGTCCTTCGCGCGCCGGGCCGAATCCGATCGCTCATCTTGCGATGTCAACGAAATCGTGATGGAGGCGATTATGATGATGACGTTCGAAGCGCGCGAAAAGAAGGTCGTGCTGGAAACGGCGATTCATCCAGCTCCCCTGGTCGTCTCAGCCAATCGCGTGGAGATTCAACAGGTCTTCGTGAATCTCCTGCACAATGCGTTCGAAGCCATGGAAGGCGTGGAAGACCGTATCCGACAAGCAACCATTCGCACAAAGGAGATTGGCAAGTCCGTCGAAATCGTCGTTTGCGACAACGGTGTGGGTTTGCCGGCGAACGATCAGCGGAACATCTTCGAAGCTTTTGTGACCACCAAACCAGACGGTTTGGGGATGGGACTGGCCATTAGTTCCACCATCGTCGAGAGCCATGGGGGCAGGCTTCGGGCTAGTTCCAATCCCGAAGGAGGTGCCTCTTTCCATTGCCTGCTTCCGCTTGTCGAAGGAGACCGTGCCCATGTCAAGTGAACCGACTGTGTTTGTGGTGGATGACGATGAAGACGCCCGGGACTCGGTGTGTGTCCTGGTCCGCTCGATGGGGATTCGGGCCGAGCCCTTCGCTTCGGCCGAGGAGTTTCTCGCTTGTTATGTCGAGGGGCGCCCGGGTTGTCTCGTCACCGATGTCCGCATGCTCGGCATGAGCGGCATTGAGCTTCAGGAGAAGCTCATCGAGCGGAACATCGCGATTCCCGTCATCATGCTGACGGCTTATGCGCGGACGCCAGTAACCGTTCGCGCCATGGCTGCCGGAGCGGTCACCTTGCTGGAAAAGCCCTACGCCGAGGAGGAATTGTGGGATGCCATTCGCAAGGCGTTGGCGAGAGATGGCCAGCGGCGGGAAGATGTCCAGCGGCAGCGCGAGATCCGTTTGCGCGTGGATCAACTGACGCCCGGCGAGCGCGCCGTGATGGACCTGATCGTCCAGGGACAGCCAAACAAGATGATCGCCAGGAAGCTTGGAATCAGCGTCCGAGCGGTGGAGAATCGCCGTAGTGCGGTGTTCGCGAAGATGCAGGCGGATTCTGTCGCTGACTTGGTCCACTTGGTGATCGAGACCAAGCTGGATGACTGAGAGGCTAGCCGAGACGTCTCCGCAGAATGTCCCCCATCCCTCATGGAGAGTGACATGCTTTTCGGATAGCCTCTAAGACGCGAAGTCCCCTTGATTCTGCTTCCTTCGCCGAAAGAGGCCGCTTACGGCGGCCTTTTTCGGCGAAGGGAGAGGGCGCGGGGCCTTAGCTTTTCAGCCAACTGATTCACCCACCTCGGCAAGCGAGGCGGGGTCTAACAGTCGGTGGATGGTGGAAACCCACATTATTACAAATTTGTTTGCGGTCGATGATATTTCCAGATTACCGCGACAGGACAAGATAGGGAGGCTGCTGGACCACTCCTGCGGTAAGTGTACGTCACCAACGCGTGGATTCGCTGCAAATCGAGCGACGATAGTTGCGGAGATATCATGATTCATCAGGGGCAAAAACATGGATTATTTGGCACCATCCCTATTCGTCGTCATTGACGATCCGGATACTCTGGATTCTGTATCCTCGCTGGCATCGTCCCGCGGAATCCAACTCGAAGCATTTTCTTCTGCGGACACCTTTCTGAATCGCTTCACGCCCTCCATGGCGGGTTGCCTGCTCGCTGAGCTATGTGCGGAAGGCATAGCCGGATCGGAATTGCAAACGTTGCTTGCTGCCCGAGGCAGTATACTGCCAATCATTTTCCTGAGCGTTAGCGCAAGCCTGATAGCGGTAGTCCGGGCCATGAAGAACGGTGCATTGACCGTGATTTCGGCGCCGTTTCGGGCCGAAGAGTTGGCGGAGGCGGTCCGTCGCGGACTGGAGGTCAACAGGGAGTCGCGCGAATTCCTTGCCAAGCGTGTTGAAGTCCAGCGGCGACTCGACTCGCTCACGACCCAGGAGCGCCGCGTGTTGGAGATGATCATCGAAGGCATGCCAAACAAGCGCATCACGCGCGTGTTCGGAGTCAGCCAGCGGACTATCGCTCGTTTGCGCGCGCGGGTCTATGAGAAGATGGGTGTGGAGTCGGCGTTTGAACTGGCGCGGGGCATCGTCAACTCAGGAACATTGCCGGTGGTCGACGGCCAAGAGCGCTCCTTGGTCAGTGGCGGAGAACTCGGAACGCATGTCTCGCGGGACCGTATCCGCGGCGTCTCGCCGGAAGCCGGCGGACGGCTAGCGATCCTTCAGCCGCCCCATTTTCCACACGATCAGCCGCGCCTGCTTTCACGGAAATCTGACCGGCAGCACCCTTAGGACCTGCGAGACAATAGCTGGCGCGTGAAAGCATGCCACCCTCGCAGAAGCACGGAAATAATTCTTCCGCCGGTTCTCAGCCAACGGGAGCCGTGTGGAGATTTATACGTCCCAGCGTGAGGATACGATCCGCGATCTTTTCCAAGGGCAACACTTGTTCGGCGCCGCCCAAGGCAATCGCCTCCTTAGGCATGCCGAACACAACGCATGTGGCCTCGTCTTGAGCCATGGTGCGGCCGCCGGCTTGCCGCATCGCCCGCAACCCCTTCGCGCCGTCATTGCCCATTCCCGTGAGAATCGCGCCCACAGCGTTGCCGCCGACGTGGCGCGCGGCCGACTGAAACAGGACATCGACGGAAGGGCAATGCCGGTTGACCGGTTGGCCGGGCGCGACCCGAACCGTGTAGTTGGCCCCAATCCGCGTGACGGCCATGTGCAGTCCGCCGGGGGCCAGGAGGGCGTGGCCCTGAAGAATGCGATCTCCGTCGCGGGCCTCCTTGACGCGGATCTGACATGCCTCGTCGAGCCGAGCGGCGAACGATCGCGTGAAGCCGGCCGGCATGTGTTGAACGATGGCGATTCCTGGGGCGTCGGCTGGCAGGGCCGTGAGCAAGTCGTACAGCGCCTCCGTACCGCCGGTGGATGCGCCGATGCACACGACCTTGTGCGTCGTTTGCAGGAGCGCGCCTGACTTGACCACGGGCGGCGACGCCGGCGACGCCGGTCGTTGTCGCGTGCGCAGCTTGGCCCGAGCCGCGATCTTGATCTTTTCGATGATCTCCGGCCCAAGTTCCACCGTGCCGGACGTGACGTCCACCTTGGGCTTTGTGACAAAATCCACGGCGCCGAGTTCCAACGCCCGCATGGCCGTCTGGCAGCCTTTTTCCGTCAGCGAAGAGACCATGACGACGGGCATGGGCCGGGCCCGCATGAGCTTCTCCAGAAACGCCAGCCCGTCCATTCGCGGCATTTCCACGTCCAGAGTCAACACGTCCGGTTGCAGGCTGTTGATTTTCTCCCAAGCGATGTACGGGTCCGCCGCGGCGCCTACGACCGACAGGTCGGTGTCCTGACGGAGGATTTCAGCCAGGACCTGGCGAATCAGTGCCGAGTCGTCGACGATCAGGACTTTGATGGGGGGCATGTGAGACCTCAGAACAGGGTGATTTGGTCGTGCGATGGATGATTGAGTTGTTCGCTGGCCCGCCGGTCAAGGAATTGCTCGCGCTCGATGATGCTTTTGCTGCTGGCAATCGCCTTGACGAACGCTTTGCCGGTGGCCGTGACAAAATGGACTCGCAACGGCTCTTCACCTCCCAACCGCTCGGCAAGAACGGGAATGTTCTCCGACTCAAGGAACTTGCGGACGAACTCGACATTGCATCTTCCGACGTTCCAAGGCGAGTCGGTGAATCGAAACACGTTGGCGCCGCCGAAGACCTTTGCACGCAGGCGGCGCCGGTCTCCGCCGAGCTTCATGATCTCGTTGATCAGCAGTTCCATGGCATGTACACCGTAACGCGCCGAGACGGCAAGATCGGAAGCATGGAAGGGCAGCATGAAATGATTCAAGCCGCCGATGCGGGCCGCCGGATCGAACAGGCAGGCCGCCACGCAGGAACCGAGTATCGTGGAGATGACTGTTGGCTGACGTGCCGCGAAGAACTCCCCCGCGATGATTTCACGGCGCCACGTCTTCACGAGTGCGTTTCCGCACTCGTGTACTGGATCGGGTGCTTCAGCCGTTCGCTGCCGTGTCGCGGCCGGCTTCGAATCGTCGCCCATCGGCAGACGAATGCCCGAGCGGCGCTGGTACACGGTATTCCCCAGCGGCGCGAGCAGGTCCGCCAACCAATACAGGTTCTCCGAGTGGCCGAGTATGAGGTAGCCGTTGTCGGTCAATTGCCCGACCAGGCGCGGCAGCAGTTGTTCCTGGGTCGGCGCGTCGAAGTAGATGATCACATTCCGGCAAAAAATGACGTCAAAACGAGTCCTGAGCGGCCAGCTTTGGTCCATGAAGTTGATCTGGCGGAAGGCGACGAGGCGCCGGACTTCCGGACGCACCTGGCAGAAGCCGGCACGGAGTCCGGTACCTCGCAAGAAGTACTTGCGCTGGATTCTGTCCTCCAAACCGTCGATGCGTTCCGAGGCATAAACTCCCTCGGCCGCCTTCTGCAGGACCTCAGTGTTGATGTCGGAGGCCAGGACCTGGACGTCCCATCCCCTGAGCGATCCGAAATGTTCGAGAATGGTCATGGCGACGGAGTACGGCTCCTCTCCCGTCGAGCAAGCCGCACTCCAGATTCGTAGCCGTCTGGGCCCGCCTTGTGCCGCCGCGCGCTCGATGCGCGGAAAGACGTGCTCGCGCAGAAACGTGAAGTGGTGCGCCTCGCGGAAAAAGTCGGTCTTGTTCGTCGTCAGGCAATTGATCATCACCTGCCGCTCAGCGCCTTCCGGGTCGCGAGTTGCCAGGTAATCGAGGTACTCGGCATGGTTTCGCAAATTCAGATGTCGGAGCCGCTTTGCCAGTCGGGAACAGACCAGCGCGCGCTTGCCATCACTCAACGAAATCCCCGCTTCCTGATAAATCATCGTGCGGATGGCGTTGAAATCCCGATCCGAGATGTTCTGGCCCTCGTCATTCAGGCCAATGCTGTGAAGCAGAGGGTTGAGAGGCATAGCCATCGTGGGCATGCGAGTATCCAATCTCGTGAGAACGCCTAAAACAATACGATTAACTCTGACATTATTTATGAAACCGACCACTAAGCCTGGATTGTGTCTGGCGAGCGACGATCGATCGCCAGCCGAGGCAGAAGCGGGCCTCTGCCTCGGCCGTGTAGATGCGATCGTCGAAGGCGGACGACTAAAACTCCTCGAAGCCCTTCTGCCCATCGCCGCCGGTTCCCACGCCCAGCAATTCGAGTTCCTGCTCGACCCGGGTTTCCAGGGAATCGTCATGATGGGTCTGTGGTTTGGCCAGTGCCTTCTTCGTGACGGTCGTCTTCTTAGTCGCGGCCGCCGCGCGCCTGGCGACAGAGCGGACGGGCGCAGGCCGGGCCTGCACTGCGGTTGGCTCACGGTTTCTCTTGGCCAGGTTGAACTGGGCGACCAGTTGCTGGAGTTGGGCCGCCTGGCCCGCCAGCCCTTCGGCCGTACCGGAGAGTTCCTCGGTCTGGGAGGCGTTGCCCTGCGTGACCTGGTCCATCTGGGTCACGGCCTTGTTGACCTGCTCGATGCCGCTGGCCTGCTCGCGGGAGGCGGCGGCAATTTCCGAGACGATGTCGGTTACCCGTTTCACCGACGTGACAATCTCCGCGAGGGTGTGACCCGACTGGTTGACCAACTCGGTGCCAGCCTCGACCTTGGCCACGGAATCTTGGATCAGGCCCTTGATTTCCTTGGCGGCGGCCGCACTTCGCTGGGCTAGGTTACGCACCTCGCCGGCCACGACGGCGAATCCGCGGCCTTGCTCTCCGGCCCGGGCAGCTTCCACGGCGGCATTTAGCGCCAGAAGGTTGGTCTGGAATGCGATTTCGTCGATCGCCGTGATGATGTCGGCGATCTTCTTGGAAGCCACGTTGATCTCGCTCATCCCCTTGACAGCCCGGCCGACAACTTCGCCGCCCTTCTCGGCCACGCTGCGGGAGTTACCCGCCAACTGGTTGGCCTGCTGGGCATTGTCGGCGTTCTGCTGGATAGTGCCGGTAATCTCCTCCAAGCTGGAAGCGGTTTCTTCCAGGCTGGATGCCTGCTCTTGGGCCCCGCTGGAGAGTTCTTCGGACGCTGCGGCCAGTTGCTGCGAGGCCGAGGCCACGCTGTCGGCAATCGCCGAAACCTCGATGAGCGCCTTGGTGAACCAGCGGGCAATCAGCCAGCCGAGGACCAGCGACAGAACGACGCCCACCGCGATTGCCAGGATCACCATGAAACGCGCAGTGCCGTATCTCCGTGCACATTGTTCCGCGGTGTTGTTGGCCAGTACCTTCTTCATGCGCACCAACTCATCAATGTCCACGTCGCCCTTTTCGCCGATCTTCGCGGCCTTTTCGATCATGGATTTCGCCTGCTCCTGCTTGCCTTGCGCGTGAAGCTGAATCGCGTCCAGTACGTCGGCAAGATAGCTGGCAAATCCCTCCCGAACAGTCGTCAACTCCGCTTTACCTTCGGCTGTGACGAGCGTCGCCTCGAGCGAGTTGCAGGCTTCGTGGAAGCCGGCTGCATATTTCTCGATCTTGCCGATCAGGGCCTTGATGGCCTCAGGGTTGTTTTCGGACATCGCGGCGCGCGAATTTCGGCCGACCTGGATTTTGTTCACTTGGGCTTCGTAGGCGTTCGTAATCCCCGGCAAGTCGCGGCCGTGCAACGTATCCAGTGCCAAATCGATCTCGCCCATCTGGTAAAGCGCAAACGCTGCCACTCCGCCTAGGATCACACTGACCGTTACAAAGGCCAGCAAGAGCTTGGCCCGGGCACTCAATTTTTGAAACCAGTTCATCATCTTGTCCTTTTCAATCGTGAAAAAAGTGTGTTTGTTACGAAGTTCGTCACAGGATACCTTGCCCCTCTCCCGCAAGCGGGCGAGGGGAGGCATCGTCGGGACATCTCGCACTTCCTGCCGCGACGCCTGCTACGTTACGCAGCGGTCTGGTCGATCGCCTCGAGCCGCTCTCCGGCCAGGAGCCTATCTATATTCAACAGCAGGACCAGCTTCTCGCCGATCTTCCCCATGCCGCGAAAGAACGAAGTGTCGATTTCGCCGCCGATGTCCGGCGTGTCCTCGATCTGTTCCTTGGTGATGTTGAGCACGTCGGAGACCGCATCCACCACCAGGCCGATGACCTTGGCGCCCACGCTGACCATGATGATCACCGTGAACTGGTTGTACTCGGCCTCCGACATGCCGAAACGGCAACGAAGGTCGATGATTGGGACGACCGTGCCGCGAAGGTTCATCGCCCCCTTGATATAACTGGGCGCGTTGGGGATCGGGCGGACTTTCGAAATGCCCTTAATCTCCTGCACGCGGAGGATCTCGATCCCGTACTCTTCACCCTGGATGGTGAAGGTCAGGAACTGGTCACTGTCGGCGGCGAGGCCGGCCACGTGATCCGCTTTGGCTGGTTCAGCCATGAAAGCACTCCTTGTCACCGAGGAAGATTGGACACATGCGACGACCTGAACCCCTCGGAACTCCAGGAAGACGCGAATATCGGGTGGGATGCCCTCACCGGGTGCCGATGCGAAACATTCGTCGGTGGGCCGGCATTCTTTTGCTGCCCCAGAGGGCCATTGGACAATAGCCCAGCGATTTATCGCTGGGTAACCGTATCGCAAGTTTTCATTCAGTCCCGGAGGGACGATTGAAGCGCCCGTGGTCCTGATGTTTCACTCGTCCCTCCGGGACTTTTCGTCTTGCTCTCCTTCTTGACCCAGTGACGAATCACTGGGCTATTCTCACACGTCACTCCGGGACGGGCAAATCAGTGGCCACGCGCCAACCGGGTCAACCCCGGCACATCCACGATGAAGGCCACTTGGCCGTCCCCGAGGATTGTGGCCGCCGACAGGCCTTCGACTTTCCGGTAGTTACTCTCGATGCTCTTCATGACGACCTGCAACTGGCCCAGCAGATCGTCGACCAGGATCCCCAGCTTCTTTCCCTGGTGCTCCATGAGCACGACCAGCCCTCGGGTTGGTTCCGTGATTGCGCCGGGACAGTGGAAAATACGATGCAAGCGGACCAGCGGCACCGGCTTGCCCCGCACCATGACCACCTCGCCCCTGCCTGCGATGGTTTTCACCTCCACGGCCTTCGGTCGGAAGGACTCGATGACCGACAGGAGCGGGAAGATGTAGATGTCGCCGCCGAGGCTTACGGCTAAGCCGTCCAGGATAGCCATGGTCAAGGGGAGCCGTATGCGGAAGGTCGAGCCATGACCTGGCGCGCTCTCGATGCTCACTGAGCCGTTGAGGGCCTCGATGTTCCGTTTCACCACATCCATGCCAACGCCGCGGCCCGAAACATCGGTCACTTGCTCGGCCGTCGAGAAGCCCGGCGCGAAGATCAATGCGTGGAGTTGCGTTTCGCCGAGATCGTCCTCGGGGCCGATCAACCCCTTGGCCACGGCCTTGCGGCGGATCCGCTCGTGGTCCAAGCCGCGCCCATCGTCGCTCACCTCGATGACGACGTTGCCACCTTCGTGGTAAGCATGCAGGCCGACCGTGCCTTCCGGCGGCTTTCCGGATCGCTGCCGATCTTCCGGAGTGCCGATGCCATGGTCGACCGCGTTGCGGATCAAGTGCGTCAACGGATCGGCGATCTGCTCGATCATCTGCCGATCGAGTTCCGTGTCCTCGCCGGTAATTTTGACGGTGATCTGCTTGCCCAGCGAGCCCGCCAAATCGCGGACCACCCTGGGAAATCGCCGAAAGACGCTCGCCAGGGGAACCATACGGACCGACATCACCCGTTCCTGGAGATCGCGGGTGCATCGATCCATCGTCGCCAAGGCCCCTTGCATGACAGGCAGGATTTCTGCAGGAATCTGGCCGATCACTTGATTCACCATCGATTGGGCAATCACAAGCTCGCCGACGAGATTGATCAATTCGTCGACTTTTTCCACCGAGACGCGAATCGAGGAAGTCTCGACGTTGCGGGCTTTGGGCTGGGATGCGGCAGAGGCTGTAGTGAGTACCCCGGCGCCTCTCGAGCCCATTTCGCCGGATTGCGGTCCGGCGGGAATCGCGCTGCCGGCCTCGCTGGCGGCAGACGTTGTTTCGATGCTGATCTGGCTGGAATCCTCGACGAACACGAACACTGCCCGGATCTCGTCCGAGCTTCGGTCGGTCACGAGCCGAATTACCCAGCCGACGTAACATTCTTCGGGCACGAGTGCTGTCAACTCGGGCAGTCTTGAAGTATCGGCTGTGACTTCGGCGATCTTCCCCAACTGACTCAAGTCCCGTAGTAGCAGCAGAGGGTCCATGCCATACAGCAGGATATCGTGTCCCGGCACGAACTTGACCGTGTATTCACAGGCAACGATCTTCGGCGGAGGCGGATCGCTGTTCTTGGCAGTTGTTGTGGCGGCATTGCCATGGCCGCCGCACCGGGCCTCGTCCAGAGCTGCAACCAGTTGTTCCACTGCGGGTGGTAGTGGACCGCCGTCCTTCGCTACGGCCACCAAAGCCCCCAGGACATCTGCCGATTTTAGCAGTAGTTCGACCAGAGCCGGCGTGGGCATGATCTCTCGGTCGCGCATGCGGTCCAACAAGCTCTCCAAGCTGTGCGTGAAGGTGGCAATATCGGTAAACCCAAAAGTGCCGCTGGCACCCTTGACGGAATGTGCCGCGCGGAAGATACGATTGAGTAGTTCGCCGTCCTCGGGCATTCGTTCCAAGGCAAGCAGCGATTCCTCCATGACCGCCAGATGCTCGGCGGCTTCGTCGAAAAAGGCGGTATGAAAACGCTTCAAGTCGATTTGCATGACAGTTGCCCTTGCTTACCGGACCACCTTGGCGACAACTTGCAGTAGTTGCTCGGGATTGAACGGTTTAACGATCCATCCGGTCGCGCCGGCAGCCTTGCCTTCCAGCTTCTTCTCCTGCTGCGACTCCGTCGTGAGCATCAGAATCGGCGTGAACTTGAACTCGGGTTTCGCCCGAAGCTGCCGGATCATGGTCATGCCGTCCATCACCGGCATATTGAGGTCCGTGATGACGAGGTTCACGGACTTGCCCTGGACGCGGGAGATCGCCTCCTGGCCGTGGCCAGCTTCGATCACGTCGAACCCGGCCTCCTTCATGGTGAAAGAGACCATTTGACGCATCGACGTCGAATCGTCCACAACGAGCACTGATTTGGACATGGAAATCTCCGGCTAGAACAGTTCTATGTTATTTCCAGGGTCTTGCCCGCAGTTGACCGCTCGGTTCGCGTGCCCGGCGAGGACCTCGTGTTCCGCCGCCATCGTGTATCGTCCGGCCATGCGGCTCGCCCAATCCTGGGCAGGCGCGAGTGATGCGGCTGCGCCGCCAGGGCCCATTTGCGATTCAAAGACGCCGTGCATTTCCTGCAAAGTGTGGATCACATGGCCGATCCGCTGGCTCACCGTGTCTTGGAACTGCATGGCCATGACCGCCGCGGAAATGTCGCGGGCCAATTGACTGCTTTCGAGTTCGGCTTGTTCGATCGTCCGTTGCATCTCCTCGTGCAAAGCGCTCATGGCGTCCAACGCGTGGTTGACTTCGTCGCGGCTCAGGGCCGCTTCGCGAGTGTCGGCCGCCGCGCGCTCGCGGAGTTCCTTCGATGTGCCGCCGATTCCCGCGGAAACCGTTTCCGTGGTCTTGCGGATGGTCTTGCTGGAGGCCATCGCATGCTTGGCCATTTTTGCCGTCTCCGTGGCCACAACGGCGAACGCTGCTCCCCGGTCTCCAAGTCGGGCTGCTTCGATCTGCCCGTTCAGTGCCAAGAGACGGGACTGCGCCGCGATTTCGTCGATATCGCAAAGTATCCTGTCGAGGCCGCCAATCTGCGATTCGACCGCTTGCATCCGCTCGACGGCGAGGCTTGAAAAGGTGCTCGTCTGTTCCACGCGCTGTAGTAGGCTTCCCATCGTCTGGCGGGTGCCCGAGATGAGGCTATTGATCCCGTCGGAACCCGAACTGGAACCGTTGTCCGATGCGTCTTTCATCAGCGGGACTCGGGAAGCCGCCTTGCGGGCCCGTGCCGCCATGCCCTGGAAATTGCCGCACACTCCTACGACCGCCTGTTCGACCTGCTGTGCCACCTCTTGCAGTTGTGTCGCCAGCACGGGAAGCACGGGGATGCAAGATTGCAAGGCATTCAACAGATTTGTGGACGACGGCTCCGCGCAGGCGTTGACCGTGTTGTCATCGCGCATGGCGGGCGAGATCGTCTTTGAGAGCGATCTGTCAATCATAAGGCATCACCCTTCGTTACAAATCCGCAATCGATTCCGAGACGCTTTCCAAGACCCGCCAAGTGGGTTGTTTCCGCCACTTCGGCTGAGAGCCCCGAAATGCTCATCATTCCTCCCCGGGCTACCAGCGTATCCTTGAGAGCCAGCAGGATCTGGATCGTGGCGACATCCAACGAAGTAATCCGGTTGCAATCGACTTCCACGCTGGAAGCCCCTTCAGAGACTTTCACACAGCAACGGTGCAACTCCGCGGCAAGAAAGACGTTGATATCACCCGCAAGTTCGAGGGTGCGGTGATCTTGATGCTGCCCTGAAATGGCGATGGATTCGTTCATGGTTCTCTCGACCGTCGCGGTTTTTGAACGTGCGTGAATGATCGGACTCGACACATGCGGCACGGTTCTCTTCACACCGTCAAATAGAAATTAGGTCGTGGGAATGGGCCATGTCGTGGCATTTGCGTGCCAGCGCTGCCGCTGGACGGGGTCCAAGACGCCAAACGGCTGCTCGATTGCTGCTCCACGACACCCAGGACGGGGGGTGCTTTTCGGATAGTCTCTGAGCATGTCACAAAATGGACAGGCGCATCGCGGCTACCGCAAGCTATATGTTGATTGGTACATGACGGTTCTTTAGGAGCGGCGACCGATTCACCCTCAATTGATATTTCCATGGATATCGCCAACACAACATCCGCCAAGGCGACAGTGTGCGACAGGCTAAGCGAAGAGAAGTGTCGCCTGTATTTCGAGAACACTTCAGATCTCATTTTCTCTATCGATAAGGACTTTCATGTCCATAGTGTTTCACCTGCCGCACGAAGAGCCTTGGGATACAATGACGCGGAGGACTTTGCCGGCCAGCATGCATTCGACGTCTTTCGAGTCCTTCCGGCATGCCGCGAGACCGCTGCTGCGCGCTTGGCACGCCTTCTTGCGGGCAAACGTGGGGAACCGATGACGGCGGCGGCCGGGCGTTGAGCAAGTGCGGCGGCCAGAAGTGAGCCCGTTACCTGCCGGGATGATGGTCGATGCTGGTTACAGGCAAGTACGGGACCGGGATGCCGAGACGGTGACA
>Ga0181520_10006206_pt1 | contig 18471 bp, 13 predicted proteins | sample PEATcosm2014_Bin_29_FD_132451 | JGI IMG/M metagenome (GOLD analysis project Ga0181520, IMG submission 132451) | Peatland microbial communities from MTU Mesocosm Facility, Houghton, MI, USA - PEATcosm2014_Bin02_30_metaG | ecosystem: Environmental > Terrestrial > Soil > Wetlands > Peat | place...
CAACCATCTCCTGTCGGCTCTTTGCGATGTGTTGTTGCACTTGGACCTTGAATCCGCCGTGCCCCATCCATCCCGCGTTTTGTGCGGGATGGGTGGGATAGGGTGACACTATTTGAGGGCCGGGTCCATAAGGCACCTGCGGTGCGGCCAGCCCGCTTCGCGCAGAACGCTTCCGTGCCCCATCCATTTCCGCGTTTTTTGCGGAAATGGGTGGGATACCTACACCCTATTCAAGGGCCGGATCAATAAGAAAAACGACGGCGCTGCCCGCGGGCCACGCCGTCGCCATTTGCAGTAGCAGTGCTTACACTTTGCCGGCGATCAGCTCCGCACCCCAGCTGCCATCTTCGGTACCAAAGATGAACTTGATCTCTGTGGCCGCAAGCTTGCCCTTGTACACCAGCTTGACGGGCGAGCCCTCGTACTCGGTCATCAGCGTGAAGCGGAGGTTCTCGCCATCCAACACGCCGTCCTTGATCTCCGCCGCGCCGCTGGACATGCCTTCCACCGTGCCGGTCAGCGCGCCATTGGCCGTCTTCAGGTGGAAGATGAGCGGCACCGATGTGCCCTGAAAGTCGAAGGCGCCTTTCCAGGTTCCGTTGGCGTCAACGGCGGGCTTGGCAGCACCCTCGGTGGCGCGTTTCATCGTGGCCGACGTGCCCCACGACCCATCTTCGGTGCCAAAGATAAACTCGATCTGGTCCGCGGCTGCTTTGCCCTTGAAGACCAGCTTGTAGGCTGTTCCCTCGTAGTCGACGTTGATCCAGAACGTGACCGCGTCGCCGTCTACCTTGCCCTCGTGGATGTCAGCCGCGGGCGCTTCTGGCCGGATAATGGTGCCGGTCAACGCCGCGCCGCTCACCGTCAGGTGCATGGTCATCGGCACACCGGTTCCCTGGAAATCGAAGACACCCTTCCAGGTTCCCGACAGGTCAGCGGCAAAGATCTGAGGTGCAAAGAACAGGAAGGCGGCCAGTCCGGCCAATCGTAAAAAAAAATTCATATGTGCGCTCCTCCAGAGTCGTCAGAGTTTACCAAATTAGCAGGACAGAGCGCATCCTTCCGGCACCTGCGGTGCGGCAGACCGCTCTGCGATGCTCCAGTTGAATCCAGCGCAAAGGTTCGCGTCGTCCCTCCGGGGCACCTGCGGTGAGGCAGCTCTCCCAGTGCTGAAACGCTGTGCTGACCTGTACTTGCGCCTACGGCGCTGGGCGGTTGGCTGTTGTGGCTGTTTTGCTGTGGGCCATCGATTCCTGCTTCAGGGTGCGGGCGCGTGCTTCAGGCTCCGGAGCCCAGCCAGGTGCGTTCAAACTCCTCAATGGGCTGCGGCCGACCGAACAAAAAGCCCTGGAAGCTGTGGCAGCCCAGGCCCAACAGGTACTGGTGCTGATCGATGGTCTCCACTCCCTCTGCAATCACCGCCATGCTCATGGCCCGGCCCAGCGAGACGATGGTTTCAGCAATCGCACCGCTGGTGTGGTCGGCAAGAATGTCGCGGATGAAGGCGCGGTCGATCTTTAGCTGATCCAGCGGCAGGCGCTTCAGGTAGGCCAGTGAAGAGTAGCCGGTGCCAAAGTCGTCCAGCGAGAAGTGGATGCCGTGCTTTTTGAGAGCGGACATCTTGGCAATCACCTCTTCCATACTGTCCACCAACATGCTCTCGGTCAGCTCCAGGTTGAGCCGCTCGGGGTTGGCACTGTTGCGGTGGAGTGCGTCCAGCACCGTGGCCACAAAATTGGGCTGGCGCAGTTGCACGGCGCTTACGTTGACGGCCACTGACAAGCCCTCGCTGATCGGGTCGTTGGCCCACAGGGCAATACGCGCACAGGCCTGGTCCAGCACCAGCGCGCCCAGCGGTAGAATCAGCCCCGACTCCTCGGCAATGCGGATAAACTCACTCGGAGCCAGCAGGCCGCGGTCAGGATGGTTCCAGCGCAGCAGGCACTCCACGGCCGCAAGGTGGCTGTTATCAATCTGGGGCTGGAAGTAGAGGACGAACTCCTGCCTACGCAAGCCCTGGCGCAACTGCTCCTCCATGGCCGCACGCGCGTGGACCGCGGCCTGCAGCGCGAGCGCGAAAAAGTGTATGGTGTTGCGCCCAGCAGCCTTGGCCTCGTACATGGCAATGTCGGCCTGCTGCAGAATCTCCTCCGGGGTGGTCTTGCGGTGGCCGAACAGGGCAATGCCGATGGAACAGGTAAAGCGGCATTCCCGGCCAGCAATCACGCAAGGCTGTTCAACTGCGACCAGAACCTTCTGTGCGGTGCTGCGAGCCTGCTCGGCGGCGGCTTCAGAGTCCAGGCTCAGATCCAGCAGCATCACCACAAACTCGTCGCCGCCCAGCCGGGCCACGGTGTCGGACTCGCGCACGCAGCTGGTGATGCGGCGGCCAATCTCGCACAAGATCAGGTCGCCGGTCTGGTGCCCCAGCGTGTCATTGAAGATTTTGAAGTTGTCCAGGTCAACAAACAGCACCGCGCGCGCGCGGCCGGAGCGCATGCCACTGGCCAGTGCCTGCTGCAATCGCTCCAGCAACAAGCGGCGATTGGGCAACCCGGTGAGCGAGTCGTAGAAGGCCAATGTGCGGATCTCGTGCTCCGCCGCCTTGGCCGCGGAGACATCGCGCGCAATCACGATGATGGAGCTGACACCGTCAATCTCCAAAACTGAGGCCGAGAGGAGCGCCCAGACCGTGTCGCCGTTCTTGCAGCGAAAGCGAGCCTCGAAGTTCTGGCATCCGGGAGCCTTGGCCAACATGCGCAGCCAGCGGCGGCGATCGGTGGCTGCGGCCCAGATGCGCAGCCTGAGCGCGGTCCGGTTCACAATCTCTTCCCGCTCGTAGCCCATGAACTCGAGGAACACGGGGTTGGCGTCCACAATCACGCCGGTGTCGCGGCGGATGACCAGAATGCCATCCGAGGAGGTGCGGAAGACGGCGGCATAGCGCTGCTCGCTCAGGCGAATCTGCTCTGCCGCTCCGGCCAGCAACAACTCCACTTCCTTGGCGGCGGAGATGTCGCGCGTGACCGATAGAATGCAGGGCACGCCTTCCACATCGATCCGCGAGGCCGACATCTGGCCCCACAAGAGCTCCCCCGATTTCTTGCGGAACTGGGTTTCAAGGTTGCGGCAGATGCCGTTGGCGCGCACCTCCTCCACCATGCGCTGCCGCGCCGCAGGGTCCACCCAGATGCCAAGCCCGAGCGAACTTTGGTTCCCCAGCTCCTCGCGCGTGTAACCCACAATGTCAAGAAACGCCGGATTGCACTCCAGAAACTCCCCGTCGCCCATGCGGTTGATGTTGATGGCATCCAGGGTATTCTCAAAGGCCAGCCGGTAGCGGGCCTTGCTCTGGTCCAGCGCCTCCTGGGTGGCGGTGAGCTGAAGTTCGGCCGTCCGCTGTTCGGTAATGTCCTCAATAAAACTGACCAGGTGAATGGGGTTGCCTTGCCCGTCGCACTGCGCGGAAACGGAGATGCGCGCCCAAACCATGGAACCATTCTTGTGCAGGTACTGCTTTTCAAAGTTGGCGGTGGCAGCGGAACCTGAAGCGATGTTGCGCACAAACCCCATGCTCTTGTCCACATGCTCAGGCGCGGTCAGGCTCACAATGTTGTGCCCGATCAGATCGCGGGCGCGGTAGCCAAGCATGGAGGCAAAACGGGCATTGCAGCGCAGGATTTTGCCATCAAAGCCGCAATGGAGAATGCCGATGGCAGCCTGCTCAAAGGTGGCACGATAGCGTCTCTCGCTATCGCGCAGCAGCAAATCGGTGTGTTTGCGGCGGCGGATGTCGCTGGCGTAAGCCGCGCCTCCGCAAATGTTGCCCTGCTGATCGCGAATGGGCGAGATGGTGACTGAGACATCGACCAGACGGCCGCTCTTGCTGCGCAAGGCTGAGTCGTAGGGGCCCACCGAGCGGCCTTCGGCCATCTCCGTCAGCATCCATGGGATGACCACCGCCCGTTCCGGCACGATGATGGTGTCCACCAGCCGCTGGCCCAGCACCTCCTGCTCCGTAAAACCGAGCATGCGCTCCGCTCCGCGGTTCCAGCTTCCAATGCGTCCGTCCAGCGTAATGGCGTGGATAGCCTCGTCGGAGCCTTCCACCACCGCGGCCAGCAGGCGCTGCGCTTCCAGCGCCACCCGCTCTTCGGTCACATCGCGCCCGAAGACGGAGATGCCCACCTGGCGTCCGTCGGCTACGATCTCATTCAGGGTAAAGACCAGAGTGCGCCCGTTCGGGGTTTGGTATTCCGTCTGGTAGTGGCCATCGCGCAGAGTGCGTTGATAGAACTCTTCCCAGATGGCAATGCGGGCGGTTGGCAACCCCTCATGCAGCCGGTCACCAACCTTGATATCGACGTCGTAGACGTCCTTCTGGTGCCTGCGCGCCATCGAATTCACAGTCAACAGGCGATACTCCAGATCCACCGACCAGATGTGATCCGTGGTGCTCTCAATGAGCGCCTTCAGGTGGGCCTCGGCTTTGCTGGCTTCTGCCTGGGCGGCCTCAGTCTGGGCCTGCAGATCGGCGTTTTCCGCGGTGGGATCGCCAGACAAACACATGCTGTCCGGATCGGCATCGGCGATCGGGGCGGTCAGGGCCTTCGGCGGCTGCCTGCGGTTCGGCCTCAATGCTCACAGCCCCCTTTTCTACAACCTGCTCATTACATCGGAGCCCGCCGCCAGAACATGATGGCTCTGGCCGGTAATAAATCCAATTCGGGTGCTGGCGGAGCGGTACCCGCGGGCCTGCCTCTGGGAGCGGATGACGCGAACGGGGACGAGGGGACCTGAATGCAATGCAATCAGGATAGCGGAGGATTTCTTGTACGGAAAGAGTTAGTCGACAAATAGCCTCAAAAAGGAAAGCGGGCGCAATTTCCAATTTGGAAATGCGCCCGCTGGGTGAAACCATCAATCTTGAAGCCTGCTCGAACTATGCCTTGATGGGGTTGTTGGCGTAGTGCAGCAGAACAGCCACGGCGCAGCTGGTCAACCGGGTAGCGGCCGAGTCAGCGCGGCTGGTCAGGATGGCGGGAACGCGAGCGCCAAGCACGATGCCAGCCAGATGCGCGCCGCCCAGGTACTCCAGCTGCTTGGCCAGCATGTTGCCGCTCTCCAGGTCAGGAACCACCAGGATGTCGGCCTTGCCGGTGACCGGCGAAACCAGGTGCTTGATGGCTGCAGCCTTCACGCTGATGGCCGTATCGAACGAGAGCGGGCCGTCCAGGATGCCGCCCGTGATCTGGCCACGATCCGCCATCTTGCACAGGGCAGCCGAGTCCAGCGTGGACTTGATCTTGGGGTTCACCGTCTCAACCGCCGAGAGCAGCGCAACCTTGGGCTCCTTGATGCCAAGCGCAATGGCCAGATCAATGGCGTTCTGCACGATGTGAATCTTGTCTTCCAGCTCGGGCACAATGTTGATGGCCGCGTCCGTGATCAGGATGGTGCGGTCGTAGGCCGGCGTGTCCATGATGAACACGTGGGAGATGCGGCGGCTGGAGCGCAGGCCGGTGTCCTTGTTCATGGCGGCGCGCATCAGGTCGTCGGTGTGCAGTGAGCCCTTCATCAGCAGCTGAGCCTTGCCGCTGCGGCAGAGGATGCAGCCCTGCTCGGCAGCCTTGGCCTCGGTCTCGGCCTCGTGGAACTCGTACTTCGCAACATTCAGGCCCATCTTGGCGGCCAAAGCCTTGATCTTCTCGGAAGGTCCAACCATGATCGGGTCGATGATGTCGGCCTCTGCGGCCTCCACTGCGCCCTGAAGGGCCGGCTCCGAGAGCGGCCACACAACGGCAGTCTTTACCGCGGGCAGGTTCTTGCAGCGCTCAATGAACTGATGAAAGACGTGGAAATCGGCCGGATGGCCAACAAGCGGGTCGACAGCAACGGCTTCGGCCAACGGGGCGAGATCGCTCATGGGTAGTATTCTCCTGGGCGCACAACTGGGGGCGTGCGGCCACTCATCTTCTATTTTCGCGCCGCGGGGGAGGGTGACCGTGTGTTTCGGGTCACAGTCCGGTCAGTTATCCCGCTTTACGGGAGATTCCGCCTCCCAAAACGGGCAGTTGGGAGGCCGCGCAGTGGTCATGCCACTGACAGAGGCGCAGGACCGGATCCAGGAAAAATGCACGTTCAACAAAACAAATAACAATTGGAAGATGTATGCGATCTCACCCTTCGCAAAGAACGTGATGGATAGGGCGCCCAGTTTCATCCCCTGTGGGTCGGCGAAGCCAGTGGAGAACGACCAGGGACAGGGGCGCGGAAGCGGATCTACCGCAGGCCCCGGAGGGGCAGCCCTGCGTACATCCTGGGTGCCTGACGTGGCAAAGACCCGCGCCCCGGAGGGGCGCACGATCCTTCCGAGAATCTTGGCGTGGGCACGCGAAGCGAGTGGCCCCACCGCAGGTGGCGCAGGTGGTTAGTCGAAGACGACGGTTTTGTTGCCGTAGCAAAGAATGCGCCGGTCCAGATGCCAGCGGACCGCGCGGGAAAGCACCATCCGCTCCAGATCGCGTCCCCGGGCTACCAGATCCTCCACCTGATCGCGGTGGGAGATGCGGGCCACATCCTGCTCAATGATGGGCCCGTCGTCCAGCACCTCGGTCACATAGTGGCTGGTGGCGCCAATCAGCTTGACGCCGCGCGCGTGCGCCGCATGGTACGGTCGCGCGCCGGTGAAGGCCGGCAAAAACGAGTGGTGCACGTTGATGATCCGCGCCGGATAGTGGTCCACAAAGCCCGGCGTCAGGATCTGCATGTAGCGCGCCAGCACGATGAGGTCGACGTTGTAGCGGTCCATCAGCTCAATCTGTTTGGCCTCGCCCTCGGCGCGCGTGGCGGCGGACACCGGCACGTGCTCAAACGGGATGCCGTAGAAGGCGGCCAGTCGCTCCACGTCGCGATGGTTCGACACGATGACGGGAATCTCGCAGGCCAGTTCGCCCGTGCGCCAGCGGTGCAGCAGGTCGGCCATGCAATGCAGATACTGCGAGCAGAACAGAGCCACACGCTGCGGGCGCGCGCTCGAACGCAGCGTCCAGCGCATGCCCAGTTCGGTGGCCAGTGGAGCAAAGCGGGCGCGAAAAGCGTCCAGATCGAACGCGGCCTGAGCGGGCTCGCCGTCCGCGGGGCTGCTTGATGCAATGCTCCATTCAACGCGCATGAAGAACAGGCCCTGGCCATGATCCTGGTGCTGATCAGCGTGCAAAATATTGGCGCCCATCTCATAGAGCAACCCAGAAACCCGCGCCACAAGGCCCTTGCGGTCGGGGCAATCGATCAGGAGTACGGCTGTCTCGTTCATTGTTCCTTCAGCTTAAATCCTCGGTGCGGAAGAGCGGACCAACGAGCGGAATCCAGAAGCCGAAGCCGCCCGGCACGCGCTACAATCGCCGCACCGGAGCCGCGTGGGCCTTGAGTTTGCCCAAGCTCCAGGTATTTAAGGAGTTCCCCCATGCATCGTTGTCTTCTGCTTGCCTTGTTTCTTGGGTTTACCGTCTCTTTGGCCGCGCAGACCGCGCCCGTTCCAGATCCCGGCCGCACCGCGCCCTCGCGCCCCGTGCCTGCGCCGCGCGACCCGCATCGACCAGGCTTTGTTCCCGCTCGCGACCTGCCCGATGGCCAACTGCCCGCGCCCACCGCCGATGGCAATCTTTTGATCGGTCCTACCCATGAGCCGGCCGTTGAGGCCACCGAGCACGAGGGTGTTCCCAAGGGAACCATCGTCGAGTTCACCATGAGCTCGACCGACAGCAAGCTCTACCCCGGCATTGCCCGCGAGGCAGGCACATGGGGTACGCCTGACCCCGCCGACCCTACACGCATGGTTGTGACCACCAGCCACCCGGCCCCGTACACGCGACTGGTGGCGGTCTACGTGCCGGCAGGATACAAGCCGGGAACCGTGCTGCCGGTGATCATCGGCGCTGACGGGCCGGACCGGCTGCTCTTCACCGTGCTCGACAACCTGATTGTCGAGAAGAAGATTCCACCCATGGCCGCCGTTTCCATTGCCAACGGCTCGGGCGATGCGCAGGGCTCCGAGCGGGGCCTGGAATACGACACCATGAGTGGCCGCTACTCCGACTTTGTGGAGACCGAGGTGCTGCCGCTCGCGGAAGAGAAGTCGGGGATCAAGCTCACCCACGATCCCGACGGCCGCGCAACGATGGGCACCAGCTCCGGCGGCGCGGCCTCGCTCATCATGGCCTGGTTCCATCCCGAGCGCTACCACCGCGTGCTGGCCTACTCCGGCACCTGGATCAACCAGCAGTGGCCGTATAACGATGCCTATCCGCACGGCGCATGGGGCTTCCACGAGACGCTGATCTCCGCCGCGGACCGGAAACCGATCAGGATCTGGATGGAGGTGGGCGACCGCGACCTGCTCAATCCCAACTGGATGCGCGATAACATGCATGACTGGGTGGAAGCGAGCGAACGGCTCGCCCGTGTGCTGGCCGCCAAGGGCTATAACTACCAATTCGTCTTTGCGCAAAACGCCGTCCACGGCGACCAGCCCGTTAAGCAGCAGACTCTGGCTGAAGCGCTGGTTTATTTGTGGCAGGGGTACAAGCAGCGCTAAGCGGGTGTCGTTTTCGGCTTGGAAAAAGTCCAGAACCGGCATGGTTCTTTCCTTGGTCTCAAAATCGAGACCAGGGGCACCCAATCGTGATGGGCTGGTCAAGAGTTGCACCTGCTTTTGCTTTCAAAGAATCGGATGACTGCGAACAGGTCGGGCATTCCTGCAGGAAGCAGAAAAAGAGCAAAAAATACCCGGGGCGGCAGTGGCCGCTCCGGGTTTGCGCGTGCAACGCAAAATTTTTCTGCCCACGGGCAGGTTGAAGTCGAAGTCAATCAGACCCGCTCCAGCGAGCGGCGCGAGAGCCCGTCGGTTCCAGGGCCCGCGCGGTGCTTTGGAGCGGAGATGAGCGTGCTTCAGAGCCCCGTCGGAACCGGGGGCCCTGAAGCATGGGACTAAATCCCCTGCGGCCAGGCCAAGAACTTGCAGCTAGGCGGCCGTCTCGTGGCGCTGCTCGATGGGCACGCTGAGCTGGCGGCGAAGACTGCCGGCCAGGTCGGCGACCACGCGGAGCTTGTCCGCCACCGGTCCGGAGATCTCATTGCCGCTTAGCGCCAGTTGCGAGTGCAGCAACAGGCCGGCGACAGTGGACTTCAGCTCGGTCTCGATGGCGGCGGCGGCGGCGCGGCGAGCCAGAGCCTGCTCGCGTTCGCGGCGGTGCATGGCGGAGCGGATCTCGCGGATCACGCGCGCGGCTCCGCTCAGAGCAAAGTTGATCTGCAGCGGAATGGCCAGGCCGGAGTGATCCCAGATGGTTTCAGCCGCGGCCGGATCGCACTCGGCCAGCGTATCGTCCATGACGACCACGTTGAATTCGTGGCGGCGAAGGGCGGCCAGGGCCTGCTTGCGGCCTTCGGCAACCTCGGTTTCCATGCCCAGCTGCGCGCCCACAACCACAGCGCAATTCCGTGCGCCTTCAATTCCAGTGACAATCAGAATGCTCATCCCCGCTCCTCATTCCCGGAGGCTCGCTCCAGGACGTCCCTCAAGCCTTGAGCAGAGTCAGGGGTCCCGTGTGGGAGTCTGGCTCCATCGTGTGCTTGTTCATACTTGGTGGATTCCCGGTGGTTGCCGGGCCTCTGTCACTGGCCGATCAAGCATCGGCTGCCAGCGACGACCATAAAGAACGGATGCCGGATACGTCACCCAAGTCTGCGGCTCGGGGTCGGCCCTTAGTTCCTCTTCGGGAAAGGCGATGGGTTATCGCGTTCCCTTGTTGGATCTATCGGCCAAAATGGTTTCCGGCTTTAGTCCTTTGTCACGAATCTTCCCGAAGCGGGTCGGCTATGCCGTATTCCTTCAGCTTGCGGTAGAGTGTGGTCTTGCCGATTCCGAGCAGCTTGGCAGCCTGGAGTTTGTCGCCGTTCAGGGTGCGGATCGCGCCCAGAATGGCATTCTTCTCCAGCTCCGCCAGAGTCATCAACTCCGGCGGCTTCACCTCGCCGCCAGCTTCGCCCGTTGCCGGAACTCGCTGTGCGTCAAGGCCTTGCTGTTGCAACTGCGTGGGCAGGTCGCCCAGGTGCAGTACCGGACCGGAGCTCAGAGCGCAGGCGCGCTCCACGCTGTTTTCTAGCTCGCGCACGTTCCCCGGCCAGTCGTAGCGCATCATCGTACGCAGCGCTTCGTCGCTCAGGTTGAACTTGTGCCCGTGCTCGCGGCTGATCCGATCCAGGAAGTGCGCCGCCAGAAGAGGAATATCCTCCCGGCGATCGCGCAAGGACGGCAGCCGCAGGTTGACTACGTTGAGACGGTAGAACAGATCCTTGCGGAAGGTTCCCTTTTCCACCATCGTGGCCAGATCGCGGTTGGTGGCAGCCACAATGCGGGCCCTGATCGGAATCCGGTGCGTGGCGCCCACCGGGCGAACTTCCTTTTCCTGCAAGGCGCGCAAAAGCTTGGCCTGCAGATCGAGCGAAAGCTCGCCGATCTCGTCCAGGAACACCGTGCCGCCCTCGGCTGAAACCAGTAGGCCGTCTTTGGAGCGATTGGCGCCGGTAAAGGCCCCCTTCACGTAACCAAACAGCTCGCTTTCAATCAGCGTGGGAACCAGCGAACCGCAATCGACTGGCAGGAAAGGCTTTTGGGAGTTGGGACCGAAGGCGTGGATGGTGCGCGCCACCAGTTCCTTGCCGGTGCCGCTCTCGCCCAGCACCAGAACCGGGTGCGAGGTGACGGCAACCTTCGACAGGATGCGGTAGAGCTTCTCCATCTCAGCGGAGCGGCCGATCATGGCGCCTAACCCTTGCGACAGGCGCAGCCGCTCGCGCAGCTGGCGGGTGGAGGCGTCGGTCAGGTGGGAGGCCGAGGCCCGGTCCAGCACCGTCGACAGCTCGTCCATCGCGAAGGGCTTGGTCAGATAATCGCCAGCCCCGCACCGCATGGCTTCCACGGCGGCATTCACGGAGCTGGAGCTGGTCATGGCGATCACCGAGGTGTCCGGATAGAGCAGCTTGACCTCGCTGACCAGTTCCAGACCGGTGTTTGAGCCAAAGGGCAGGTTGGCCAGCACGATGTCGGCGGCACGGCCGCGGAGCAACGAGCGGGCGTGATTCATGTCGCCGGTCGATTCCACGGCATAGCCCAGACTGGCCGCAATCTCAGCGCAGGCCGAGCGCACGGCCGGATCTGGATCGACGACCAGAAGGTGCAGCCGTGCGAGCGGTTCGGCGGATTGTGGCATGTAGTCCATCGTTTGCGTGTTGGTAACAGTCTCAAACATCATAGTAGCCTCATGTCCTTCGATGGAAACCCTATTTCGCGCCACCGGTACGTCAGGGAGTGCCGGGGCTGGTTCCTTCTTGGTGTGTCGCTCGGGTTAGCGGGCGGCTCCGACCGGAAGTTCGATCTCGAATCTGGCTCCCCGTGTGCTGCGGTGCGCGGCAAAGATGCGCCCGTCGGCCGCCTCCAGGATGGAGCGCGTAATGGCCAGGCCCAGTCCCCGATGGGTGGTGGTCCAGGGGGTATGGCTGGCACTAGGGCCAGGTCCGGTCTTGTGGGAGGTGAAACCGGATTCAAAGATATTCTCCAGCGCCTTCTCCGGGATGCCGGGGCCGTTGTCCTCGATCGAGAGGGTCAGATGCTCCGGTGTGGTAACCGTGGAGGTCTCTTCCGCCAGCGCGATCTGGATGCGGCCCTTGCCGCCCATCGCTTCGGCAGCGTTCTTGACCATGTTCACCAGGATGCGGGTCAGATCCTCGGCCGTGAGCCGCACCGGCAGCGCGCCGCCGTGGGTTTCCACGGTCAGGGCCACGGCCGGGCCGGCCAGAGCCGCCAGCAGGTTGCGATTGGCCATCAGCTCCGCGGCCAGGTTGCGGATGTGGCCGGCGGTGTTCGCTTCCATTTCGCCTGTTTCCACCGGACGGCTGGAGGCGCGGCGTCGGGCCAGCAGGTCACCGGTAAAGTTCGTAGGCCATTCCTCCGTCTCCTCCTCGATCGAGGGCAGCTCGGTGGTTGCCGAGGCCTGCGCGTCGAGCGCCACCAGCTTTTCCACCAGGCGGCGGCTGGCGCCGGCCACCAGGCGCAGTTCGCTGGCATAGTGACTGAAGGGCGCAGCCAGAACGCCTGGCTCTTCCAGCAGATCGCAATAGAGCCCCAGCGCCGTCACCATGTTCCGGGTGTCGTGCGCGACTTCAGCCAGCGTCTCGCCCCGGCTTCCCACCATGGCCAGAGTTTCGACCACCGCTTCCACGCGCCGCCGCTCGCTCCCGTTGCTGATCTCCGTAGGCGCCGTTACCGGAAGTCCATTGACTTGATCCATATGCTGCATAGCCCTTCTCCCTTCGAACCTTGCCGTTTCAGGAAGTGTAGAGACCCGAATCTGGCATTTCCTGCCCTCTCTATATACACTTCGCGTGCCAAACCCGAACCCCATTACCTAAGTTCCTAAGAAGGGAACAACTTAGTGTCTAAAACCCGGACAGACCTGTGGATAACTATCACCCCTGATGTCCCGAATCAGAACGCCTTTTTCCGGGCTCAAATCTGTAAAATACTGATTCTTTAGCCACTAAGAGGCACTATTAGAGACTTGTCCCCTTATGGGGCTTGATTCCCGTTGCGGGAGCGATTCCGGTTTCCCTCCCAACCCCGGCAGCCTCCCGTACAATCCCCCTATGAACGTCCCCATTTCAAAACCCCAAAGCCCCCTGTTCCGCCCCGGCGGACGCCTTAGAGACCAATTGCGTACCTTTTCCTTTGCTCCCGGATTTGTCCAAACCGCCGAGGGTTCCGTTCTGGTCTCGTTTGGCAACACCCGGGTGCTGGCTAACGCCACCATCGAGCAGGGCGTACCCGGCTGGCTGCGCAATTCGGGAAGAGGCTGGGTGACAGCCGAGTACGCCATGCTGCCCCGCGCCACCGTCACCCGCACCCCGCGCGAAAGCGAGCGCGGCAAAATCGGCGGCCGCACCCACGAGATCCAGCGCCTCATCGGCCGGAGCTTGCGCTCCGTGGTGGACATGCAGACCCTGGGCGAGCGAACCGTGATTCTGGACTGCGACGTACTCCAGGCCGATGGCGGCACGCGCACCGCAGCCATCTCTGGCGCGGCCGTGGCCCTGGCCCTGGCCCTGAACGCGCTGGTCCAGGCCGGCACCCTCAAGACCTCGCCGCTGAAGCAGCTGATCGGGGCCACCTCGGTCGGCATTGTGGGCGGAGAGGAGCTGTTGGACCTTTGTTATGAAGAAGATTCCCAGGCTGAGGTGGACATGAATGTGGTCATGACCGCCGATGGCGGCCTGGTGGAAACCCAGGCCACGGCAGAGAAGGGAAGCTACTCCCGCGCCCAGCTCAATCGCCTCATCGATCTAGCCGAAGGCGGCATCCAGCAGATCTTTGCCGCGCAGCGTGCGGTGCTGGGAATGTAGTTCCAGTGATCAGTGGCCAGGGGGCAGGGATCAGGGGTCAGGTACCAGTGACCAGTGGTCGGGGTCAGCGCCCTGGCTTTGAAGCCCGCAGCAGAACAACACTGTCATCCTGAGTAGCCGACCCGCAGCGGCGTGTTACGGCTAAAATGACCGATCCATGTTCATTGATTCCATTTAGCTTACACGCTGTTTGCCGGGATCGTAGGAAACCCGCGCCCTCCTGGAATCTGTCATCCTTGCCGAGCGAACGGGGCCCAAGGCGTTCTCTGGGGTCCCCAAAGAGCGATCTTGGCTCTTTGGGGCAGAGCTTGGGGGTGGTGAGTCGCAGGATCTGCAGTTGCTTTTCGTGGAACGTCTGGCTCACCATACTGGTTGCCGAGGTGTTCGGATGGCCATCTACCCGACTCTTCAATCTCACTGTCTTGCACCATTTTCAGTGCATCAAGCGCCCGGAAGTACCTATCTTCCGTGCCCGCTGGTTTTCAGACTTGGGGCGTTGTACTCTGGTCTGTCGTCTGCGTTTTTCGTATCCTGATGATGAGAGGTTCCTCATGAAGACCTTCACCCTCGAAGAAGCTCAATCGCTGCTGCCCATCCTGGAGTCGCTGCTGAAGCGCGCCATCGACGGCCGTCAGGCGGCGGAAGTGGTGGAGGCGCGCCTGACCGACCTCTCCCGCCGCATCTACATGAACGGCGGCATGAGGATTGAGACCAAGGCCGTGGTCCGTGAGCGCAACGAGATGGAAGACCACCTGAAGCTGGTCCGCGAGACCATCACCGAGATCGACGCCATCGGCGTGCAGGTGAAGGATCTGGAGGCGGGGCTGCTGGACTTCCCCTGCCGCCTGGACGATGAGGTGGTGCTGCTGTGCTGGAAGATGGGCGAGAACTCTATTGACCACTGGCACACCATGGAGTCCGGCTTCAAGAACCGCCAGCCCATCGACGTCCGCTTCCGCCGCCGCTCCATTGGCGGCAAGCCCAACTGAGTTGGTCGCGGACGCCACCCCTCGGCGTCCGCCGCAGAAAATTCACCTTCCAGCCCAAAAAATCCCTGAGTCCTTCCTCCTGCTCCAAACATCTTTTGTATAGCGAAACTGGAGTAATACAGTCTTTTTATCTCGGGGCTATTTTTCCGGTGTACTCTTTGGTTGCCGCCAGCCGCGTTTGCGTGGCCTGGCGTGTACGGTGCAAACCTTTAAACCCTATTGCAAGGAGTGTTCCATGCTGAGTGTTGGTGAGCAGTTCCCCTCTTTTGACCTGACCGCTTGTTTGAGCGTCGATCTGAAGAATGCCTTTGAGTCGATCAACGAGTCCAGCTATCCCGGCAAGTGGAAGGTCTACTTCTTCTGGCCCAAGGACTTCACCTTTGTCTGCCCCACGGAGATTGCTGCTTTTGGCAAGGTCAATCAGCAGTTCCTGGATCGCGACGCGCAGGTGTTGGGCGCATCCATTGACTCGGAGTATGTGCATCACGCGTGGCGTGAGCATCACCCGGACCTGACCAAGCTGCCCTTCCCCATGCTGTCGGATATCAAACGTGAGCTGAGCCAGGCGCTGGGCATCCTCGACCCCAAGGCCGGCGTCTCGCAGCGTGCCACCTTTATCGTGGATCCGGAGAACAAGATCCGCTTTGTCTATGTCACTGATCTGTCCATTGGCCGCAACCCGCAGGAAGTTCTGCGTGTTCTGGACGCTCTGCAGACCGGCGAGCTCTGCCCCTGCAACTGGCAAAAGGGCGAAGACACACTCTAAGCCGCACGCAGCAACAAGTTCCGCGCTTCCCCGCGTAGGACGGTGTCCACTCTGGCTGCTAGACCAGCGGCCAGGGTGGGTCTCCCAAACCAGGTGACCCTCCCCCAGTTCCGCCTGCCTTCCTTCACCCGATGCCCTCCCCCAGGGTCCTCCCCCAATAGAATCCTCCCCCCGGAAATTCTTCTCCAGAGCCCGTTCCCAGGGCTCTGTGAGCAATTCGACCTCCTCCTGCGTCTCCTTCAGGAAGAGGGAAGGCTCGTATTCTGCCCGCCCCACGCGACACGCACCCGTCCCAGCCGCTAACCTTGTGGGCAGGGTACTGCTGCACGTGGCGGGTTGCGCCGCGCCCCCTTTCACCGCGTGGAGCATAGGAACCGAGGAGATGAAATGAAGATTGCAAAGTGGTTTGGCTTGTTGTTGTTGGGGGCTGCTCCGTTGTTGAATGGATGCGCGGGCTTCTGGAATCCGCCTGCGTCCACCACCACCGCCACCACCACCACCACGCTCACCAGCGGGGTCTTCTTTGTGCTCAACATCAACACGGCGCAGATTGTCTCCTACTATGTGGACGCGGGTACGCTGACGCAGATTGCTACTTACGCCACCCCTAACACACCCCTTGCGCTCGCCGTTTCGCCCTCCAATGGCTTTCTTTATCTGAGCACCGTCAACGGCATTTATATCTACACCATCGCCTCCGGCGGCACGCTTACCTTGGGCAACTCCTCAAGTATCATCTCCAACGATCAGCCCTACGCCTTGCAGGTGGATTCCACCGGAACTTGGCTCGTTGAGGGTAACTGCAGCGTTGCTGAACTCTGCGCCATTCCGATCAGCACCTCGACGGGCTTGCCTACCTCGAAGACCGAGCAGGTTGCGTCGCTGCCAAGCTCGGATGTCCACCGGCTCACCATCTCGCCAGACAACAACAACGTCTTTGTAGCCCTGGGAACGAACGGCACCGCCGTGATCCCGTTCACGTCCGGCAATGCGAATCCCTTTGGCACGGTGGGCAACATCCCCGTGACCACCAACGTGGGTGCCGCTGCGATTTCGGTGGCCGTGGACCCCTCCGACCGGCTGCTCTACATTGGCGAAATCAACGGGGTCGTCAGCAACAACAGCGGCGGCCTGCGAGTCTTCAAATATGCATCCCTGCCCACGATCGCTGAAATCACAGGTTCTCCGTTCGCCACCGGCGGCCTGGGCCCCTCCTCGATCCTGCCCATCTCGTCGGGCAGCTACGTGTACGTTGCCAATGAGCTGACCTCCTCGGGTTCCGCAGGCCTGATCAAGGGCTTCTCCATCACCAATTCCAGCGGCGTTTATTCCTTGACCGCGCTGGGCAGCACCTTCTCCGCGGGCATCACCACCATGGGGCTGGCCCAGGATTCAACCGCCAAGTTCGTCTTCGCCGTCAGCTCCGGCGGCAGCTACGACCTGACCGGCTACGTCTTTGATGCGGCCAACCTGGGCTATCTGGATACGGTGGCACAGTCCAAAACCGGAACCGACCCAGTGCTGGCCAGCGCCATTGCCGCGGCACATTGATGGCACAGGGAGCAGGGAGCAGGGAGCAGGGAGTAGGGAGCAGGGACTATTCATCCGGCCCTCAAATAGTGTCACTCTCCCATCCCGCACAAAACGCGGGATGGATGGGGCACCCATTCGTCAGTGTTTATGGGCCGGATCATTAGGGACTGGGGACTTGGGGCCGAGCCAGAAGTGCGCAGCAAAACGAAGCTGTCATCCTTGCGAACGAAGCCCACCTCCTCACAGAAGCTGTCATCTTGAGCGAACGGGGCCCCAGGCGTTCTCTCAAGCTTGGTGCTGGTGAGCCGAAGGATCTGCGGTTGTTCTTCGGCCTGACCTACCCGCACCCGTTCGGCGTCTCAAAAGATCGCGAGACAAACAGCAAAAAGCAACCGCACCTTTTGCGACTCCGTCTGCCACAAAAGGCGCCGCTAAACTGCGCTCAGGAGGCCGGGGGGAGCTACTATGCGGGATGTGGAACCAGTGGCAAAGAGCTGGAAGCTAGGAGCTAGAACCTGAAAGCTGCTTTTCGCTGTTGACCACCTGGGAGCCTGTCGGGAGGGAACCTAGACCAGAATGTTATCCTCAAGTAGTCGAAATCTTCTGTGAAACCGCTAGTTCCAGCACATTCCGCGCGCCCGATGCGCCCTCTTACGGTCCTGCTACCGGTGATGGTGCTGTGCCTGGTGACACTGCTCTCCGGCTGCGGTCACTTCCACCATCGCAGCGAGGAAACGGTTTACGTCAGCGCCCGGCAAACCTATCTACATGATCGCGTGGCCGCCGTCTCCAACCGCGTAGCTCTGGTCACCAATGGACAAAAGCTGCAGGTCCTGGACCGCGGCCGGCGCTTTCTGCACGTAAAAACCGAAAAGAACGAGATTGGCTGGATCGAAGATCACGCGGTGATCGACGCCAAGTCTGCCGACGCGTTCATTGAGATGGGCAACGCCCACCGCCAGGACCCGGTAACCGCCCACGCCACGCTGCGCGACGACCTCTATCTGCATCTGACTCCGGGCCGGGTTACGGAACACTTCTATCTGCTGGCGGGCAACTCCAAGGTGGAGCTGCTGTCGCGTGCCTCGGTGGAGAAGACCTCCGCGATTGGAACCGTGGTTGCGGCCCGAGCGGCCGCGGTGGCCAATGCCGCACCGTCCGCCGCCAAGCTTACCCCACCGGCCAAGCCAGTAGCTCCGATCAAGCCCAGCGCTCCTGCCCCGGTTGCCAAGCCTGCCACCCCGCCCGCTGCCCCCGCAGCTGCACCCGAGCCGCCTTCCATGGAAGACTGGTGGCTGGTGCGCGACGCCGGCGGCCACACCGGATGGTTGCTGGCCAGCCGTCTGGACGTGGATGTGCCCGATGAGATTGGCCTGTTTGCCGAGGGACAGCGCATTGTGGGCGCATGGGTTTTGACCAAGGTGGATGACCAGGCCTCCAGTGCCGCAAACCATCAGGTCCCGGAGTTCCTGACCGTGATGGCTCCGCCCAAGGCCGGGATGCCCTTTGACTTCGATCAGGTGCGCGTCTTTACCTGGAGTACGCGCCGCCATCGCTATGAGACCGCCTACCGGCTGCATCCCATCCAGGGCTTCCTGCCGGTGCGCGTCACGCCGGAGGCCCCGGGAGCGCCGGCCAGCTTCAGCTTCCAGATTCCCGCCGACGGCGCTCTGACCACCGACAAGGGCACCGGCGTGACCCGGCCCGTACATCCCCGTACGGTCA
>Ga0181520_10006207_pt1 | contig 18467 bp, 14 predicted proteins | sample PEATcosm2014_Bin_29_FD_132451 | JGI IMG/M metagenome (GOLD analysis project Ga0181520, IMG submission 132451) | Peatland microbial communities from MTU Mesocosm Facility, Houghton, MI, USA - PEATcosm2014_Bin02_30_metaG | ecosystem: Environmental > Terrestrial > Soil > Wetlands > Peat | place...
GCTGCGCGAGCCGCAAAAAATTGACGCCATCCTCGGCGCATTGCGCGACGCGGTAACCATTTCGTTCACGGTCAAAACCCGCATCGGTTTCGAGACACCGGCCGAATTCGACACCCTGCTGCCACTGTTCGCCCGGCATCCGATTGATTTGCTCACCGTCCACGCCCGGACCGTGACGCAGATGTACCGTCCCGGCGTGCGCTACGATCTGATTGCGCAAGCGGCGCGCGAATTGAAATGTCCCGTGCTGGCGAACGGAAATGTCTTCAGTGCCGCGCAAGCCAGGCAACTGCTCGCGGAAACCGGCGCGCGCGGCCTGATGATTGGCCGCGGCGCCATCCGCAATCCGTGGCTGTTTGACCAGATCCGCGCCGAATTGCGCGGCGGGAAAATCACGCTCCCGACGGGCCGCGAGGTTCTAAATTACATCCGCGCGCTGTGGGAGCATGAAATTACGCCCGGCGTCAGGGAATCGGCGCAAGTGCAGCGCATGAAGAAGTTTATGAACTTCATCGGCGAAGGCATTGACGGAAATTTCCTGTTTGAAATCCGGCGCGTGACCACCACGGCGGATTTCTGGCGTGTCTGCGAACAATTTCTGGCACACGACAAGCCGATGACGCTGGTTCCGGCACAATCTCCAAACAAGGATGGTCTGCCGTGACATTTTCCGCTTTGATGTGGGGGCATGAAGCGAACAATTTTTATCACCGGCACGGACACCGGCGCCGGCAAGACGGTGCTGACCACGCTGCTGGCGGGATTTTTGCGCGAACGTGGCATTCGCGTCGCCGCACTTAAGCCGGTTTGTTCCGGCGGCCGCGGGGATGCCCGGCTCCTGCACGCGGCGCTTGGCGGCGCGTTGGCGCTGGACGCCATCAATCCCTGGCATTTTCGCGCCCCCGTGTCGCCGCTGCTCGCCGCGCAACGGGAGAAAAAAACCGTCAGACTCGCGCCGGTGCTGGCCCACATCCGGGCGGTGCGGAAGAATTTTGACGTGGTGCTGGTTGAAGGCGCAGGCGGTCTGTTAAGCCCGCTGGGAGAAGATTTCGATTCGCGCGATTTGATTTCGGCCTTGCGGGCAACGCCGGTGATCATCGCGCCCAACCAGTTGGGCGTGGTGAATCACATCCTGTTGACCCTGGAAGCGCTGCCTGAAAATGTCCGCGCCAGAGCCAGGGTGGTTTTGGCCATGCCGCCGAAAACGGATTCGGCCACCAAGTCAAACGCCGGGCTCCTGGCACAATTGTCGGTTCAGAATATTTACCGGCTGCCGTGGTTGGGCGCGAATTTCTCCGCCGCCGTCGTCTTGCAAAAACCACGGGTGCGGCAGATCCTCGCCACCATGGTGGATTTGGCTTTATGACTTGTCCGGTTACTAGGGCGCGGATTTCCGCTGGCAGGGCAATCTTGACTTCTGAAAATCGAGTCCTATCCTGCGTCCTGTCCTGACCCGGAAACGATGCTATACACATCAATTGAAGCTGCTTCAGTGTCCTTGTGGGGTACGAGTTACCGCCCGGAAACACGATGAAATGAATATCCGGGCCAAAATCTCACTGTTGCTGTTGCAAAAATGGCCTTCCATTTATTTTCGCCTGGCCAAAATCCCAGATGTTTGTACGGCAACCCGGGACGCCCAGTTTTGGGATCTCCACGCCCGGCTGCTCCAGGACCAGCGCTGTACGCAACGTCTCCACGAACGATATAACCTGTGGACCCTGGCGCGGCAGGTGCGCCCCCTGCCCGGCGCCTATGCCGAGGCTGGGGTTTATGATGGCGGCAGCGCGCGTATTTTATGTGAGGCAAAAGGCGAAGAACACCTTCATTTGTTCGATACGTTTGAGGGCATGCCGGAAACAGATCCCAAGGCCGATCCACACTTTGTGGCCGGTCAGTTTGCCAACACCAATCGCCAGATGGTGGTGGATTATCTGGCGGCCTTTCCCAACGTCCACATTCACCAGGGCTTTTTCCCGGCTTCAGCTGTGGACGTGCCGCCGGACCGCCAATTTAAATTCGTCCACCTGGATTTGGACCTGTACCGCTCCACCTTGGATGGTTTGCGATTCTTTTATCCCCGGCTCGTCCGCAAAGGAATGATTATCTCACACGATTATGGAAATGTAACGGCACCTGGTGTCAAACAGGCATTCGATGAATTTTTGGCCGGGATCGACGAACCGCTGGTGCAGCTCTGGGATACTCAGTGCGTCCTTATCAAGACCCATTGAGGAAGCCGGTGGATGATTTTTGCCGATGCCTTTCGCGTTCTGTTCGGAACTTAAGAAAATGGTGGCGGTGTCGCCTTCCTCGAATAGAGCCCCTCCAGTTGGCTTGGGCTGCCAGCCGCTCAAGAAATCACGCCGGGGCGGAGGAATTGCTATTGCCGGGGGTCTGCTGGTTGGCGTAAATTGGGCAGCGTCAAACGAACCCGCGTGATCCGTTTGTGTTTGCAAGTAAATGAACAACATCAATCCATCTGTAATGCTGCGGTCACTGATTGTGTATGCGATCTGTGTGCCGCTGGCCATTGTGGTGGGCTACCTGCTGACCGACCCGCTGGACAAACAGTCCATCTATTTTGTCGGCGTGCTGGTGGCTGTCCTGATTTTTCCGCTGTTGATAAAATGGCATTATCCCCTGCTGATATTCAGTTATGCCTTCCCCGCGACGTTGTTTTTTCTGCCCGGACGCCCCAGTTTGTTTTTGGCCATGGTCGCTGCGAGTTTGACCATTTCCGTGGTGGAACGAATTTTGAACCGGAACCAGCCGTTTCTACCCGCTTCTGCCGTCCGCTGGCCGTTGCTGGCCCTGCTGGGCATCGTTTTTTTAACGGCCAAGCTGACCGGCGGTTTTGGCCTTCGATCCTTCGGTTCGGAGGTCTATGGCGGCAAGAAATATGTGTACCTGATCGTGGGTATTTTGAGCTTCTTTGCCGTCACTGCCCGGCCCATACCCAAAAAATCCGCGAACCTGTACATAACACTCTATTTCATCAGCGGAATATTTAATGCCCTCTCGGATTTGTATCCCTTCGTGCCGTCACTACTTAGATTCATCTATCTGATTTTCCCCCCCTCAAGCAACAGCATGGGCTTGGACAACGAATGGCAATTGGGCGTGACGCGCATGCTGGGAATTGCCATGGCGGCTGGCGCCATCTTTTTCTGGATGGTGGCCCGGCACGGCTTGCGTGACAACATTCTCACCGGCAAACTCTGGCGGCCACTGGTGCTTGGCCTGATGTTTATACTCATTTTTCTCGGTGGTTTTCGCTCCTCCATCATCGGTTTGGTTCTCGTTTTGGGATTGATCTTCTATTTCGAAAAAATGCATCGCAGTGGCTTCATGCTCGTCGTGGTCATGGGGGGAATCATGGGGGCGGCGCTCCTGGTGCCATTGGCGCCCCGTCTGCCCTATACCTTTCAAAGGGCGCTGGCGTTTCTGCCACTGGACATCTCCACGCAAGCCCGGATGGATGCCGAAGGCTCCACGCAATGGCGGCTGGATATGTGGCAGGCCTTGTTGCCGCAAGTCCCCCAATATCTGCTGCTGGGCAAGGGGTATGCCTTCTCGGCGGAAACCTTTAATGAGTCAATGGGCGCTGATGCCATGTTTCATAACAATGCCATTGATGCCTCCCAGGATCCGCTTGCCTTGGCCAGCGATTTCCACAGCGGACCGCTGTCGGTGGTCATTACCTTTGGCCTCTGGGGGGTGCTGGCCTGGTTGTGGTTTTGGGCGGCGGGAGGCTGGGTGGTTTGGCGCAATTTTCGTTATGGCGACCCCGCCCTGCGGCATATCAACCTGTTTCTGTTCGCCTCGTTTATAGCAAAATGTTTTTCTTTTCTTTTTATCTTTGGCGGCATTGTCGAAGATGTGGGAGCGTTTGGCATGATCTTTGGCTTGAGCATTGCCCTCAATCACGGCGTGATGCGTCCGCGCCCGGCCCCCCGTGTCAATCCGGCATTAGCGAACCGCGGTCTGGCTTTTCCCGCCCGGCCGGCGTTGCAGCCTTAGCCCATGAAATGGAATCCTGGGAACCGGTGTGAAACCCAAGCTCCTCATCCTTGAACTTTGGGGTCTGGGTGACTTGGTAATTGCCACGCCCTTCATCCGGGCGGCGGCGGAAAAATATGCCGTCACGCTGCTCGCCAAACCCTTTGCGGCAGAAATGCGCGAACGTCTTTGGCCGGCAGTGGAAGTCGTGCCCTTCACCGCGCCGTGGACCGCCTTCCACTTTGTCTCCAAATACAGCCTCTGGCGGTGGTCCTGGCGGGAAATGTTGCGCCTCCAACGTGAACTGCGGTTGAAGCATTTCGACTTTGGCGTCTCCGGTCGCTGGGATCCGCGCGACCATTTTCTGCTCAAGACTGTCGGCGCCCGCGAACGCATCGGTTTTCCAAGACTGAAAAGCGGCCGTTACCTCACCCAGATGCTCGCGCGGCCCGAACCCCTCGCGCATCGCATTGAATACTGGCGCACCGCCGGACACGTCCTGGGACTTAACTTGCCCGCGCGCGAAAAAATCGTGCCCCCGGTCTGCCAGCCGTCTCGCGTCGCGTTTATTCACAGCGGCGCCCGCCTGCCGGCCCGGGTCTGGCCGCTGGCGAATTTTCAACAACTGGCAGCGCGGTTGCGCAAGGGAAACATCCCCGTGCAAGTTGCCTGCGATCCCGACCAGCTCGGCTGGTGGCGCGAGCACGGGGAAGACGCCGCCTGTCCGCGCAACGTCGGCGAACTGTTGGCGCTCGTGGACCGCGCCGGCATTTTCGTTGGCAACTGCTCCGGCCCCGGCCATCTGGCGGCCATCAGCGGCGTGCCAACCTTCACCATCTATGGACCTTCACTCCACGAGTGGTGGGCGCCGCTCCATCCGGCGGCGGAATGGATCGAAGGCAAAGCGTGCCCGTACAAGCCCTGCTCGGATTACTGCCGGTTCAGCACTCCCTTCTGTCTGTGGCAGGTTTCGGTGGAGGAGGTCTGGCTGCACCTGGAAAAATTTGCAAAAAAAAACTTGCAGGCTTGCCAAGCTCTGTCCATTTGAATCAAATGCCCGCCAGCTTATGAAGTATTTCCTTCGCAAAGTCCGCGTTGCGCTCACGCCACGTCACTGGCGGCTGCGCACCCGTCTCGCCTGCGGCGCCGTGGTTTGCGGCCAGAATCGTGCCGGTTATGGCGGGCGCTACATTTATATTTTTCGCGAGACCATCGAACCGGAGTTCCAACAGTTGGAAAAGTTCCTGGTGTCCGGCGGTGTGCTGATGGACATCGGCGGCAACACGGGTATTTACACCGTCAAGGCTGCGCAATATTTTCGGCAACACGGCGGTGGCCTGGTCGTGACCTATGAACCGCTGCCGGAAATGCTGGCCGAATTGAAGCGCAATCTGCAGATCAACCAGTTTGACAACGTCCGCTTGCGGAGTATCTGCCTCGGTGAGCAGCCTGGCGCGGCCGATTTCTGGATCAACTTCAACCGGCCGGCCTCGTCCAGCCTGGTCGGGCGCGATCCCTCCGCCACCCATGTGTCCACACTGGTCTTTCGGTTGGATGATGTTTTCCCGCTCGAAAAACTGGAGCGGCTGGATTATGTCAAAATTGACGTGGAAGGCGCCGAGGCCCAGGTGCTGGCCGGCGCACGGGCGACCTTGAAAAAATACCGCCCCATCGTTCAGATGGAAATCGGCATTGAAAACGCCGCCTTGGGCCTGCCGGATTATACCGAATGGCAGTCACCGGGCGGCCCAAACAAGGTTTGCATTCCTGATGAAAGTCCGAAGAACGAAGTCGCCCGGCAACTTGGCTGGCAGAAAATCTCCCAGCCCTCACAATAAAATCTGTGCGGCGTGTTGTCCGATGGCCTCGGCGTAATACGTCCGCATTTGCTCATTGATCTGGCGCATCGTAAATTGTTTTTGGACGTGGGCGCGGGCGGCAGCGGACATCGCAGCAAGCAATGTCCGGTCGCGGTCAATGCGCCCCAGAAAATTCGCCAGTGCAGCCACCGCCTCCGCAGGCGTCGTCGCCGGCGCGGCGAAACCGGTTTCGGGCGTGATTTGCGAGGCCGGGCCGCCGATGTCCAGGCAGCCTACCGGACGGCCTGCCGCCATCGCTTCCAGACAGACGTTGCCAAATCCCTCGTGCAGCGCCGGATGCAGCATCACGTGCGCCTGGCCAAGCCTTTCCAGCACGTCCGAATATTTCGGCAATGTGCCAAGAAATTTAACACGCGCGGCAACGCCGGTTCTGGCGGCGGTTTTTTCCAGTTCGCGGCGGAACGGGCCGTCATTGACAATCCACAATTCCGCTTGCGAATTTGTTTTCGCAAACTCCGCGAATGCCCGGATGGCAAGGTAAAAGCCCTTCCAGTAAACGTGCCGCCCCACGCAAATGGCGCGCAGTGGGCCGGGCGGCGGAGCCGGGAGCACGGCGAACTGTGCCAAGTCCGCGTCCGTCAATGCCAGTTGCGGCATTTGCTCCACGCGTCGCGCCCCGAGCCGGGTAAGTGCCGCACAGCTTTCCCTGGTAACGCCGATGGCGATGGTTGCCGCGCGGGCGGTGTCGCGGAGCGCGGCGGTGCGCTCGCAAAAATTGCGCGCCGCGTCACGCGCGGCTTCTATGAGCCGGCAACGCCAGGGCAGTTCACGGACAAACGAACGGGGCGGTGTTTCCGCCGCGCCGACCGGTCCCCAGATGAAGGGCAGATTTAACACCCGCAGTCCGCTCGGCGACCAGTAGCGGCCATAGGTGACGTGATGTACGAGATCGAATTTTATCCGTAGATGCAGTTCGCGGACAATCCCCCGGAGATTTTCCTGCCAGAGATGATAATAGATCGCGCTGGTCGCCGGTCGCGCTGCAAGCGGTTGCAGCGCGGGATTAAGTTTGACGAAAACGGGATGAAAATTCGGCAGCGGATTTTTTGCCAGCCACGGTTCGGTGAGTTCCCGGTAGCGGTGGGCGTCGGCAATGACGGCCCAGACTTCATGCTCCCGAAGAGCCTCATTGATGGTCCGCCAGGCGTTGCCCGGCTCGGAAGTCTGGCAGGGGAAGCAGGAATAAGTGGAGAGCAGGATTTTCATCGTCGAGCGTGGGCCTATAAATAAACCCGGATTCCGTCCGACACGAGCCAAATATGTCGCAACTGCCTGCTTGTCAGCAACGAGCTGGTGGCCCCTCTGTATATTTGAAAGCTGCGGTGACTGAGCATCCCAAAAGGCTTTTTAACTACAGCAAATATCGCCGGGAAAAACTGCTTTCGTGGGGAAGAAAAATTCTCCCGCAGCCGGTTATGAATTGTATTTACAATACTTCCCTCAAAGTCAAATGGCTTCGCGGCAAACGCTGACTCCGGCGGGCAGCTTACAGCCGGTTCCACCACACCGCCGTCGGCTTGGGCACTGCAATGGTCACGCGCCGTTCGGGGCTTTGTCTGGTGTAGATTGCGTAGCTGGTGGCTTGGAGCTGGAAATGACCCGCGCGCACCCGGCGCAGCCGGTGGTTCAAAATCCACAGCGGCTTGAGCAGCCGCAGCCATGCCGGAACCATTTTCTCGGTCTCCTTTTTTTCGCGGATGGCATTCGGCTTGAGATTCATGTTGTCACCCGTGTCGGCAAACACAGACGTAAAGGTGTCACACACCGACATGGGCACCTTTTGGCGCATCAACTCCAGCATCCAGTGAAAATCACCCAAATCGCGCCACTTGGTGTCAAAAAAAATGCCGCGTTCATGAATGACCTTGCGCCGGATGAATATGCTGCTCGTCAAAATCGGAAATCGAAACCAGACATGGTACGGACTCGGCACGAGCGAATGCCGGTGGCAGATGTAATCGCCATCGCCGTCGGTCACAATGCTCCCGGCGAGCACGACTTCCACCTGCGGGTGCGCCGCGAAAAATTTCTCCACCGCCGCCAGCGCGCCAGGCAGATATTGCTCATCGCAGTTCAAATAGGCGAGGATGTCGCCGGTGGCGCGGCGGTAGCCGCGGTTCACCGCGTCATACATGCCGCCGTCCTTCTCCACAAACGCTTTCACCCGCTTGTCCTGTGGCAGCCAGTCCTGGGTGCCATCGTCTGAACCGGCATCCTGCACAATGTGTTCCAATTCCACGCCCTGCTGGTCAGCCACGGACGCAATGCACAGCTTGAGCCACGCCGAATTGCGAAAGCTGGGGGTGATGATGGAAAACTTCATTTAGGTTGAGAGGCGACAAATTCGTTTTGGTTCCGCTTATCTGATGCCAATGTCCATAGACTGTTCAATCTTATTTTTGCCTTCAAATCTTCGCCCGAAACTTTTGGGCGACCGGAATCCGCCGCCCCATGCCAAACGCGCGCGGCGAAACTTTCAGGCCCGGAGCGGCCTGCCGCCGCTTGTATTCGCTGAAATTGATTTTGTTCACCACGTCATTCACCACCGCCGCGTCAAAGCCGCGCGCAATGATTTCCGCCTTGCCCAGGTTTTTCACGACATACAAATCCAGTATCGCATCCAGAATTTCGTACGGCGGCAGCGAATCCTGGTCGGTCTGGTTCGGGCGCAGTTCGGCGCTCGGCGGCTTGGAGATCGAATTGGCCGGAATGATTTCGCCGGCGCGGTTCACCCAGCGCGCGATTTTGTACACGTCCGTCTTCAATACGTCGGCAATGGGCGCCAGCGCGCCGTTCATGTCGCCGTAAAGCGTGCAGTAGCCCACCGCCATCTCGGACTTGTTCCCCGTGGTCAGCACCAGTCCGCCAAACTTGTTCGACAGCGCCATCAGGGTTACCCCGCGCAGCCGCGATTGAATGTTCTCCTCCGCCTCGTTGCGCTTGGTGCCGGCGAACACCTTTTGCAATTGCGCCTCAACGGATTTGAAAACCGGCTCAATCGGCAAAACCTCATGGCGGATGCCGAGCGTGCCCGCCAGTTTTTCCGCGTCCGTCAAACTGCCTTCACTCGAATAACGCGCCGGCATGGAAACCCCAAAAACATTTTCCGCGCCCAGCGCATCGGCGGCAATCACCGCAATAAGCGCTGAATCAATGCCGCCGGAAAGGCCGATGATGACCGATTTGAATCCGCATTTGCGCACATAGTCGCGCACCCCCAGCGACAGCGCCGAAAACAAAAGCTGCTCGCGTGCCGGGAACTCGCAGTTGCCGGCATGAGCCGGCTCCGGCGGTTGGGTTTGAATCCCGTTGCCCCGGCTGCCAGAAGCCAGATCCACCACCAGAACTTCCTCCGCAAAACCCCGGCCGAGGCTGATGACCTCGCCGCGTGAATTCAGCGCCACACTGTGGCCATCAAAAATGAGTTCGTCGTTGGCGCCAATGGCGTTGACCTGGGCGAGTGGAATTTTTTCATCCCGTGCCACCCGGCGCAACATCTCCAGCCGCGTCCGCTCCTTGCCATCATGCCACGGCGAGGCGGAAAGATTCAGAATGATCTCCGCGCCCTGGGAAATCAGCTCCTTCACCGGATCGCGGCGATACAAACGCTCCGGCCAGAAATCCTCGTCGTTCCAGATGTCCTCACAAATCGTGATACCCAGTTTTCTGCCGTTAAAAATGAACGGCTCAACCCTTTTTTCCGGCTCAAAATAACGGTCTTCGTCGAAAACATCGTAAGTCGGCAGCAGGCTCTTGGCCGTGCGCCAGACAATTTTCCCGTGCTGCAAAACCGCGGCGGCATTTTTCAGCGCCCGGCCTGGCCGCTCGAAATTTTTTCCCACGTACCCGACGCAAAGCGGAACGGCTCCGGTTTGTTTGGCCGTTTCCGCCAGCGCCGCAAGATTCGCCTCCACAAAATCGTCGCGCTGGAGCAGGTCGCGCGGCGGATAGCCGCACAGGTAAAGTTCCGGCGCCAGCACAAATTCCGCGCCGCGCCCCACCGCCCCGGCGTAGGCGGACAAAAGTTTCCCGCCGTTGGCTTGGAAATCGCCAATCGTGGAATTGAGCTGGAGCAGGCCGGTGATCATTGGTGATTTATGAGCTTGGTGACTTTCAACCGCGCCCATCCTAAATCTTAAATCTTCAATCGTAAATCTATTCCACGCTGCGGATGGCCGCGGCAAGGTCGGCCAAATGGCGCTCCAGCGTGAACTGTGTGCAAAAATGCTCGCGTACCCCCACGCCGCTTTTTTCCGCCAGCACCTTTAAAATCGTCGCCGCAATGTCATCCGGGTTCTGGTCATTGACCAGCCCGGGATAATCTGGCGGCAGCATTTCGGGCAACGACCGCCAGCGGGTGGTAACGATGGGCAGGCCAAACGCCATTGCCTCAATCAAATTTACCGGCTGATTTTCCCCCAGATAGCGGGTGGGAAACAAAAACAACCCGGCCTCGCGCAACAACCGCGACTTTTGTTCGCCGCTGACAAAACCAAGATGCGAAACCGTGGCGGCGAAAGTGGAATCCTCCCGCCGCCGGTCGAATTCGGATTTTTCCTCGCTGGTGATAAAATTGCCGGCGGTGATCAGTTTCAACTGCATGGGCAGCCGCCGCGCGGCAAGTTCGCGGTTGGCGCGCAGCACCCCTTCCGTGGCGGCGAAAATTCCCTTTTCGCGCGTGCAATGGGCCAGAAACAGAACCTTCACGGTCACCGGGGCGGCGGGCAGCTCCCCGGCAAGGATTTTTTTCCGCAATGCCAGATCTTCCAGCCGGCGGGGCCGGAGGATGCTGTCAAAATCCGGACAGGGATCGGGAATGCCGTTGTTGACCACCTGGATGCGGCGCGATAACAGTTTTTCCGCATCCGCAAAATTATAGCGTGAAAGCACAATGCTCAAATCCACCGGCCGGAACAGCCGGTAGGTGGCGGCGCGCGAACCAATGGGGGTGGAACATTCCAGCCATTTCGCCATGCCGGCGGCGTGCCAGTGCAATATGACCCGCTTGAAAAACGGCCGGCAAAAAAGCATCACCAGCCAGTCGCGGTAGAGCGCGACGCGTTTCCCCGGCGCCGGGATGTAATAAAAATTTTTCACGCCATGGCGAAACCGCAGCCAGATCGCCTGCAGGCAAAACCAGAAAATAAGCATGATTTTTGCCCCTTGAAACTCCCCCACGTCCTCGAGGCTGCGGGAAAACCGCGCATTAACGTGATAGCACTCCACGCCCAGCGGCGGCGGGATTTTGGTCTTCCGCCGGCGCGTGTCGCCCCCCAGCCCCTCGAGCATGATCTGCACCATGTAGCTCTGGCCGTGATGCGGCGGCGGCGTGTGGGCGAAGACGAGCAATTTTGTTGGCGGCATGTGATTTGCGATTTACGCGCCCGGCGAATTCTGAAATCGTAAACGGCAAATCGTGAATCGTAAATGAAGAACCATGTCAATGTCCTGGGCGTGGGCATCAGCGTGCTGAACCTCAAAACCGCGCTGGCTGCCATTGCCGACGCCGTCCAGGGCCGGCGCAAAGGCTATGTTTGCGTCACCGGCGTTCATGGCGTGATGGAGGCGCAGGACGATGCCGGCTTCAAAAACATTCTCAACGGCGCGTTTCTCTGCACGCCGGACGGCATGCCCATGGTCTGGGCCGGCCGGCTGAACGGCCACCGTGAAATGCGCCGTGTCTATGGCCCGGATCTCATGCTGGACGTCTGCGCCTGGAGCGAAACCAACGGCTGCAAACATTTCTTTTACGGCGGCGCCGACGGCGTGGCGGACCTGCTGGCACAGAAACTGAAAACCAAATTCCCAAAATTGACGGTGGCTGGCACCTTCACGCCCCCGTTCCGCGCGCTCGATGCCGGAGAAATCGCAAAATTACAGGCCCAGGTTGCCGCCGCCAAACCGGATATTTTGTGGGTGGGCTTGAGCACCCCCAAACAGGAAAAATTCATGGCAGAATTTCTGCCGAAGCTGGACGTGACCCTGATGATTGGCGTCGGCGCGGCGTTTGATTTTCACAGCGGGCGTGTGCGTCAGGCGCCGCGCTGGATGCAGCGCAGCGGGCTTGAATGGTTTTACCGGCTCTGCTGCGAGCCGCGCCGCCTGGCCAAACGCTATCTTCGCAACAATCCCCTGTTTGTTTTGAACTGTTTCGGCCAGTTGACCGGCCTGAAAAAATATCCGTTCCCAGGCGTTACCGGCGAAGATTAGTCCGGGTTTGATCAGTTTATTTTGCCAGCATTGGCTGAGGCTGGGTTAAGCCGCACCACGTACCAGAAACGCGGGCCATCACTCACGGCCAGGGTGGTGGTGAAGGAAGTGACCAGGCTGGCATCATACTGCTGCAGCCACCTTTGAATGGTCTGGTGCTGGAGGTGCAGGCACACTTCCCCCACCACGGCATATTGAATCTGGCGGGCGCGGATTTGCGCCGGTGAATCGCCAGGCAAAATGCCTTCCACCCGGCGGTGGCCGTAGGGTCGCCACAGGGAAATCTCCGGATCGTTGTCTCCGCCCACAAATCCCACCACGGCGCAATCAGCCGGCAGCGCCGCGCGCGCCTGGGCGAGCGGATCCGGCCGCTCCGCATAGACGAGATAAACGTCTTTGAGGCGTTTGACAAACGGGTGATCCAAACTGGCGTCGCCGGCTTTGGCCAGCACGGTTCGCGCTGGCCATAACGGTCGGGCTGGAGTCACCACCACGGTGGCCAACGCCAGCAGCAACACGACAAACGTAGCCCGCCGCCACCACCGGTGGCGCACCAGGACCGGCGGCGCAGACCCGACGAGCAGAGCCGGCAGGAGCAGTGGATAATAGGCCGAGACCAGTCGCGCCAGGGTCATCATTCCCGATTTGGCGAAGAAGAAGAACAACGACACATACGGAGCGGCCAGCACGATTCCACGCGGCCAGGCAGGACGTGGCACAGACCGTTGCCCCTGGGAACGCCGGAACCGAACCGTCAGCACGGTGGCGGCCAGCAAGCAACTCAAGCCAAAACCCAGGCCGGCCGATTCCTCGGTCGGAACCTCGCCCAGCTTGTAAAAGTTGCCCTCGAAATTGGCCCGGGCCAGCGCGGCCACCTGGCCCGGCAGCAGGGCGAGCGCGGAATGATTCCACCAGCCGGCCAGCGGGAAAAATGTCGGCACAAAATTGCTCAACAGAAACATGGCCGAATTGCCCGCAATTCCCACCAGCGGATTTCGCATGGCGATGCCCGGTGTTTCCAGCGACAAGCCGGTCCAGTCGCTGCAGTTGAAACTGTTCAGCAGGGCGGTGGGCAAAAAGGAGACGAGCGCCGCCGCCAAAATTACGACCAGGCCCGCCGCCGGCCGGGAAAATAACCTGGGGGCCGCCGGCATAAACACAATAAACCACGGCAGCAGCAGCGGCAGATTGCCCGTCTTGGCGCCGGTCAGCAGCGCCGCCGCCAGCAACGAAAACCACCCGTCTGCAATCCGGCGCGAGGTGGCCGCGCGCAAGGCAAAATCCACGGCCGCCAGCCCATACACGGCCCCAAACGCGTCGTTCCCCAAACTGCCGGCCTGGAGCAAAAAATTATATCCCGTTGGCAGCAGCCACATCCAATGCCACGCCACCCGCGCATTCACGCCCAGCCGGGTGAACACGCTGAAAACCAGGCCCGGCATGAGCAGATAAGGCAGGAAATTGATCAGGAACAGCCCCCGGTCAGATTTGGTTGCCAGATAAACCGGCGTCATCAGCCATTCAAAACCGCAACTCCGGTCGTTCATCCGGTAATTGGCCGTATGAATCCAATGCCACTGTCCCTGCGTCAGCCAGTGCATTACGCGGGGCAGCCGGTAGGTCAACGCATCGTAATTGCTCGGCGCGTAAAGCGCGCCGCCTAAAAACACCAGCCCGGCCAGCCCGGCAAATGCCAGCGGGAGCGGACGGGAAAATCGCGCCCTGATCCGGCTCCAGGAAAAAGCCTTGCCGCCTGCCATCAATTCACGCCGCGCCGGGATGAAACCGGCCAGGGCCAGCCCGGCGAAAATGGTGTAGCCCAGCCCGTTTAATTGGCCCAAGGCGGACAAAATCCAACCGGCCGCGCTGGCCAGCACCGAAACGACAATCCAGATTCTGATGCACGGCAGAAAAGACATGGGAACCCGCTTGAATTGGTTATAAGGCCGGAATACCGGCTGAAAAGTAGAAAGGCGGCATTGCGGAGTCAACCCGGATTTCAATATAATTTGTTTGAGTAAATGGCCCGTTTTTTGTATCTATTACGTTGTTACAACATCTGCGTCAGAAACGACATGAACAAAAAGCTGTTGCCCTATGGTTTGGTACCCCACGAGATCGGCTTCCTGATTTTGCTCGTCGTGGCCATTTATGTTTCCGTCACGGTCGTGGCGCCCACATTCTGGCAGACGTTGCTTTACGGCTCAGCCGTCGTTGCCACGGTGCCGGTGCTCATTTGGCGCTGTCGGGAGGAATGGCAGCAACTGCCGAACCGATGGTTTTTTATCTCTTTGACGGCTGCCTGGGTGGCCTTGTTTATCTTTCTGGGCAATGCCACGTTCAATTATTCAGATACGCCGTCGCTGCCGTCGTGGTTGTATAGTATTTATACGTCACCATCAGTGGATGAAGGGCATGGGCTGCTCATGCCCTTCGTGGTGCTGGCGTTATATTGGTGGCGGCGGAAGGAACTGGTTGCCAAACCCTCCGGGCTGTGGTGGCCGGCCTTGGGCCTTATCGTCTTTGCGCTGTTCCTGCATTTGGTCGGCTTCGTGTCGCAGCAGCAGCGTTTGTCTGTCATTGGATTTTTCCTGGGTTTGTATGGTCTCACGGGACTGGCGTGGGGACGACACTGGCTGAAGACAAGTTTCTTTCCATTTTTTCTGCTGGCGTTTTGCATCCCGGTCGCGGAAGCCGGTGCCAGCCTGACCCTGCACTTGCGAATATTGGTGGCGCGGATTGTCGAAATCATCGCGCACCTGGGTCTCGCGCCGGATTTGGTCCGCGAAGGCACGCAGTTGTTTGATGCGCAGCATACGTTTGCTTACGAAGTCGCGGCGGCGTGCAGCGGCATCCACAGTCTTGTGGCCCTGCTGGCACTGACAACCATTTATGGTTTCATGAATTTTAAATCGCCCTGGAAACGCGCCGTGATGATGCTGGTGGCCTTGCCGCTGGCGGTGTTCGGCAACGTGGTGCGGCTGTGTTTCACCATCGCCGTGGCAGAAGCCTTCGGCCAGGGTGCCGGCAAGGCGGTGGAAACGGATGCGGGCTTCCTCACCTTTGCCGTGGCCATTGGCTGCGCATTTTTAATCTCGCGCTGGCTTGAAAAAACTCCGGTGGAGCCCGCTTTGACCGATAAACCCGCCATGCCATGAAAGGCCTGAAACCCATTCTGTTCATCACCGTGCTGGCGCTTATTGGCGTCACCGCCGGCGCCATTGCCCACGCCAAATCAAATCAAAAGCTGGGATTGCCCGGAGTGAGAACCCATCCCCTGGCCGGCAGCCAAAACCTCGAAGTCTTGTTGCCGGAAGATTTGCCGGGGTACCAGTCCAGGCGGGTGCAACAGGCCTCCGCCGTAACCACCATGCTGCCGCGCGACACCAGCTATGGCCAGCGGCTCTACATTGCGGACGACGGTTTCCAGACGATGGTCAATGTGGTGTTGATGGGCAGTTCCCGCAGCAGCATCCACAAACCTCAGATTTGTCTGACGGCCCAGGGCTGGGACATTAATGACGCCTCATCGCACGTGGACCAGGTACACTTGGACAAGCCGCTGCCGTATGACCTGCCCGTGATGCGGCTGATCGCCTCACGCGAGGGGGAGGTGGATGGCCAAAAAGTCACCGAGCAGGGTATTTATGTCTATTGGTTTGTGGACGCCGACCGCTTTACGGCGTCGCACGCTCAACGAATGTTGTGGATGGCGCAGGATGTGTTGTTGAAGAGCGAGCTCGACCGCTGGGCTTATGTTTCCTTTTTTGCCGTCTGCGCGCCCGGACAGGAGGACGCGGCATTTGACCGGATGAAGAAATTAATCGTCACCTCCGTGCCGGAATTCCAACTCGTGCCCCGAACCGCCAAATGAATTGAATCGCGCCGCCCAAAGTTTTATGCTGGGCGGCAGCCGTTTTCACTGAATTTTCATGCTGCAACGCGACCGACAGATTCGTACCCAGGTGCATCAGCTGGCCGATGCCTGCCTGTTCGCCGCGAGTTTCTGGCTGGCGTACGCGGTGCGCGAGAACGTGGCGTTTTCAAACTGGTTGGGACTGGATATCATCCCCCCGGACATGTTTGAAAGAGTCTGGTGGCTCTATTTCGCACTCGTCCCCGCCGCCCCCCTGGTGCTCGAGTCGCAGGGATTTTACAATCGTCCGGCGGTGAATTCCCGCAAGGCCATCATCTGGCCTTTGTTGCGCGGCTCGCTGATTGTCACGATCGGCATTGTCGTGCTGCTGTATTTTTTCAAGGTAACTGCGCCCCGTGGCGCGGTGTTGATTCTCTTCATTTTCTTCAGTTGCTCACTCGTGTGGATAAAAGAGGAACTGCTCATGTTGGCCTTGCGCAGCCCCATGGCCCTGGCCCAATACAAACGCCGGGTCATCCTCGCGGGCACAGCGGCGGAAACCAAACGCATCCGGCAAGTCATGAAAACGCGCGCGGGCGATGAAATCGAGGTGGTCGCGGAATTCAACCTGGCCGAGTCGCCCATAACCCTGTTGATTGAACTGCTCCACGAACATTCAGCCAGCAACGTGATGGTCAGCGCCAAACATGCAAATTTCGAGCGCGTCGAGCACATCATCCAGCTTTGCGAAACGGAAGGCGTCGAGGCCTGGCTGGTCGCCGATTTTTTTGCCACCCAGATCGCCCGCGCCAGTTTTGACGAACTTTTCGGAAGTCCCCTCATCGTGTTCCGTTCCACCCCGGAAACCTCCTGGCAGATGCTGGCCAAGCAGATGCTGGATCTCGTTGGCGCGCTCGTGTTGCTGCTGATTTTTGGGCTGCCAATGCTCCTGATTGCCACAACCATTAAGCTGACTTCCGCCGGGCCGGTGATGTTTCGCCAGCAGCGCTCCGGCCTGAATGGCGCCCCGTTCTCCATCTATAAATTCCGCACCATGGCCACCAACGCCGAACAGTTCCAGCACGAGCTGGCAGCCATGAATGAGATGTCCGGCCCCGTCTTCAAAGTCACCAACGACCCGCGCATCACACCCATCGGCAAATGGCTCCGCAAATTCAGCCTCGACGAACTGCCCCAGCTTTTCAATGTCCTCCGCGGCGAAATGAGCCTCGTCGGCCCGCGCCCCTTGCCGGTGGATGAGGTCCGCCGTTTCAACGACCTCGCCCACCGCCGCCGCTTGAGCGTCAAGCCCGGCCTCACCTGTCTCTGGCAGGTCAGCGGTCGCAACAAAATATCCGATTTCAAGGACTGGGTCCGCCTCGACCTCCAATACATTGACAACTGGTCCATCTGGCTCGACCTCACCATCCTTCTCCGCACCGTGCCCGTGGTCTTGCTGGGCACCGGCGCAAAATAAGTGCGTCGCCGTGTTTAATCGTTGAAACGCCCCCGCTTTCCCCTAAGCTTTGCGACCGGGCAAATTAAGCCCGTCAACCATTTGAACCAATCAGTGCTGTGAAAAAGAAACAACCTATCTCAGTCGTCACCGGCGCCGCCGGCTTTCTTGGCTCCCACCTGACCGACCTCCTCGTAGCGCGCGGCCACAAGGTCATCGGCATTGACAATTTCGTCACCGGCAGCGTGGACAACATCGCCCACCTTGGCGGCAGTCCTGATTTCAAGTTCATCCAGCAGGACGTCACCGAATTTTTGTTTCTCGACGGGCCGGTGGATTACGTCTGGCATTTCGCGTCGCCCGCCAGCCCCATTGATTATCTGGAACTGCCCATTCAAACCCTGAAGGTCGGTTCGCTGGGCACGCACAAGGCCCTCGGCCTGGCCAAGCAAAAAAACGCGCGCTTTCTGATCGCCTCAACCTCGGAAATTTACGGCGACCCCCTCGTTCACCCGCAGACCGAGGAATACTGGGGCAATGTCAACACCATCGGCCCCCGCGGCTGTTACGACGAGGCCAAGCGTTTCGCCGAAGCCATGACCATGGCCTATCATCGCGAGCACAAGGTCGAAACCCGCATCGTCCGCATCTTCAACACCTACGGCCCCCGCATGCGGCTCAACGACGGCCGCGTCGTGCCGGCTTTTGTCAGCCAGGCCTTGAAAAACAAGCCCGTCACCGTTTTTGGCGAAGGCCGCCAAACCCGCAGCTTTTGTTATGTCGCCGACCTGATTGAAGGCATTTACCGCCTGATGATGAGCAATTACGACTTGCCGGTGAACATCGGCAATCCCGCCGAACTCACCATGGTCCAGTTCGCGGAACAGATCATCCGGGCCACGAAATCCAAAAGCAAAATCGTTTTCAAGCCGCTGCCGCAGGACGATCCCAAGCAGCGCAAGCCCGACATTTCCAAAGCCCGAAAAATCCTCAAGTGGGAACCGAAAGTGCAGTTGGCCGATGGCCTCACCGACACCATTGCCTATTTCAAGACGAAAGTTTA
>Ga0181520_10006210_pt1 | contig 18462 bp, 14 predicted proteins | sample PEATcosm2014_Bin_29_FD_132451 | JGI IMG/M metagenome (GOLD analysis project Ga0181520, IMG submission 132451) | Peatland microbial communities from MTU Mesocosm Facility, Houghton, MI, USA - PEATcosm2014_Bin02_30_metaG | ecosystem: Environmental > Terrestrial > Soil > Wetlands > Peat | place...
ACGCCCCGCATGATGCCGGCGGTGTCGAAGAGGAGCCGGTCGGGGGGGGGGGGGGGGTGGGGGCGGTGCCCAATTGCCGATTGCCGATTGCCGATTGCCGATGTTTCTGATGAAGCCTCCTCACGCCGGCTGCTGCCAGCATCAGGGGTGGCGCGTTCCACGCGCGCAAAATGCCCGGTGGCGATGAAATCCGCGCCCAACTGGTTCGCCCGGTCAATGAGCCGGCCAAACTTCAGGTTTTGATTGCACATTACGCAGGGATTCGGCGTGCGCCCGGCCTTGTATTCATCGGCAAAGCATTGAATGACGTGCTTTTGAAAATCCGCCGCCTCGTCAATGAGGTAATACGGAATGTCGAGCGTGTGGCAGACGGCGCGGGCGTCGGTCACGGCCTGCGGGCCGCAGCACTTGTCCTCGGCGCGGTTTACGCAGTCTTGCGGCCAGAGCTTGAGGGTGATGCCGATGACCTCGTAGCCCTGCGCCTGCAACAGCGCCGCCGTGGCGGAGGAATCAACTCCTCCGCTCATGCCGCAGACTACGCGCTGACGTTTTGGCGAATTCACAGAAGGACATTATACAATGCGCGGGCGGTGTGTAAAATGGTTTGCGGCGCGATGCCGAAGCCGAGGGCGTGCGTTTTACCCGCGAATTGGTCACCGTTTGAGTTGCGCCGAAAATTCCGGGGATCAACCAGATGATTCGATTCTGCGTCTTTTCTGATTTTTTTTAGTCGGATTTACTGGGATTTAGTCGGATAAATCTCCAAGTACAACCTTCGCTCCCTCCCATTTTATTGGTTTGATTGGGTTTGATTCACCCTGATTTAGTCCCAGAGTTTCAAACGCTTTTCTGTTCCAACCGCCCGCGCCGGTGAATGGCCTGGTGTTTGAGTTCCTCGACGGTTTCACGTTCCTGAGCCGGCTTTTGACCGCCAGCACATCTGAGCATCGCACAGTTTTGGAAAAAGGATACGTAGCCGCTAACAGAATTTTTAGAAAAGCGGACGTGCCTGTGTCTGACTTCGGCACAGCCACAACGGGGTTGAGGCCAACGCGCCACGTTCATGAGAACGAAATGGCCGCGTTGCGGTTGGGAATGTCTGTTGGGCGGTGAACCCAAGGCAGGCCCTCCCCGAGTCGGGCCAACCGTTGGGCTGAATGAAGCAATCCCTTCAGGATTGAAGCAGGCTCGATGGGGCATATCGTTGGACGCGGCACGACTCCTCACGTCGTCGCCTACAAGATAGAAGCTGACTCGATATGGCATATCGTTGAATGCATTGATTTCTTTTCCACTGAAAACAACGAAGAATCTTGTTAAAACACTCTGAAACCGCCGTTGATTGCAGGATTTGACCGGGAAAAGGGCTAATTACCGCACGGTGCGGTAATTACCGTGAGGTGAGCCGGGCGCCGGCGTTTCAGAACTGCAGATCCGGCCCGATGATGAGCGGCTTTTCCGAAACTTTAACTTCGGGATCCTCCAACAGCAGGGATTGATCCAGTTTCAATTTAATGTGACCGCCGGCGTCCGGCCGGTAGGTCTGCACGCCTTTGGCGGACATGATTTCCACGGTCGCTTTGCGGGCGCTCGATTTTGGGAAGGCAATAATTACGCCCTTGATTTTCAAGGACGATGAAAACCACCACTCTATATAGTTTCCCCACCCGATGTAGCTGGGCCGGATGATTGCCGCGGTTGCTTTCGCAATGGTCGTGCGGGTTTCCTCAAGGCCGTCCCCGAGCCGATGGTAACGAAAGCTGGAGCCCGCCAGAATCGGCATGTCGCCAAAGACGGTCACACTGGATGACCCTTCCGGCTGGTTGATGGTGACCTTGGGATTCTCACGGCGCAACGCCTCGTCGTGCGGAAAGTCAATCATTTGCCCGTTCGTGTCCAGCCTTACGGAAATTGGTCCTTTGATGACACTCTGAATCGTGATTTGAATATCCGCCGGATGCACCGCCTGGTTCGTGGAATTTATGGTCACGTGAAGCTCAAAGTTGTTGGTGTTCACGCCCTTGATCAGTTGCCAAATATCATCAGCCATTTGGTACGGAATCCCGGTGCTGGATGGGGACTGATGTTGGGCGACGACGGCCGTTGTGCTCGCGGCCAGAATCATCGCCGCGCCGATCGCCACTGCCATTTTTGCTTTTTGCCAGGCCATAAGTTTCAAGGCTCCTTGGATGAGGGTTAAGGTTGAGGTTGAAGCCGCCGCGCCTTTGACCACCGCCACGGCGGTCACGGTTTTTGCCAGCGCCACCGGCGCGGCTTGGACGGCGTTGGCGGAAATTGACCCGGCAATGATGGCGGTGGTCGAATCCACGCCGCGTTTCGTGAAAGCTCGCCGCAGCTTTTCCAGCGCGCGGGCGGTGCGCTTGTGCGCCGCGTCTTCGCGGATGCCCAACTGCGCGGCGGCTTCCGCCCCGGTCTTGTTTTCGTAAAAACGCAGGGCCAGCAACGTGCGGTCGCGGGCGGTCAACCGCGACATGGCCGCCTCCAGATGCGGGGCCACCTGACGCCACACCTGGTCGTCGCCGGGTTCATCCAAATGGGATTGCATGGAAGCCTCCTGTTCGTGCGCCCGCCGGCGGGCCTGGGTGCGCAGCAGTTGAATGGCGGCCAGGCGGGCGGCTTCATACAGCCAGCCCGTGAGGACGGTGCGCCCGCGCAGGCTGTCGGCTTTGCGCGCGAGAATAATGAAGACCGCCTGGGTTACGTCCTGCGCGTCGCCGGGGTTGCCGGTGAAGCGCAGGGCCACGGAATAGACGAGGTTAATGTGGCGGCGCACCAGTTCGGCAAAGGCCGCCTCGGAATTTTGGCCCGCAAATTCCCGCACCAGGTCCATGTCAGTCGCATCTGCCATTTACCTATTATCTGCCGGCCACCCGCGCAAGTGGACAATTATTTTTGAAGCTGCCCGGCCCGGCGCCGATGCCCGGGCGAATTCAGGGAAGGACATTAAACGATTTATGTGCGGCGCGTAAAATGGTTTGCGCCCTGTGTTAAGGGCAAATTTCGCGTTAAGTGATTTTATTGAGGCGGAACAGCGTTTTTCAAGGCCGGATCGCTCTTCAGCGCCTGATCCACTTCCGGCATGGCATTTCGCAGATTATGGTCAATTTTACCTGCCGTCCTGAGTGCGAGTTCACGCATAAAATTGTCATTGATGGACTTCGCATATTCAAGCAACGCAGGAACCATTGATTTCGCATCCGGGCCAATGTGCTGAAGTGTTTCAATGGCCATCAGTTGCTTGAGTCCTTCCGTACCCGAATATGGACGCGAATCGTCATGTCTGCTTTTAAGTCCGGCTGCCAGTTCGGTGGAAATCCGGGAATCATTGACGCCCTTGGATTGTGCCAGAGCACACGCGGCCCCAAAGCGGACATCGGCATTGGAATCATCAAGCAAATCTTCCACGGACGGAATATACGGCGTGGCGGCGGCTGGATTCTGTTGAATGGTTGCGGCAATGGCCTCCGGCAGATAACGCTGCAATTGTTGATCGTTGCCGTGATGACTTCGCACCAGCAGAGCCGCCAGGACGGGAAGGTCTTTGGGTTGAAATCCGATCGCTATTAAAGATGACAATGCCAACGGGCTTAATTCCTCGTCATTGGCATTTAGTATTTTCCAGAGCAGCGGGACGGTTTCAGGCGAAGGTTCTCCCAGTAATCCGAACTGCGGTTTGGCGGGCCTTCCAACCCATTGCAGGGCGGCAATGGCCTGTTTTTGAACTTCGGGATTGGAACTGAGGGCCGCTTTTTTAAGGATGGGAAAAGCATTCGCGCGGTTGGAACCAAAGTGAATCATGGCCAGATCAACCTTTTCAGACGGATATGCCCAAGTCCCCGTGGCCGGTTTCTTGATATGCAGGGCCGCCCGCAATTCACCGGCTGGCCCCGAATGAGTCGAATAATACGCGTAAATACCTGCGCCACCGCCGGCCACGCACATGGTTATCACCACCGTCGCAACGGCCGTTTTCGCTTTTGTCCACGCCATAATTTTCAATGCTCCTTGGATGAGGGTTAAGGTTGAAGTTGAAGCCGCCGCGCCTTTGACCACCGCCACGGCGGTCACGGTTTTTGCCAGCGTCACCGGCGCGGCTTGAACGGCGTTGGCGGAAATTGCCCCGATGATGATGGCTGCGGGCAGGGCGACTCCGCGTTTCGTGATGGAGCGCCGCAGCTTTTCCACGGCGCGATGCACCCGGCTTTGCGCTGCGGTTTCGGTTATTTGCAATGCGACCGCGACTTCGCCCAGGCTCTTTTCCTTGAAGAACCGGAGCACCACGGCTTCGCGGTCTTTTTTCCCCAGCCGCGCCATTGCTTCGTCGAGCAGCGGCGCCAGTTGCGTCCAAGCGGCCGCCCCGGTGGATTCCTGAAGGGTGGATTGCATATAGGCCTCCTGTTCGCGCCATTGCCGCCGCCGTTCCCCGCGCAGAAAGCTCAAGGCGGTCAGCCGGGTCGTTTCATAAAGCCAGGCCTCCAGGACGGTGTCCGGGCGCAGGCGGCCGGCTTTGCGCGCGAGGATGACAAAAACTGCCTGCGTGATCTCCTCGGCGTGGGCGGCAATGCCCACCTGGCGCAGCGCCGCCGAATAAACCAGGTTGATATGCCGCCCGACCAGCCCGGCAAAGGCGTCTTCGGAGCCTTGCTGGCAGTAATTTCGCACCAGTTCCATGTCGGTCACATCAGGCATCTGAATATTTATGGCCGATGCACGCGAAATCAGGCACTTATTTTTTGACTTTTTTCACACCACCTCCGAATCCATGCAGAAAACTTTTAACGCGAAGACAAGGCGCGGCCAAGCCGCAAGCAAATGCGGCGGGAAGCGAAGATCCCTTCAAGCCCTGGTTCCCGCCAGTTCCAGCAGACGTGCAAACTCCGCCGTGGTCAGCGGGGTCACAGACAGACGCGACTGCCTGACCAGTTTCATTTCCTTCAGCGCCTGATCGGACTTGACGGCTTCGAGGGTCACGGGATTTTTCAGGGGTTTGACCGGCTCCAAATCCACGCAGACCCAGTCGCCTTCCGTGGCCGTGGGATCGGGATAAGCTTCCTTCGCCACGCGCGCGAGGCCGACGATTTGTTTTTCGCTGACGCTGTGATAAAAGCAGACAAGGTCGCCTTTTTTCATCGCGCGCAGGTTAATCCGCGCCTGAAAATTGCGGACGCCGGTCCAGGCCGTCCTGCCATCCTTGACCAACTGCGCCCACGAATAGGCTTCGGGTTCGGATTTGACGAGCCAATAGTTCATGGAAAAAATTTACGATTCACGATTTACGATCTACGATTGGGCATGAGTTTGACCGAGAACCTGGCTTCAATTCAACAACGGATTCATGCCGCGTGTGCGCGGGCCGGGCGCGACGCCTCTGCCGTCACCCTGCTCGTGGTGTCCAAGACGCATCCGCCGGAAACCGTGCGGGCCGCGGTCGAGGCGGGGCAGTTGCTGTTTGGCGAAAACAAAATCCAGGAGGCCAGGGCCAAAATTCCGCTGTGTCCGGGCCGGGCGCGGTGGCAGTTCATCGGCCATCTGCAATCGAACAAGGTCCGCGACGCCGTGGAATTGTTTGAAATGATCCAGGGGGTGGACAGCCTGGCCATCGCGCGGGAAATTTCCCGGCGCGCCGCGCAAGCCGCCAAAACCATGCCCATTTTGCTGGAAGTAAACGTGGCGGGCGAGGGCAGCAAGTTCGGTTACCGGCCGGAGCAATTGCTGGCGGAATTGAACGAGCTGAACACGCTGCCGAAAATTGAAATTCACGGGCTGATGGCGATTCCGCCGTTCACGCCCACGCCGGAAAATGCGCGGCCCTGTTTTCAGCGGCTGCGGGAGTTGAAAACCAGTTGTGAAAACATCCTCGGCGCGCCCCTGCCGCAGTTGAGCATGGGCATGAGCGGCGATTTTGAGGTGGCCATTGAGGAGGGCGCGACCATCGTGCGCATTGGCACGGCCCTGTTTGGCGAGCGCACGAGCAGTTTCAAGCGCGCGGCCGATTAGCGGCTTTGGCGGGCGCAACTTGGCACACGCACCGTGGTAGCGTCAGGCATCCCTGCCTGACGTAAAGGGCGGGCTTCCCAGCCGCCCGGAAGAAACGACTCTTTTCCAAGCAACCCGCGATGCTGGCAATGGACGCCTGTTTCCGCCGGGCTGGAAGCGCCGGCTCTACGGCAGCCAAGGATGGCCGCCGCCACGGTGCGGGCGCCGAGCTGCGCCCGGCTTGGGCGAACTCATCCTAAATGTTTTCCCAATTCAACCGATATGAATTAAGCTAAAGCATGACCGTGGACACCTTCCAACGCGAAATTGACGAGGCCGTGAGAAATTACGACCGCTATGTCGTCTGCCTGCACAAATCGCCGGATGAATTTGCCGCGTCGCTGGCGTCGCTGCTGCAAAAAGCCATTCGGGCCTTCGACACCCGCGGGGCTGGCATGCGCCATGGCATCGCGCTGGACAAGGAAGTCACCATCATTTTGAGCCAGAGCGATGACGTGCGGCCCTTGTGCGGGATCTATTTCAATCTTTATTCACCGTATCACACAAAGAAATTAAGTGATTTGCCTTCAACGGTTTCCATAAAGAATTTTCCTGAAAAGTGATGGTTTTTAAGGCGTTCGTTCCGGGGGATCTACGTTCGCCAAGCCGTCTTTTTTTGGGCGTATGGGCAATCAACGTGGCTATACTGGCATCCGGGACGCGGCAAAGGGGCAAATTGACCATTGGCCAAAAACCATGAGCACGACACCGAAGCATCGTGCCCATGTTCGGGGGCGTATCCGTTTTCACGGAAATTTCATGGTGAATTCGTGTTTACACTCCATTTTGGTGCCGGCTGGAATGTATTCATTGGATTCGTGTTGATAAACATTTTGACTGGATTCCGTTTCAGATATTCAATTTCAGTTTCGGTTCCTGGCACCACGTCAATTTTCGGGTCTGGTTGCCAGATTCTTCTGCTAATGATGCTTAAACCCAAAAGGGTTTTAGCCTCCATGTTGATTTGCACCGTAACGTATGCCGCATTTGTTTTATCCTCAATGGTGACTGGATCTCTCCTCCATTCGATTTGACAATATGGGAATGGCCCAATTTTTAGATTGCACCCACCTTCAAACGATGTTGGCTCCATATCGCAGTGCAATATCGCAGGGTCATAACCCAGTTTGACCAATTCACCACGTGCAAATGCAATTGCATCGTTGGTTGTCATGTTAATTTTTCCGACGTAGTGCGGCCAATCATTTGCAGGGTCTTCTGTCAACCACGGATTATTTGTAAATATCTTAAAACTATTTACACAACCATTGTTGAAGACGAACTGATAATGATTTGTGAGCCATAATCCGCCGCCCACAAATCCTTGCATCGGATTGACATTGAAATGTGCAACCTGATTGGCGGTTATTGGCAAAGCGATAGGCAAATCAAGTTTTGTGGCGAAATCATTTATATGCGGCAACACGGCAATCAAGACTGCGTTGGAATATGCTGCGGTAACGTGCATTAGTAGATGGATTGGCATAATAATCAATTATTGAAAGCACCAAATGAAATGTCCCGGCATCCATAAATTTTGAACTCGCTTGTAAAAAACAGAAGTGGAACTGATATGGCCAAACCTTCAATTGCGAGTGCGTTTGATGTCCTGAGAGTCAGTGCAAGCCCAATTCCAATGAACACATTTTTTATTATTGTCTTCATTATGTTTCCTGTTGCTAGCTTCCATTTTGTTTGCGTGTTGGCCTTTTTCCCCAAGAAGGTGCTGAAAGGTCAGCACTAATTAGGACACTGACAAGAATCAGAAAACGGAGCAAGAAAAAGTTGTGACAAACGGGCAACAAAAGACCCGTCACCAAATCGGCAACGGGTCTTTGGAGGCGGATGAACGGTTTACCTAACTGTGTAACGAGATTTCTTTCCTTCACCGGACTTATCAAGTTCTTTTGCTTTAACCCATCACCAATGCCCGAATTCATTGCGGGGAATTTCGGTATTTTCCGGATAAATGAGATAGACCGCGTGATGCGATTTTGTCCAGGCGTGAATCACATTTTTGCGTTGGTAAATTCGCCGCACGGATTCGCCTTTATCCAGATGTGCCGCCGGATCGTTGACCACCACGTCGCCGCTTTCCGTAAAGCCGATACAGACAATCAGATGTCCCTCTGAATCCGGCGGCCGGCCAGATTGGAGCCAGTCCCAGCGCGCGGAAAGTATCACCGGAATGCCCGCCGCAATCCAGTCTTCCACCTCCGCAAGGTCGTCGAACCGCGTGACGTAACTTCTCAGGCCGCTGAAACTGCCGGCGAACGCGGTGTTGAACGGCCAGTTGCCGGTGCCCGCGAAATCGCGGTCATAGACCGCCGCCGCAACTTGCGGCACGGGCAGGTTCATTTCCGGGCGATCCAAAATCTCCGCCCAGCGCGCCAGGACCATTGAAAGCGCCGTGGGACTGCACCAGCCGCTGGCTTGCGGATAACCGAACTGTGAGCGTTCCGGGGTGGCAATGATTTTGCCCCACGCCGCGCGATTGGGCGGGCGCACGGCGGGGTGTACTTTGGTGTTGGAAAAGCTGACGCCGAGAAATTTCAGCGCGGGCAGCGCGCCGTTGGTCCCACCGAGGGTTATGCGAATTTGCATCGCCGTCGCCGGCCGCTTCAAAATCAAAGTGTCCGTGGCCACCGTGCCATTGGCGTCCTGCTGTCCGCGAACACTGGTGCGCGGGAAATTGGTTCCATCCGGCGACCAACGGCCCAGCGTGTAAAACTTCGTCTGCCTGCCCGTGGCGATGGCGGAAGCCTCGACGTTCAAAAATGTTCCCGCCGGCGCGTCGGCATTCCAGGAAACGATCAACTGGTTCCACGGAATTTCAGATTTGATTTCCGGCGAGGTCAGAACCAGGTTGCCGTTTTCATTTTGCGACCGGGTAAAGCTTGAGAAATTGTCCAGGCCGGTGAAACGACTGAAGCCGTTCTGCGATGAAACAGGAACACTCTTGCAACCTGACCAGACCAGGGCGGCGGCGAACAGCAGGATGAGGTTGGGCCACCGGAACATGAGCGGTTTACGCCGGGTTATAATTCAGCCACGGCCCCAACCAGCGTTCCATTTCCGAAACGGGTTTGCCTTTGCGCCGGGCCAAATCTTCAATTTGATCTTTGTCCAGTTTGCCCACGGCAAAGTATTTCGATTCCGGGTGCGCGAAATAAAGTCCGCTGACGCTGGCGCCGGGCCACATGGCGAAACTTTCCGTAAGCTTGATGCCGGTGTGCTGCTCGGCGTCGAGCAGGTCCCAAAGAATCGCTTTTTCCGTGTGATCCGGGCAGGCGGGATAACCCGCCGCCGGGCGGATGCCGCGATATTTTTCCGCGATCAAATCGTCGCCCGTGAGCTTTTCGGCCCGGCCGAAACCCCATTCGTCGCGCACGCGTTTGTGGAGATATTCGGCCAGCGCCTCGGCCAGGCGATCTGCCAGCGCCTCGGCCATGATGGCGTTGTAGTCGTCGTGCCGGGCTTTGAAATTTTCGACGATTTCCTTGAGGCCAATGCCCGCCGTCACGGCAAACGCGCCGAGGTGGTCGGCCGGAATTTCAGATTTTAAATTTGAGCTTTGAGCCTCCCGCGGCGCAATGAAATCCGCCAGGCACCAGTTCGGCGTGCCGTCGCCCTTGTGCATTTGCTGGCGGAGGAAATGGAACGTCGTCCGCAGATGTTTGCGCGAGCCGTTGGTGTAAACCTCCACGTCGTCGCCCACGGCATTGGCCGGAAACAAGCCATAAACCGCGCGGAGTTGCAGGGACTTCCGGGAGACAATGTCCGCGAGCAAAGCCTGCGCTTCCGCAAACAGTTTGGTGGCTTCTTCACCGTGTTTTTCGTGCTGGAGAATTTTGGGATAAACGCCGCGCAGTTCCCACGTGTGGAAGAACGGCGTCCAGTCAATGAACGGCACGACTTCCTCCAGCGAAACCGCGAACGCCCCCGCGTGACCGTGCGCCGAGCCGCAATCGCATTTGCCGGGATTGAAATTTCCCGATGACAGGGTGCGCACGCCGGTAAATTCCGGTTTCGGCAAATCATCAAAGTTCAACTTCGGCGCGTTGGCGCGGGCGGCCGCCAGCGACAGCAGTTTCACCGTCTGGCTGGAGTGGGAGGCGCGAAGTTTTTCGTATTCTGCGCGGTGCTGTTTTACGAACGCCGCCTTGCCGTCCTTGCTCAACAGGCTGCTCACGACGGGGACGGCCCGCGAAGCGTCCAGCACATGCACGACCGGTTCGTGGTAATGCGGCGCGAGTTTGACGGCCGTGTGGGTCTTGCTGGTGGTGGCGCCGCCGATCAGCAACGGTACTTTGAAACCGGTGCGTTCCATTTCGCGGGCGACATGCGCCATTTCATCGAGCGAGGGGGTAATGAGACCGGAGAGACCGATGATGTCCGCGTTTTTTTCGCGGGCGATTTCGAGGATTTTTTCGCACTGCACCATCACACCCAAATCAATCACCTCGTAGTTGTTGCAGGCCAGGACGACGCCGACGATATTTTTGCCGATGTCGTGAACGTCGCCTTTGACGGTGGCCAGGACGATGCGTCCGGCAAACTCGCTTTCGATTAGTGACTGTTCGCCGGCGCGCGCTTCTCCTGCTCTTCCCGCTGGCTGCGTTCCTCGCCCGCCCGCCTGAGAGCCAGTAGCGTCGCTTCGTTCAACTTGCGGATCTTCTCCAGAGCGCGCGCCCGTTTGGGTGAATCCGTCGCGAATAGCTCTCGCTGCGAAATCTGGGTCGTCTCTATGTTCATTGATGTAATTATCGGCGACGATACGCCCGCTTTCAAGGAGTTTCTCATAGCTTTCATGGAGGTTTTGCTTCAGCCAGTCTGTGTCTTTTAACTGGGGATGTTTAAAGTCAGTGTTGTCAAACACGTGAACGTCATTGGTACCGTTGAGGAATCCGAGATTTATTAATTCTAAAACCGTTCGGGCGGCCCGGAAGTGGCCGCTGGCTGCGCGCGTCAGCGGCACAATGCGTCCGGTTTCCTTGGCGGCCCGCCGGAGAATGTTTTGGATGGCATTTTTCCAAGGGCAATATACGAAGCGTACTTCAACGACATGCCCCCCCGATATGGCGCGGAAGATTTGGTCCGAACTGCGTCGTAAATCTTGCAGTGTGCCGTCCATAAGGAGAGCGGCAGCATGTTCGATTTCCGCCAGCCGGGTGGCGGTCGTCTTGCCGCTGCCCTGGCCGCCCGCATTGAAGGCGATCAGGCTTTCCGGCGGAAGTTCCTTAAGTTTTTTGTCATACAGCCAGCCAATAAATCCGCCGGCTGGCGCGAGCGTTGCCACACTCCAAAGCTGACGGCTTTGAACATCGGCGCCATAATCCGGGCTTAACTCCTGGGCGCTGTTCCGGTCGAGCACATTGCGGAACCGGGCTTCGTATCGCTTCGCCGCGCCCGCCAAATCCGCCGCCAGTTCGGCGGCAAATCGCTGTTCAACCCCGCGTTCCTCCGGCGTCAAATTCGGGAACGGCTCGTAACTGAAACCTTCGGCGAGCGTGACTTTGCCGGCGGCCGTCTGCTGCTCGGCGATTGTCTGCAACTCGCGAACCCGGCGTTTTATTGCCTTCTCCGCCTCCATGAACGGCTGGAGATACGCCACGGATTTTTTCATCACGCGGGCCGACTTCACGACCTGAGGCAAAAACATTTTGCCCGCGCCAAACAAATCGCCCACGACACTCATCCCCGCCATCAGCGGCCCTTCAATCACCGTGAGCGGCCTGCCGTATTTGACGCGCGCCTCCTCGGTGTCCCCATCAATAAACGTATCAATGCCCTTCACGAGCGCGTGGGAGAGGCGTTCCTCCACCGTGCCTTTGCGCCAGGCGGCCTCGACGGTTTCCGCGGACGATACCGGGGACGAGGACGACGACGATTTTAATTTTTCGCCGTAGGTGACCAGCCGTTCCGTCGCGTCCGGGCGGCGGTTGAGCAGGACATCTTCCACCAGCTCTCTCAATTCCGGCTTAATTTCCTCATAGACCTCCAACATGCCGGCGTTGACGATGCCCATGTCCATGCCGGCGCGAATGGCGTGGTAAAGAAACGCGGTGTGCATGGCTTCGCGCACGGGATTGTTGCCGCGATAACTAAACGAGACGTTGGACACGCCGCCGCTGACCTTCGCGTGCGGGAGGTTTTGCTTGATCCAGCGCGTGGCATTGATGAAGTCCAGCGCATAGTTGTTGTGCTCCTCAATGCCCGTGCCGACGGTGAGAATGTTTGGATCGAAAATAATGTCTTCCGGCGGAAATCCAACTTCGTCCACGAGGATGCGATAAGCGCGTTCGCAGATGCGGATTTTTTCCGCGTAGGTGGCCGCCTGGCCGTTTTCATCGAACGCCATCACCACGACGGCCGCGCCATATTTCAGAACTTTCGCCGCGTTTTCGCGGAACTTCGCCTCGCCTTCCTTGAGGGAAATGGAATTCACGATGCCTTTGCCTTGCAGACATTTCAGGCCGGCCTCGATGACTTCCCATTTGGAGGAGTCCACCATGAACGGCACCTTGGCCACCTCCGGCTCGCTGCCCAGAAGTTGCAGAAAGCGCGACATGGCGGCGACGCCATCAATCATCCCCTCGTCCATGCAGATGTCTATGATGTTCGCGCCGTTTTCGACCTGCTGACGCGCAATGGCCACGGCTTCCTCGTATTTGTTTTCCTTGATGAGCTTGGCGAACTTGGGCGAACCGGCCACGTTCGTGCGCTCGCCGATCATGATGAAATTGCCGATCTGCTGGGTGAAGGGTTGGGAGCCGGACAGGCGCAACGGAAGTGTGGTGGCAGGCATCCTGCCTGCCGTAGAGGGCGGCAGCTTGCCGCCCGAATCAGTGGTGGAAAGACGAGCCGCTTGCGATTCATCGGCGTGCTGGGTATCGGCGACGCCTTCTCCGCCGGGCTGGAAGCCCGGCTCTGCGGCAGGCAGGATGCCTGCCGCTACAGTCGTTCGCCAGGGCGTACTCTGGCCAAACTCCCGCGGATGTCTGCCCGCCAGCGCTTTCGCGATGGCCGCAATGTGTTCGGGCGTGTTGCCGCAACAGCCGCCGGCGATGTTGATCAAACCGCTGCTGGCAAATTCACCGAGAAATCGGCCCATGTCCTCGGGCTTCAAATCAAAACCCGTCGGCGACAGCGGATTGGGCAGACCCGCGTTGGGATAACACGAAATGGCCGTGTTGGATTTTTCCGCCAGCTCCGCGAGAAACGGCCGCATCAGGTCGGGGCCGAGCGAGCAGTTCAAGCCGATGGCCAGCGGCTTCACGTGCTTCATCGCGTTCCAATACGCCTCGATCGTTTGCGCGGAAATCATGGTTTCACCGCCCCGGCCAACCGCGGCGGAAATCATGATCGGCAAAACTTTTTTATCCTGTTCAAAAACTTCCTGGATGGCCACCAGCGCGGCCTTGGCATTGAGCGAATCGAAGATGGTTTCCACCAGCAAAATGTCCGAACCGCCCGCGATCAGCGCCCGGACCTGGTTGGTGTATGCCGCTTTGACCTGGTCAAACGTGCAGACACGAAAACCGGCATCGTCGGCATCCGGCGAATTGGACAGCGAAACGGTCAGCGGCCCGACCGCGCCCGCGACAAAGCGCGGGCGGCCGGTTTGATTGGCAATGCGGTCGCACCATTCCCGGCATTGCCGGGCGGATTGCTCGTTGATCTCCCACGCGAGGTCGTTGAGAAATTTGTTTTCGATGACGCCCTGGTAAAACGCCGGGTCTTTGCGCCCGCCGTGTTCGCGCGGGTCATCCACAAAAAATTCGCTCTGGCCGATGCTGGTGGCCGAAAATGTGTTGGTCTCGACAATGTCCGCGCCCGCTTCCAGAAAACGGCGGTGGATGTCGCAAATTGTGCCCGGCTGGGTCAGCGAATAAAGGTCGCCGTTGTTCTTGAGGTCCTTCTTCGCGTCCGCAAAGCGTTCGCCGCGAATTTCCGCCTCGCCGAGGCCATACGTGCGGATGGTCGTGCCCATCGCACCGTCAATGATGACGATGCGTTCACGCAATGCCTGGCGCAGAAGTTCGGCGTTGTTCGACATGGGCAGCAACTTATACAAGCCCAGCCGGAAAGCAAATCAAAAATCAACGCATCAGGATATGATGATTCGTATTATTGACTGGCGGGGTGGTTTGCCGGTTTCAGCCTCAGCCGTTACCCGGGCGGACGTCTGGGAGCATTCGGTTCGTCCGGCTGACCGCCCAGCAACCCGGTCAGGTCGGGCCCCAGCAACTGGTTGTCAGCGTGGAGACTCATGGCCCAGAGAATCGCTTCGCGCAGTTCCGTCAGGGAAAATGGCTTGGTAAGCAGGCAGTCAACTCCGGGAACCGAACTGTCGGAGGCATGGAAGCTGGACATTGAACCGCTGGCCAGGATAACCGGCTGGCTTGGCCAGCGTTGCTTGATGAGCCGGGCCAGTTCATCGCCTTTCATGTGCGGCATCCAATAATCCGTAATGATCAGGTCAAATTTCTTCTGTTCCAGCACCTCCAGCGCCGCATCACCGCCGTCAACCGCGTGAACTTCATGCCCGTCAAATTCCAGCAGCGATTCAAAGCAGGTGCGCACATGCAGGTCATCTTCCACCAGCAGAATCTTTTGCTTTTGATATTCGCCACCTGTCATAAACTTCAACCTTTCCCTATAAATCGGAATTCCCTCACCGTCAAATTAGAATGAATTGCCCAGGCGCCGTTCAAAATAATCTGGTGAATTTTTTAGACCCTTAAACTCCGGCGAGTGGCATCTTGTACTGATTTGCTTTCAAAACGCGATTAGCCCCAGTGCAATGCTGGCTGGGAAATTGGATGCGGATGGGTGCGCGGGAAAAAGCGGCGGAGGGCCGCCGCACTCCACGACGCTCCGCGCCCGCGGGGCGGCCGTTATTCGCGCCAGCGTCCTGGAGTGCGTCCAGCCCTCCGCCTTCGCGGCGCGCCAAAGCGCCGCTACGGCGCGACGGCGGCTGGCGCTTTGGCCGGACATCCACGGTCAACTCTACAGCAGACCTGGACCGGACGAGATGTTTTATCTCCCTAATGGGTTGCGCTTTGAACGCACATCGGTATTGCGCTGCTTTTGCATCGCCTTGCCGCGCGGAGCGTGATAAGGCTGTGAATTGTGAGCACCACCGTCCCATCAACGCCCGTGGTTGCAGCGGGCGCGGCAGCGCGCGGCCCGGTCTTCGTCACCACGCAATGGTCGGTCGTGCTGACCGCCGGGCGCAGCGACACCACCAGGTCGCAGGCCGCCCTGGAGAAATTGTGCCGGACCTATTGGTATCCCCTTTACGCCTACGTCCGGCGGCGCGGCCAGCCGCCGGCGGACGCCGAGGATTTGACGCAGGCTTTTTTTGCGCGTCTGCTGGAACGGCACTGGGTGGGCGACGCGGACCGCGAGCGGGGCCGCTTCCGAACTTTTCTGCTCACGGCCATGAGCCGCTTCCTCGCGGATGAATGGGACAAGGCGCGGGCGCAAAAACGCGGCGGCGGCGTGGCCCATGTGCCGGTGCAACTGGACACGGCCGAGACCCGCTACGGCCATGAACCGGCGGATGATTGCACGCCGGAACAAATTTACGAGCGCCACTGGGCGCTGACGCTGCTCGACACCGTGCTGCAACGGCTCCGCGCCGAATACGCACGCGAGGGCAAAGGCGAATTGTTCGCCGGGTTGAATTCCTGTCTGGTGGGCGGCCGCGAAACGCAGCCTTACGCGGAACTGGCCGGCCGGCTGGGCATGAATGAAGGCGCGGTAAAGGTGGCCGTCCACCGCCTGCGCAAACGCTACCGGAAATTGCTGCGGGAGGAAATCGCCGAAACCATGGCCGCGCCGGAGGATGTGGACGACGAACTCCGCCACCTTTTTGCCGTGCTGGCCGGACGTTAGAGCATTCACAGAAAATGCTCCAAGCTGGACCGCGCTGTTTAATCCGAAATCCGAAGTCCGAGTTACCGAAATCCGAGAGAAGCCCGAAATCCGAATTGAATTTGCGTCGTTCCGGAAAAGTGCGGGTGAAATTCCGCCCCAAGCTGCTGATTCGGCTTTCGGTCTTCGGATTTCTTTCAGTATTCGACTTTCGGCCTTCGGATTTCAGGCTTAATCGCCTCAATCAGCGCATTGTGCTTTCATCTAACTGCCCCGGTGGACTCCGCTTTTTGATCAGGGACAGATTTCCTGTCACATTTTGCCATTTCAAACCACTCCTTAAGCGAGTATGAAAACCGAAGTCATGTTGGCTGCCGAAACATTGGATGACGCCAGGCTCGTGGAGTTGGGGCTGAAGGGCGATCGCCACGCCTTCGGCCAGCTCGTAGCCCGCTATCAATCGCCTGTCTGCGCCCTGGCTTACAGCGCGTGCGGAGACATTTCCCACAGCGAAGACCTGGCGCAGGAAGCCTTCATCATCGCCTGGCGGAAACTCGGCGAGTTGAAGGAACCCGCCAAGTTCAAGTCGTGGCTGTACGGAATCGCCAGGAACCTGGTCAACAACGCCTTTCGCCAGCAAATCCGCAATCCGCTCGCCGCCGCCGAACCGTTGGATGAAAGCCTGCCGACTGCCGCCACGCTCTCCAATCCGGTCGGGCAGGCCATCAGCAAGGAAGAGGAGGGGATTTTATGGCGTTCCCTCGAACAGATCCCGGAAGCCTATCGTGAACCGCTCATATTGTTTTATCGTGAACATCAATCCATTGAACAGGTCGCCGACTTCATGGACTTGTCCGAAGAAGCAGTACGGCAGCGATTGTCACGCGGACGAAAATTGTTGCAGGAACAAGTGCTCGCGTTCGTAGAAGGCGCGCTGGCGCGGACAAATCCCGGACAGGCGTTCACGCTTGGCGTGCTCGCGGGACTGCCGATTACGCTCGCAGCTTCCGCCAAAGCCGCGACCGTCGCCGCCGCCGCCAAGGGCGGTGCGACGGCGACGGGAACGGGCTTCGCTTCGCTGGTGTTGGGCATTTTGAGCGGTCCGGCGCTGGGATTCCTGTTTGGTTTCTTTGGCTGGCGCGAGGGTCTCAAAAACGCCCGGACCCCACGCGAGCGCGCTTCGATTAAACGGTTCGGGATAATCATTCTTGTCGGCGGCAGCTTGTTTTTCCTGGCCTGCTCGTTGGTTGGCGGCAGCTTCACTCCCCGGCTTTGGACCCATCATCCGGCCCTCGCCCTGGCGCTGATCTGGGCGGTGGGGTTGGCCTGGGCCATTTTTGTTTTTGGGTTTACCTGGCGGCATAACCGCATGATGCGGCAATTGCGCGAGGAGGCGCGGCAGCGTCATCCGGAATTGTTCCGCGATGAACTTCCGCCGCAGGCGTTGGAATACCGCAGCCGCGCCACGCTCTTCGGGCTGCCGCTGGTGCATTGGCGCTCATTCGGCAAAGTGCGGAAGCCGGGGGAGAAAGTTCAACCTGCCATCGGCTGGATAGCCTTCGGCGAGCAGGCGTATGGAATTTTATATGCCAGCGGCGGCGTTGCCGTGGGCTGCATCAGCACGGGCGCATTGAGCATCGGACTCCTTTCATTTGGGGGGTTAAGCATCGGGCTGCTGGCTTTCGGCGGTTTCGCCTTTGGCGCGGTGGCGCTGGGCGGCGGGGCCATCGGTCTGGTTGCTTCCGGCGGGATGGCGCTCGGCTGGCACGCCGCGCTGGGCGGCATGGTCGCCGCGCACGAACTTGCCTGCGGCGGCGCGGCGTTGGGAAATCATGTCAACGATCCCGTCGCCCGGGAATTTTTCCTGCGCCATCGCTGGCTCGACTTCACCCAGGCCGGGCCGCGCAATCTGTTCTGGGTGCTTTGCTTCGGACTCATGTCCGTTCAGATGATGATCGGGATCTGGTGGCGGCGTAAACTGGAACAGCGCGCGAAACAAAAATAAATCATTTTCCCGGGACTCCTCGACCGGCATGCCGCAGGCTGTGGTTGATGGGCTATATCGGGAAAGTTTTGCTGCGCTGCCAAACAAGACGGTGGTGCGCATCGAGAACTCGTTCCATTTCATCATGCTCGACCAACCGGATGTGTTCGCGGCCCAAGTGGACGCATTTCTCAAATAACCCGGAGACATCCGTATTCCGCCGCGCCCGCAGTGGCTGCTTCCTGCGGATTAAAGTTCTCCCCGCCGGGAAATTTCTGTTTTAATCGCGCCAGCCTGTAACCTTTCAGCCGCGTTTCCTAAGAACGGGTTGAAAGACACATTATGGATACGCAACGCCTTTGCCCAAGCTGTCAGAAGCCGCTGGCCCCGAACATGCCAATGGGCCTGTGCCCGGAGTGCCTCATCAAAGCAGGCTTCCCCACGGGCGCGGAAACAGACACGGCTTCAGCCGCCCGCCCCGCCTTTGTCCCGCCCACCGTCGAGGAGATCGCCAGACTTTTTCCGCAACTCGAAATTCT
>Ga0181520_10006211_pt1 | contig 18456 bp, 13 predicted proteins | sample PEATcosm2014_Bin_29_FD_132451 | JGI IMG/M metagenome (GOLD analysis project Ga0181520, IMG submission 132451) | Peatland microbial communities from MTU Mesocosm Facility, Houghton, MI, USA - PEATcosm2014_Bin02_30_metaG | ecosystem: Environmental > Terrestrial > Soil > Wetlands > Peat | place...
GATTTGTCCTTGGGCAAGCCACAGGATTCGCAGACGCTACAGGAGCAAACCCCGCCACGCCCACGCACGATTCAGCAGGCGCTCGCTCAATCGCAGCCGCACCGCTTGCCCGGGGTAGAGATGAAACAGGACGGCGGCGTGCATCAGGTGGCGCTTTCAGCCTCGTTCGACGTGAAGGCGTCGCCTTTCGGCCAGTATGACAGCGAGTTTGTGGACGCGGTGACGTATCGCTGGTATGCCTTGCTCGACAGCCAGCAATTCGCGCTGGATCGCACGGGCAAGGTTATGTTGCGGTTCCACTTGAATTACGACGGAACCATCACCGATATGGCCGTCCTGCAAAACACCGTTGGCGACCTGCTCGGTTACGTCTGCCAGAAAGCCATCAACGATCCCGCGCCGTTCAAGCCGTGGCCGGAAGAGATGCGACGGCTGGTCGGCGCGAATTACCGTGAAATCACGTTCACATTTTATTATTATTGAGAGTTTATGGGCGAACTCATTTAAATTTTGCTGGGGCTGACCTCGGTCGTCGGGCTGGCGTTCATCGTGGAACGCAGCCTCGTGTTGCGCTGGAACAAAGTCGTGCCGCCGGCAATCACACGGTCGCTGGCGGCGTGCCAGACGCACGAAGACGTGAAAGCCCTGCGCCGTGTCTGCGAACAGAAACCGTCGCCGCTCGGACGCCTCCTGTTGCTTGCCGCCGACCACCTCGACCGGCCCAAGGCCGACAACGTGGACGCGCTCCAGACCGCAGCGCGCCATGAAATCGTCCGGCTCGATCGCGGCCTCGTCGTGCTCGAAATCATCGTCGGCATCGCGCCGTTGCTCGGACTTGTCGGAACGATTGCGGGCATGATGACGGTGTTCGGCGACGTGGGGCAGACCGGCTTGAACGACGCCGCGAAACTTGCCGCGGGCATCGCATTGATTTTGCGCGCGACGCTCATCGGTCTCCTCATCGCCATCCCCTCGCTCGTCGCGTGGAGTTATTTCAGCAAAAAAGTCGAGGTGCTCGCCGTCGAAATGGAGGCGCTCTGCGGCGAATTTGTCCGGCGGCTGTATGCCGACGACAAGAAAAATTGACATGCGCTTCTACGTCCGTAAACGCCGCACCACGCCCGCCGTCATCATCGTCGCGCTGATTGATGTGCTCATCGTGCTCGTGATTTTTTTGCTGGTGACGACGACCTTCAAGCAGCAGCAATACATGGTCAAGCTTGCCGAATCTTCCCAGGCGCAAAAATCCGGCGCGAACGAGAACCCACCGCTGCTCGTGAGCATTGGCAAGGATGGCAGTCTGCGATTCGGACCCGGCCCCAATGGCACCCCGATCACAGCGGATCAGTTGACTGCCAGATTGCACGAGGCCGTAGCCAAAAATCCGGACGTTGCGCTTGCCATCAACGCCGACGAAAACGCGCCGTGGGGGAAAGTCGTGAATGTTCGAGACAAAGCCACCGAGGCGGGAATCAAAACTCTGATTGCCTACACAAAGCAACCGGCCAAGCCGTGAAGCAACACGCCGGCATCCGCGAGAATCCACGTTTATCTGCGCCCATCCGTGTTTAAAAAATTGATTCCAAAATTTTCTCCACCGCCGCTCGTGGACTTTCCGCCGCGTAAATCGGCCGGCCAATCACCAGCCAGTTCGCACCCGCGTCAATTGCCTCGCGTGGCGTGAGCGTGCGTTTCTGGTCGTCTGCCTTTTCTCCGCCGGTGCGGATGCCGGGTGTCACCAACTGGATGTGCGCGGGCAAAATCTGCCGCAGGTCCGCAATTTCCAGCGGCGAACATACCAGCCCGCGCAAGCCCGCTTTCACCGCGAGGTTCGCCAGCCGTTCGACCTGCGCGCCGACATTTGCCGCGCAACCGATTTCCATCAGCGTGCGGCTGTCAGAACTGGTCAGCACCGTGACGCCAAGCACCAGCGGCGCGTTCAGCCCGGCCTGGTTCGCCGTCTGCTGCGCCGCCGCCTCCGCTGCGCGCATCATTTCCAACCCGCCGCTCGTGTGGATCGTAAGCATTTGGACATCGAGGCGCGTGGCCGAGGCAACGGCCTTGGTAACAGTGTTCGGGATGTCGTGAAATTTCAGGTCGAGGAAAATCACCGCTCCGGTCGCGCGGACATTTTTGACGATGTCCGGCCCGGCGCTCGTGAAAAGTTCGCTGCCAATTTTGAACGCGCCGACCACAGGTGCGATTTCTCTGGCGAGCTTCAAAGCCTGTTCCGCCACCGGCACGTCCAGCGCGGCAATGATTGGATTTCGCATTTTTTCAACCACAGATGGGCACAGATAAACACACATGAAATCCGAAGGAAAGTTTATCCGCGACATGCGGCTTGTGGTCTGCGGCGACAAGTGAACATGTCGCCGCTGTCACCGGGAGACACATTTCCAGAGCGCCATCGCCGCTGCACTCTGCCCGCGCAGTCCATAATTCTTCATTCTTCCTTCCATGCTGCATTTTTCCTACGCTGTCCGCATGAAAGTGATTTATTACAGCGATGCCGACTTTGCCGCCAAGCTCCGCGAAGCCGCTGCCACTTCCAGTCTGTTCGATGCCGAAATTGAACAACGCACGCGAGCCATTCTTGAAGCAGTAAAAACGCGCGGCGATGCCGCGTTGCTGGAATTCACGGAAAAATTCGACGGGGCAAAACTTGCCGCCGACCGGCTGGCAGTAACGCAGGCGGAATTGTTCAACGTCTCGCTGGCTGCTGATAAATCGCTCCGCGCCGCAGTAGCTGGTGCCGAAAAGAACATCGCGAACTTCGCCAAAAAATCACTGCGCAAAAACTGGCAGACGAAAAATTCGCACGGCGCGAGCGTTGGGGAAAAGTTCGATCCACTCCAGCGCGTCGGCGTTTACATTCCCGGCGGCACCGCACCGCTGGTCTCGACTGCGTTGATGACCGTCACGCTCGCGAAGGTCGCCGGCTGCAAGGAAATCGTCGTCACCACGCCGTGCGGCAAGGATGGTTCCATCAATTCCGCGCTGCTGTTTGCCGCGCGGGCGGCGGGCGCGACGGAGATTTACCGTGTCGGCGGCGCGCAGGCGATTGCGGCGCTGGCTTATGGCACGAAGACCATCCGCCGCGTGCAAAAGATTTTCGGCCCGGGCAACGCCTACGTTGTCACCGCCAAGCGATTGCTCGTCGGCCATGTCGCAATTGACCTGCTGCCCGGACCGAGCGAAGTGCTCGTGCTCGCGGACGACACGGCCAATCCGAAATTCGCCGCCGCCGATTTGCTCGCGCAAGCCGAGCACGGCTCCGGTCACGAACGCGTCTGGCTCGTGACGACTTCTGGAAAAATCATCAAATCTGTCGAGAAGGAGATTGCCCGACAGTTGCCGAAGCTGGCGCGGCGTGAATTCATCCAGCGCGTGCTTGACAACAACGCCTGGCTGATTCAGATGAAAACACTCGACGACGGCGTGGCGCTGGTGAATCGGCTCGCGCCGGAGCATTGTGAGCTGATGACGCGCAATCCGCGCAAGCTTTCAGAAAAAATTCTGACTGCCGGTGCGATTTTTCTCGGCTCGTGGTCGCCGACGGTGCTGGGCGATTACGTGGCCGGGCCGAGCCACACGCTGCCGACCGGCGGCGCGGGCGCGTCGTTTGCCGGCCTGACAGTGGATCAATTCCAGCGCCGCACGAGCGTGGTGGAATACAACCGCGCCGCGCTCAAGAAAGCGCTGCCCGCCGTGAAAAAATTCGCGGAACTCGAAGGCCTCGGCGCGCACGGGAAAAGCGCGGAGATAAGAAAATGACAATCGGCGCAATAAATCTAACGGACGTTCTTGTTCCCGTTGTTTATATTTTGGCAACGGTTGTTCTCGCATTTGCGTTTCTGCTTTTACGCGATCTAATTTTCAACCGACCACCTAGCAAAGAAAAAATTGCCGCTTTTGCTAGGCGATTTGAAGAGCGATTGCTAAAGCCAGACTTCGATGGTTTAGAGAATTACTTCGGCCATGCTTTGCCAAAATATCTCAGGACACTCTACCAAAATCGCGACGAGATATTAAAACGAGATTTTGAAGTCCTCGGAAACGATACGGGTGAAGAAAAGAATGTTTGGTTTATCTCATATTACCAACCAGCAGATTTAGAAAACGTCCGAGATGCCTGGCCTAATGCGAAAGAAGTGTTTGAATTTGCCAATGATGGCTCCGGCAATGGTTACACGGTTGATCCAAGGCTTGATGATCCACCCGTGATGTTTTTTGACAACGAAAGTGGGGGGAGAGAGAGAAGAGTTGCAAATAGTTTTTCAGAATTCATGGCAATGATGCGACGCCAACCTAAAGAATGATTTCATGTTGAGTCCAAAAAATTTATTTCGCACGCACGCACACAAACTGCATCCCCCACCTTCATGGTGAGCAGCCGAAGATCAAGGGTTTGATCAAGCTCAACAGGAACAAGAATCCGTATTTGCCCTCGCCGCGCGTTCTGGCGGCGGTTCGTGCAGCGGTGGACGGGTGCTTGTCGGGCCGCGAGGCAAATTTTTTGTGGTGTTTTTTTCAAAAATTGGTTTTACTCGCAGAAATCCATTTGTTCGCCGGGGATAACGCCGGCCAAATTCACAGGAAATTTATTATGAAGATACACTTGCAATCCTTCGCATCGGCCGCGTTTGCCGCGGCACTGTTCGCTGCCGTCCCGCTGTTCGCCGCAGACATCAATCAACTTCAACAAAGCTTCAATCAGCCGCCCGACGACGCGCGGATCATGGTGCGCTGGTGGTGGTTCGGGCCGGCGGTCACCAAGCCGGAACTCGAACGCGAAATGACCGTCATGAAGGAAGGCGGCATCGGCGGCTTCGAAGTCCAGCCAAACTATCCACTCGACCTCGACGGCGATCTGCCGGGGCTGAAGAACTTGAAATTCATGTCGCCGGAATTCCTGGACGCGCTGCACTTCAGCGCCGCCAAGGCGAAGGAACTCGGCCTGCGCATGAATCTGACCCTCGGCAGCGGCTGGCCTTACGGCGGACCGCAGTTCACGCCGGAGGACAGCGCCACGGCGATTCAGACCCAAAACCTGACCGTTCCCGCCGGGCGGCAGAGCGCTCCATTGCCGCAATTGCGCGGAGGGCAGAAGGTGGTCGCCGCGTTTGTAAAGGTCGGTGACGCTTACAAGGAATTGACGATTGCCAACAATGCCGTCCAGCTTCCCGCAGATGTCACGAACGGGGTAGCGGTGCAGTTGTTTGTCAGCCGTGGCGGCATCATGGCGGTCAAACGTCCCGCCTACGGCGCCGATGGCCTCGTCATTGACCATTACAGTCCGCAGTCGGTCGCCAAGTTCATCAATGAAATTGCCCAACCGGCCATCAAAGCGTGTGATCCAAATCCGCCGTATTCGGTTTTCTGCGACAGCCTGGAAGTGGGGGGCGAGAACTGGACGCCGAACTTTCTGGCCGAGTTCAAGAAACGCCGCGGCTACGACCTTGAGCCGCTGTTGCCGGCGTTGTTCGACAACATCGGTCCCAAGACGCTGGACATCCGCCATGACTGGGGCCAGACGGTGACGGAACTTTTCAACGATTACTTCGTCAGCGCATTCAAGAAACTGGCCAATGACAACAACACCCGTTTCCGCATCCAGGCTTATGGCACGCCACCCGCCGCGCTTTACAGTTATGCCTATTGCGACTTGCCGGAAGGCGAACAATATACCTGGAAAAGTTTTTCCGACACCCGCTGGGCGGCTTCGGCCAACCATCTTCTCGGCAATCCGGTGACTTCCTCGGAAACATACACATGGCTGCATTCGGTCGTGTTTCGCGCCACGCCGCTGGACATGAAGGCTGAGGGGGATTTGCATTTTCTGTGCGGCATCAACCAAATCATCTGCCACGGCTGGCCTTACACGGCGGAGGGCGCGCCGTATCCGGGCTGGAGCTTTTACGCAGCGGGAGTTTTCGACGAAAAAAATCCGTGGTGGATCGTGATGCCCGACGTGGCGAAATATCTCCAGCGCGTCAGCTACATTCTGCGGCAGGGAACGCCCGTCAACGATGTTGCGTTGTTCCTGCCGAACAGCGACGCGTGGACAGACTTGGGAAGGAGTTTCAGCATGACTTCCACGCTGGGGCCAAAAGTGGGCGGCTCCGTGAAAGCAATCACTGATGCGGGCTACAACCTCGATTTCTTTGACGACCAGTTGCTCGCCATGCGCGGCAAGGTTGCCGGCAACACGCTGGCGTTCGGTGATGTGCATTACCGCGCCGTCGTTCTGCCGAACGTTGATCGTATTCCCGTCGCCACGATGCAGACGTTGGAAAAATTCGCCCAAGCCGGCGGCGTTGTCATCGCCACGCATCGCCTGCCGGATCTGGCGCCGGGTTATCTGGCGACTGATACGGACACCAAAACCGTGCGCGACATCGCCCAGCGTCTTTTCAAGGATCCAAACGCTCCGGGCATTTTCATCCAGGATGAAAGTCAGCTTGGCACGGCGCTGGCCAAACGATTGCCGCCGGACGTGGCGGTGTCGCCCGCCGCGCCGGAAATCGGCGTCGTCCATCGCCACACCGATGACGGCGAGATTTACTTTGTCGCCAACACAAGCAACGAGCCGAAGACCGTGCAGGCCGCCTTTCGCGTGAAGGAAAAGCAGCGTCGCACAAGGTTTTTGTCCCCAAGGGCCATGCAAATGCAGCCGGCACCTCGCGAGGAGGAATTGCGGCCGGAAATCTGGAATCCGATGAACGGCAGCGTCAGCCCCGCGACCGTCACCGAAAAATCCGCCGGCTCGACCACCGTCAACCTGAACCTTGCGCCTTACGAATCAACGATTGTCGCGTTCACGAAACGGAATTTGCCCGCGCCGAAGAATATCGTGTGGCGGGGCGAACTGCCGCCGCCGGTTGATTTGAGCACCGGATGGACTGTCCGTTTCGGCACAAACTGTGCGCCGGTGGCGATGGATACACTCGTATCGTGGACGACGCTCACAAATGGAATCCATTTTTCAGGCGTCGCGACCTACGAAAAGACCATCACCGTCGCGCCGGAAATGTTGAACAACGGTTTGTCCGTGGCCTTCGATTTCGGCCAGGGGACGCCCTCGCAAGAGCGGGGCGGACAGGGTTTTCACGCCGAACTGACGGCTCCCGTCCGCGAAGCCGCCGTCCTCTACATTAACGACCAGCGAGTCGGCTCGGTGTGGTGTCCGCCCTACGCGATTGATGTGACCGGCAAACTCAAGGCGGGCGAAAACAAAATCCGCATCGAAGTGGCAAACCTCGCCATCAATTACATGGCCAGCATCAATTATCCGAATTCCATTTACAACTATGAGGGAGTGACCCGGCAATTTGGCAACCGCTTCCAACCGCAAAACCTCAACCTGATCCAACCGCTGCCGTCCGGCCTGCTCGGCCCAGTGCGGCTCGTGGCGGCTGCGGCGACGACTCGTTGATTTGGTTTGAAAATCAACTTGCGGATGCGGATTTTGGAGTAACTTGGAGCGAAAGATTGGACGAACGCCGCGCGTTTGAACGCGCAACCAATGGAAATCAAGATCGCATGTCCGGCCTGCCAGCAGCATATTGCCATTGACGAATCATGGCGTGGCCGCTCGATGGATTGTCCCGCGTGCCGTTCGAGTTTTCGGGTGCCGGAAACTTCAAAGACGCGACCCAAAAGCGGGGCTGGCAAAAACATTTACATTCTTTGGAGCATCATCGGTCTTCTCGTCCTGACCAATGCGCTGGCGATTTTTTTCTGGAGACGTGATGAGCAGGAACTGCGGTCTGCCACCCGCAGCAGTGAAAAACTAACTGCCACTTCTTCAACATCCAGCCCCCAGCCGTCCCAGAGCATTAGCGTTTTGATGGACACTGCCGACGCCGCCCTGGTCAACTACAACTTACCAAAGTTCAAACAACTGCTTGATGCGCACCCTGAAATCATCAATCAATACTACTCAAAGGACAGTACGACGCTGCTGAATTCAGCAGCTTGGTGGGGAAGAGTGGACGCGGTGGAAGAGTTGCTGAAACGAAAGGCCGACGTGAACGCTCGGAATGTATACGGGCACACACCATTGTATTATTGTATTTCTCATAACGGGACGAAGGCAATTGCGCAGATGCTGCTCGACCACGGGGCCGATTTCACGATTGCCGGTAACGACGGCAAAACCCCGCTCCAGCTGGCGGTTGAAAAAAAACGCCAGGACATCATTGAACTCTTGCAGCAGCACGGCGCGAAGGAATAAACAAACCCCGGACATTTCTTCCCATTTGACGATTTGTCCGCGCTTCCCGCGAACTCACTTCAATCTTTGTGTGAATTATTCACCTTGCACGCGAACTCGACTTTCATCGTTTTTTTGTTTGAAATTACCGCATGGCCAATTCGCAACCCCCAATTCGTAATTTGAAACTGATCCGCCCGCTCGTGCGCGGGTTGCACGCCTACGTGCCGGGCGAGCAACCCAAGATCAAAGGATTGATCAAGCTCAACACGAACGAGAATCCGTATCCGCCGTCGCCAAAAGTGTTGGCGGCGGTAAAAAATGCGGCGGACGGGCGGTTGCGGTTATATCCAAATCCGACGGCGCAGGCGTTGCGCGAAAAGCTGGCGCGGCTGCATGGGTGCAAACCGGAGAACATCATTGTCGGCAACGGTTCGGATGAATTGCTGGCACTGGCGACGCGGGCGTTTGTCGAGCCTGCTCCTGCGTTAATTGAACCAACGGCAGTGGTGCTACGTCCGCGTCCGTGGCGTTATTCAGTCCAATACTTTACCCCAAGCTACTCTCTTTACCCAGTACTGGCGGAAATACACGGAGCACTTGCGAGTGCAATTCCGCTCAAACCGGACTTCAGCCTGCCGAGCGTCGCGGAATTGAAGCACGGGGAAATGTGGGAATTCCACGCGGCGCTGACTTTCGTGACAACTCCAAATGCGCCGAGCGGGCGCGGTTACAAAACTTCGGAGCTGGAAAAGTTATGTCGAGCGCAACGCGGTGTTGTTGTTTTGGATGAGGCTTACGTAGATTTTGCGGAAGAAAACGCGCTGAAGCTGGCGTTGAGATTTCCGCATGTCCTCGTGGCCCGGACGTTTTCCAAGGCTTATTCGCTGTGTTTCCAGCGGGTCGGATATTTTGTCGGGCATCACGATCTCATCGCCACGCTGGATAAAATCCGCGATAGTTACAATGTGAACGGCCTCGGCCAGATCGCAGCCATGGCAACGCTGGGCGATTTGAAATACTACCGCGCGAATTTCAAGAAGATCATCGCCGCGCGCGAGTGGCTGTCGCGCGAACTGACAAAGCTCGGCTTCCGCGTTTTTCCGAGCCGGACGAATTTCATTCTGGCGAAGCCGCCGTTGTTTCCGGCGAAGGAGTGGTTGCAAAAAATGCGAGACCGGAAAATTCTCGTGCGCTGGTTCAGCGCGCCGGAAGTGAGGGATTATTTGCGCATCACCATCGGCACGCAGGCGGAAGCGGCGGCGTTGGTCAAGGCTGCCCGCGCCATTCTGTAGATTTTGGTAGTGTTGTTTTTCAATTTCTTTCGGTGGCGTTTTTGACGCCTTAATCCAGTGGCTAAAAAATTTCACGTCGGGCGTGACCGGCAGAACTTGTTCCAGTGAGTTCATTAAATCGTTTTCTGTTGCCTTGTTTTATCACTTTGATTTTTGGATTGAAAGCTCCGGCTTTTTCTGATGTTGCAACTTGCTGGCGCGGCGAATTGCGGTTAATTTAATCCTGTAAAAACAAACGGCATCAAATATCCGCACATCGCGTCCAATCCGCGAATCCTGAGTGGCGCGCCCGTCATCAAGAGCACCCGCATCGTGGTGCGCACGATTGCCGGTTATTATCAGCTCGGCATGACGCCGGATGAGATTCTGCAAAGCCTGCCGCACCTCACACAGTCGCAGCTTCATTCGGCGCTGGCCTGCTACTTCGACCATCAAAAGGAAATTGACCGCGACTTGAAGCGCAATGCCGACGCGGAGCATTGGCGCGGGCAGATTCGCGAGCTTGCCGCCGCTTGAGCGAAATGAAACTGCGGCTCTTTCTGGACGAGGATGTCCACGCGGCTTTGGCCGCCGCTCTGATGCCTCGCGGCTTGCTGGCGTTGGCCGATTGATTTAGAATTTTCACATGACCGCTGTTGAAGTTGCTCCAAAGCCCGCCGCCGGTTCGTCAACGAACGGCGAAATTGTCGTTTCCGTGCGCGGTTTGACAAAGGTATTCAAGGATTTCTGGAACCGGCCGAAGGCGCGCGCGGTGGACAACGTGGATTTTGAAGTCCGGCGCGGCGAGGTCTTCGGACTGCTCGGCCCGAACGGCTCCGGTAAATCTACGACGGTCAAGCTGCTGCTCGGCTTGCTGAATCCCACGAAGGGTCATATCGAGGTCTTCGGCCATTCGCCGCGCCACGTCCAGACGAAATCGCGCATCGGTTATCTGCCGGAGGAGTCGTATCTCTACCGCTACCTCAATTCGCGCGAGACGCTGGATTTCTTCGGGAATCTTTTTCACCTCTCGAAAAGCGAAAGGAACAATCGCGCGGAACAATTGCTGGAAATGGTTGGTCTCGGCAAAACGCAGACGCGCGCGATAGGCGAGTTTTCCAAAGGCATGCAGCGCCGCATCGGGCTGGCGCAGGCGCTCATCAACGATCCCGATCTGGTGATTCTCGACGAGCCGACTTCCGGCCTCGACCCCATCGGCTGCCGCGAGGTGAAGGATTTGATTGTCGCCTTGGCGCGCCGCGGCAAGACGGTGATTTTGAGCAGCCATCTGCTTGCGGACGTGGAGGACGTCTGCAACCGCGTGGTCATTTATTACGGCGGAAGAATACAGGCCGCCGGCACGCTGAAGGAACTGCTCGCCGAGCCGGACACGCTGCGCATCACAACGCCGGTGTTGCCGCGTGAAACTTTGGAGCGCGTGCTTGAAATCATCCGCAAAGACGTTTCGACCGGGGAAGTGCGCGTGGACAATCCGACGCAGAACCTCGAAAGCTATTTTCTGGACGTGGTGCAAAAGGCGCGCGCGGCGGCGGCGGAAACCAGCGGCGCGCAATCCGGCGCGCGGGTGGCGGCTTATTTGCGGGCGGGCGCGGACGAACGTCCGGCGGCGGAAAAGGTTCTGGAGAAATTGTCGCTGCCGCAGCAGGCTGCGCAACCCGTTGCTGAACCAAAGCCTGCTGCCCTAGTTGCCGCGCCGAAAGTGGACGAGAAAAAACTGGAAGCGATGGCCAAAACCGCCGCATCGGCGCCAGCGCCGGCAAAGGCCGCGCCTGTGTCAGAGGCAAAACCGGTGGATTTGTCGAAGGCGGATGAAAAATTATCGTCGCTGCTCGGAAAACAAAAATGAGAAGCGTTCTTGCTTTAATTTTTACTCTTGCGTTTGTTCTGCCCTGTCGAAGCCAGAGCCTGTCGACAAATCGTTGGAACACGCTGCTGCTTTGGAGCAATCAAACTCTTTCGGCGAGTCTCATGTATATGCCTGAAGCTTCGCTTGCGGACGAAGATTATATGTTTGTGGAATTTGACAATCATACGGAGAAGACGCTAGACGTCGCTCAAGCCTGGCTTGGGCTTCCCGGAACCCGAACCGACCAGCAGACGCAAAAATCCGTGTTCATGAGTGACATGACCGGCGGAGTGATTTACATCGGCAAATTGCCACCAGGAAAAACCAAGGCAGTTCAACATGACGTGTTTGAATGCGGTATGGCGAATTTAGGATTACCGCCAAAACAGGGGTTCCATGTCGAACTCGTCGCAAAAGCAGATGTGCGGCTCGCGGACGGAACAGTATTTTCAACAAAAGACGACAGTGCAAAATTTAGCTTTGATTGGCGTTATCCGAATCCAACGGAGATGGAGTCCATGAAATCTCAATTTAAGAAACTTCTGGCTCATCCCGATAATCAGTTTGCCTCGGGTTATCTATTGGATGCTCTGGTTCAAGTGCAGGAAGTGGGTGATTCGGCAACGCTCGATGAACTGCTGTCTGCGCTCAAATCCCGCAGTTGGGTTGACGGCAAAGATGCGATCATGAAAATCATTGGGAGGCGTTTTCCAAATGATCCCGGAGTGATTGCATATTTGGTGGATCAATTGTCACGCGACGACGGAGATGCTTTTTTTTCTTTTCCCAGAGAGGTTTGGCAGAATCCCGTTTTTGTCGAACCACTGGTCAAGCGATATGAAAAAAACGGCAGCGACAGCATGGAATTGCTGCAACTGCGAACGGCTTGGATTACTAACAGCCAAATTGTCGCGAGGCTTTCGACCGCGCTTTTGGAACAACATCCCGTATTGAATCGCAATGTTGCCGGATTGTCGGGCACTAACTTGTGCGAGTGGGGTTCTGCTGTTTCAGAGGCGGGCATCATCGGCGATACAAACTTTTTGAATTGGTTAACCCCGGCTTTGGATGACAAGCGAATCGTTCCCGACTGCACTTCCAAATATGATTCCCAGCCAAGGCTGCCTTGGACTCCTCGCGTTTGCGACTGCGCTTTGGGAGCAATGCTGATGATTTTAGACGGCGATTCGTGGTCTGCTTTCAAAAAAGCGGGCATACAAGGCTGGCGCACCAAAGAAGAAGATTACGCCGCGCATGACAAAGTCATTGCCAATTTGAAAGAGCGATTGAAACTTAAAATTTAACTGCGGTTACAAATGCAAAGAATGCTCGCCATCGCCTGGCTGACGTGGAAGGCCGCGCTGCGGTTCCGGCTGTTCCTCGTCATCGCGGTGCTGCTGCTGGCGGCGGTGGTCGGGCTGCCGGTTTTGATAAAGGACGACGGCACGGCGCAGGGGTTCACGCAGATTTTGCTGACCTATACGTTGAGCGCCATCACCGGGCTGCTCGGGCTCTCGACGCTGTGGCTCGCGTGCGGCACGCTGGCGCGCGACATCGAGGAGTGCCAGATTCAGGTCGTCGCAACCAAGCCGATTGCGCGCTGGCAAATCTGGCTGGGCAAGTGGCTCGGCATCGTGACGCTGAACGCGGCGCTGCTGGCGATTTCCGGCGCGTGCGTCTTCTGCCTGCTGCAATGGCGCGCGGCGCATTTGCCGGCGGCGGAACAGAAAGTTTTGCGCGAGCAGGTGCTGGTGGCGCGCGGTTCCTCCAGGCCGCCCAATTACGCCGCGGAAATTGACGCCGAAACCCGGCAGACTTTGCAGGAACAGTTGAAAGCCAATCCGGAACTGGCCGGATCGGCGGATTTGCCGGAGGTGGAAAAACAAATCCGCGAGCAAGTCAAGGCATACTATCAACTGGTGCCGCCGGGTATCGCGCGCCCGTGGCAGATTGATTTGAGTTCGCAAAAGGATTCGCTGCGCGGCCGTCCGCTGCAATTACGCATCAAGTTCAACACCGCCACCGGCGGATCGGGCGGCACGTTCGCCGGCCTGTGGCAGGTCGGCAACCCGCAAAAAATGCAGCCCTGGCAGAGCGAAGCGATGAGCCTGTCGCCGGATACTTTTCACGAATTCGGAATCCCTGCAAATCTGATTGACGACAAGGGCATGCTGGACATCGTGTTCCTGAACGCCAACCGTGACACGGTGCTGTTGTTCCCGATCGAGGACGGCATGGAAGTGCTGTATCCCGAGGGCGGTTTCGCGCTGAATTTTGCGCGCGGGCTGGGCATCATTTTTTGCTGGATGGCGCTGCTGACGGCAGTCGGCCTGATGGCGGCGAGCTTTCTGTCGTTTCCGGTCGCGGCGTTTTTTTCCATGGCCATTCTGGCGGTGGTTTTGTCGTCCGGGATGCTGGCGGAAACGGTGGCAAGCGGCACGGTCGGCGTGGGCAACGCGGAAAAGGGCATCGCGGGCCATTCCGCGGCTGACGTGATTTTGATTCCCATGTTCAAGGGCATTTTGAACGTCGTCAACCTCGCGAAAAGTTTTTCGCCGGTGGATTCGTTGAGCACCGGCCGCGTCATCACCTGGGGCGAACTCGGTGCGGCGTTCGGGCAAATCGTCCTGCTGCTCGGCGGTTTCGCCGGCGTCATCGGCATCGTGCTGTTCAGCCGGCGGGAACTGGCGACGGCGCAGGGAAATCAATGAACGCGGGCGCAAAAAAAATTCTTTTGCTGTTGCTGGCCGCGGCGCTGCTGGCCGTCTCCGGCCAGGTGCAAAAATCCATGGATCGCGACCGCGCCCAGCTCGGCCTGACCGTCGGCGAGCCGCTGCAAAACGCGCCGCCGATGCTTGCGTTCACGACGGTGGCGCTCGGCGGGTTTCGCGGGTTGATTTCCAACCTGCTCTGGATTCGCGCCAACGATTTGCAGAATGACGACAAGTATTTTGAAGCCGCGCAACTGGCGGACTGGATCACGGATTTGGAGCCGCATTTCGCGCAGGTCTGGGTGTTCCAGGCGTGGAACATGGCCTACAACATCTCCGTCAAGTTCAAGGAGAACGCGCCGGGTGATTACTCCGACCGCTGGCGCTGGGTGCAGCGCGGCATCGCGCTGCTCCGCGACCAGGGACTGCGCTACAATCCGGACGAAATCCTGATTTACCGCGAACTCGCCTGGTTCTTTCAGCATAAAATGGGGCAGAACCTTGACGACGCGAACATCTATTACAAGGTCCAGTGGAAGAACGAAATGACGCCGTTTTTCGGCCTGGGCGGGACGAATTTTGAAAACATGATACATCCGCAAACCGCCGGGGACCGGACCAACGCGCTGGCGCTTCGCGAAAAATACAAGATAGATCCGGTGTTTGCGCAAAAAGCGGACGCTGATTGGGGGCCGCTCGACTGGCGGCTGCCGGAGGCGCACGCGATTTATTGGGCCGCGCTCGGCCTCGAAAAGGCGAAGGAAAATCCCGGCAAGGTCAAGGCCGACGATTTGATCCAATTGCGCCGGGTCATTTACCAGTCCGACTACCAGGCGTTCAAACACGGGCGGATCATCTCCAATCCATTCACCCAGAGCGTGGAACTGGCGCCAAATCTTGATCTGGTCTCCCGCGCCAACGACGCTTACTGGTTCTTCATGAACAATGACGCGTCCAACAGCAACAACATCGCCAACGCCCACCGGAATTTTCTGCGCGACGCCATTTATTTCCTTTACGAAAACAACCGCATGACCGAGGCAAACAAGTGGTTCAAGTATCTCGGCGAAAAATACCCGGACAAGCCGATCATTGAAAACCAGCCGGGATCGCTCCCGAAAAATCTGACGCTCGACGATTACGTCGTCGCCGTCGTAAACATTGACATCGGCGAAAACTCGCAGGAACGCGTGACCTCGGCGGTGCAGGGTTTTTTGACCCACGCGTTTCTTGATCTGGCCATCGGGCAGGACGACCGCGCCGCCGGATTCCAGCTGCTCGCCGGAAAAGTTTATGCCCGATATCAGGCAAAGAACCCCCAGCCTCGCACGGCACTGCCGCCGATGAACGACATCAAGAACACCGTGCTGAACCAATTGCTCGACATCAAGCAAGGACTGCCCTTCGCCGCGCGCGCCGTGCTGCGCACCCAGCTTGGAATGCCGGCGGAGACCAATGCGCCGCCCCAAACAGTTTCGACCAGCGCCATCGCTCCCGCGGTTTTGCCGCCGTCAACCAATTCGCCCGCGACCAATGCCGCCGGCAGATAGTTTTCGACCCGGCCCGCCGTTTCGCGTAGTTTGATTTTCCCGTGACCAAGACCAATTCCAGCAAACGCCCGCTGCGCGTGGGCCTCATTTCCCTCGGCTGCGCCAAAAATCTTGTGGACGCCGAGATCATGCTCGGCGCGCTGCTCAAGGGCGGCGTCGAGATCACCAATGACGCGGCACAGGCCGACGCCATCATCGTCAACACCTGCTCCTTCATTGATTCCGCGCAGGAAGAAAGCGTGGACACAATTCTGGAATCCGTCGAGTTGCGCGACGCAAACCGGCGCGGCCAGGCCGTCATTGTTTCCGGCTGCCTGCCGCAACGGTTCCGCGATGAACTGCCCAAGCTGATGCCGGAAGTGGACGCGTTCATGGGCATTGATCAGGTCACGCAGGCCGGCGACATTGTCGGCAGGGCGGTGGCCAAACGCGCGGAGAAGACTGGCGATCGGTCCAAAGTCCAAAGTCCAAAGTCCAAAGTTATTTTGCGTTTGAACGAACTGGAAAAACGCAACGCTTCCAAACACGAAAAACAAAACGCCCTGCGCGGCACGGAACAATTCGGCAAAACCAAAACCGTCATCGGAATCAAGTCCCCAACTTCCAACTTCCAACTCCCAACTCCTCCCATTCTGGACGTGACCGCGCGCCCGGTTTTCATTCCCGATTTCGAGACGCCGCGTTTCCGCCTGACCCCGAAGCATTTTGCGTATCTGAAAATCGCCGAGGGCTGCAACCATCCGTGCAGCTTCTGCATCATTCCCCGGATGCGCGGCTCACACCGCAGCCGCACGCAAAAAGACGTTGTTGCCGAGGCGAAGGCGCTCATCGCCGACGGCGTCAGGGAAATCAACCTAATTTCGCAGGACTCGACGTATTACGGACTCGATTTGCGCCCGAAGTCTTTGCAGACGGCCACCGGCCGCGCGATTTTCTCACCGGAAAAATTTTCCGCCACTGTGAAATCCCTGCCGACAAATTCGCCGACCATTTGCACGCTGTTGCGCGAATTGAATTCGCTCAAGGGCGATTTTTGGATCCGCCTGCTTTACACGCATCCGGCTCACTGGACGGACGAACTCATCCAGACGATTGCCGGCTGCAAAAAGGTTGCCCGCTACGTGGACATGCCGCTCCAGCACATCCACGAAAACATGCTCGAACGGATGCGCCGCGAAACCTCCCAACAATACATCATGGATTTGATCAGGCGCATCCGCGCAGGCGTGCCAGGCATCGCCTTGCGGACGACCTTCATCGTCGGCTTTCCGGGCGAGACCGAGGCGTGTTTTCAAACGCTGCTGGATTTCATCCGCGAGACGAAATTCGAGCGGCTCGGCGTATTTGTTTATTCCAAGGAAGACGGCACGCGCGCCGGTGCGATGGCCGGACAAATTTCCGACAAGGTGAAGCAAAAGCGGCGCGAACTCGCGATGGCCGCCCAGCACAAAATCGCCGTGCAAGTTTCCGAATCCTTCGTCGGCCGCGAAATCAAAGTCCTTGTCGAAGGCGAAGCGAACGCAAAGCAGCTTCAAAGCGCGAACGTCAGTTCATGGGAACATGGCCTCTTGCGCCAGTCCGAACTCCGAACACCGAACTCCGAACTCCATACTTACCTCGTCGCCCGCGGCGAAGCCGACGCGCCGGACATTGACGGACGGGTTTATGTCAGTGTCCCGCAAGACGGGATGCCGACTGGCGAATTTGCGAATGTCAAAATCACCGGCCACACGGACTACGATTTGATTGCCGAGCCTGTTTCTTGAATCAGTCGCGGGCAAATCGTTTCCAGTTTTATGTCTCCTTGGATTTGGCTTTCTGTGCGACGGCAAAAATTCCATCCAGTTTGGCAATGACTTCCGGATCAATTTTCTCCTTGGGAACAAGCCGCGCGAGAGCATGATAATCCGTCTTCCTCAATAAGTTGGGCAGGCCGAGTTTTTGGAAGAAGCGATCAAAGAGTGGATTCAGGAAGTCGTCACTGGCTTTCACGTCGGCAGACCAAGGATCAGGCCGGCCCAAGGTTTGGAGCGCAACGGTTACTTCCTGAATGCAATCACGCATGGTTTGCACGCGCCGGTCCGCTTCAGCGCGACCAAACAAATCATCCGGCTGGTCGTGCCGGGCATACATGAGCAGGACGGATTCCTGACAGAGATAATTCTCAATTTCGCGCCTCTGCCACATGGTTTCAGTCAGGGGTTTGCCGGTGTCAAGCGGCTTGTCAATGTGGTCGAACAGAGCGAATCCAACCAAATCCGGCTTCGCTTCACGAATTCCATAGAAGTGTTCGCGCGCCCGGTTCGGGAGATTAGTGGTGAGGTAGTGGACAAAAGGACGCTCTAACACACTGACGACCGGGTGTTCGAGGGTTTGGGCAAATGCCTTTAGAATGGCAAGGTCGGTCGAACCTTCGAGATAAAGTGCCCAGCCTTTGAGTTCGGCTTGGTAATACTGGTCAAAACCAATGTCGGTAAGCGCCTTGAGGACTTGCTGGCCGCGGTCGTCAATGCGATGGGGCGAACCAATGAAGGCGATGACGACATCGCGGTTGGCGGCTTCATTAAGAACGACTTCTGAATGGCTGGCGGCGATGATTTGCGAGCCTTGTCGGGCGGCCACGTCGGTTAACAGTTGATAAATCTGGCGCTGGCGAAGGACTTCAAGATGGGCGTCAGGTTCGTCGAGCAAGAGGACGGTCTTCGGATTCGCGTAAAGGTGAGCGAGCAGCAGGAGCGTTTGTTGCAGACCGCGACCGGCGCAGGAAAGGTCAAGCAGACAACCTTCCTGGTCCCGATAGCCCATGGTTATTTCTCCGCGTTCTTTGATGAATTCC
>Ga0181520_10006212_pt1 | contig 18455 bp, 13 predicted proteins | sample PEATcosm2014_Bin_29_FD_132451 | JGI IMG/M metagenome (GOLD analysis project Ga0181520, IMG submission 132451) | Peatland microbial communities from MTU Mesocosm Facility, Houghton, MI, USA - PEATcosm2014_Bin02_30_metaG | ecosystem: Environmental > Terrestrial > Soil > Wetlands > Peat | place...
CGTGCCGGCCTCATCCACGATGTGTTTTCCGCCCACCAGGGCGTCGAAGACGACGACATGAACGTCTTTTGTCTCGGAGGAAAAGTCATCGGATCCGCGCTCGCCTGGGAACTGGTCGAGACTTTCCTTGCCGCTCGCTTCAGCAACGCAGCGCGCCATCGTCGACGCGTTGAGCAAGTGCAGGCGCTCGAATCTGGGAACTAGACGAGAATGTGCTCGATGGAGGTATCGCACGATTGGGTTGAGCGGGATGCGGTTACCAAGTCTGGTATAGAGTGCGCCGATTCTTCAGGCTGGATCGAGTGAGTTCGAGTTTCGCAACATTACGTAAGAAACACCGCGGAGGTGTCTATGTACCACTTTTACTGGTTCGGAATGCATGCATATTGGTGGATTTTCTGGGTCATCCTGTGGATGTTGTTCTTCTCGTTCATGATGCCGGTGAGGCGAAGCAGCTGGGTTGGCTACCGGGACTTCCAAACGCCTCTGCAACTCCTGCAAAGGAGGTATGCCGCGGGTGAGATCACAAGCGCGGAATACGAGGAACACCGGGTTAAGCTTCTGCGGGACGCCAAGGCGGTATAAGTCTGGTCAACGCCCGATTCGGCGGCGTTGAAGCATCGATTGTCGCGAGCACAGTTCCCGGTGTCCGCGCCAGCCTCATCCATGGTGTGTTCTCCGCTCGCCCGAGCGTCGCAGACGACGAAATGAGTATCTTCTGTCGGGGACAGAACAATCGTTGGAGAGGTGCTCGTCTGGGAGTTCGTCCAGACCTTTCCGGCTGCTCACTTCGGCAACCGCCGAATGCAATTGCCGAAGCACGCGGAAGTGTAAGCGCTCGAACAACGGAACTGATCGAAAGGAAAATCACATGGAACTGGGCATGATCGGACTGGGCAGGATGGGATCCAATATGGTGCTGCGTCTTCAGCGCGCCGGCCTTCATTGCGTTGTTTACGACACAAATCAGGAAGCCGCGCAGGCACTTGCCAAAGAGGGCGCGGTAGGGGCTACTTCACTCGAAGACTTCGCGAATAAAATGAAAAAGCCTCGTGCCATCTGGATGATGATGCCAGCTGCCGTTGTCGATCCGACGCTGAAGACTCTCGTCCCGCTGCTCGAACACGGGGATGTGATCATCGACGGCGGCAATTCTTACTATCACGATGACATCCGCCGAGCCTCCGACCTCAAGCCGAAGGACCATCAGGGCCGCCATCGACGAGGCCGTTCCGGCGCCTGTCCTCAGCGCCGCGCTCTACGAGCGATTCAGTTCCCGCGGTGACGATGATTTTGCCGACAAGATGTTGTCTGCGCTGCGCTACGAATTCGGCGGCCATAAGGAAAAGGCCGACTCCGGGAAAGTTGCCGCCTGCTGCATCCTCCCATTCCGACGATCGTCTGCACAGCGTGCGACGCACAGCATAGAGCGATCGGGAGGAATCGATAACAAGCGTGTAACCCAACACATCATCAACTAAAGCGTCATCCGAGAGTAACTCGAAAGGAAAACGATGAAAGCCACTCAACAGCTCCACGACCTGGGCCAGAGCCTTTGGCTCGACAACATCACACGGGGACTACTAATAAAGGGCACGCTCCGCCGCTACATCCAGGAGTTCTCAGTCACCGGCCTCACCTCGAATCCAACCATCTTCGATCACGCGCTCAGAAACAGCCGTGAATACGATCACGGTATCCAGCAGAAATTGCAGGAGGGCAAGTCGGGTGAGGCCCTCTTCTTCGAACTGGCGATCGAGGACCTCCGCCAGGCTGCCGATCTCTTTCGTCCGATCTACGACCGGACGAACAGAGTGGACGGCTGGGTCTCCCTCGAGGTTTCGCCTCTTCTGGCCCACGACACCGCCGCCACACTCGCCGCAGCCAGGGATCTGCACGCTCGTGCCGGACGGCCTAACCTCTTCATCAAAATACCTGGAACGAAGGAGGGACTGCCCGCCATTGAGGAAGCAATCTTCTGGGGTGTGCCCGTCAACGTCACGCTCCTCTTTTCAGCCGCGCAGTATGTCGCCGCCGCCGAGGCGTATATGCGCGGCATCGAGCGCCGCATCACAGCCGGTCTGAATCCGGATGTTGGTTCCGTTGCCTCGTTGTTTGTCAGTCGCTGGGATGTAGCGGTAGCCGACAAGGTTCCTTCGGAGTTGCGGAACCAACTGGGCATCGCCATTGCGAGAGAGACGTATGAGAGCTATCGCAGTTTGCTTGACTCGCCGCGCTCGCAGCGCATCCTGAATGCGGGCGCCCGCGCCCAGCGCCTGCTGTTCGCCAGCACCGGAACCAAGGACCCTCAAGCCTCCGATACTCTGTATGTCCAGGCTCTCGCCGCCCCCTTCACCGTCAACACCATGCCTGAGGCCACATTGAAAGCGCTCGCCGATCACGGGAATGTCAGTGAGACACTGCATCCTCATTCGGAAGATGAGTTGGCCAGGTTCGCCGGGGCAGGGATTGACACCAGGGGCATGGGTCTCAGACTCCAGAACGAGGGAGCCGCATCGTTCATCAAATCCTGGAAGGAACTGTTGCAGTGCATCGCAGACAAAACCGAGACACTCAAAGCCGCCTGAGTCTCGCTGGCGGATAGCTGCGTTGATGGAGGAGTGGAACTAATGAAGATACTGGTTGGACTTGACGATTCGCGGTTCTCCGCCGATTTGGTGCGAGCCGTTGTCTATCAGTTTCGCCCGAAAGATACCGAGGTCAGGGTCCTGCACGTTCTGGTTCGCGAACCCACACTTAAGGTGTGGGTTCACTTACAGCCTCCTGCCTCCACCCCGGTGGACCTCCGGCTCAGTGTGTGACTCAGGCTCCTCGCAACCCGCTGAGACCGCTGAAATCCGATTGACGCGCCCAATTCTCATTGAGGAACTCACGATGGGCCGGGTTCAAGCCAATCGGCTGAATGCTTCTCGATGGCGATGCGTACCAGCTGACTGCGAGTCCTGACGCCGGCTTTTCTGAAGAGTTCCTGGATCACCCCCTTCACCGAGGTCTCAGAGGTCTTCAACTTCCAGGCAATCTCTTTGTTCGCGAGCCCGTCGAGGATTCCTCGCAGGACCTGGCTTTGTCGAACGGTAAGCGGGCGCGCGCGTTCGATGGATTCATTGCGAGACTGCCTTCCGCCCAGCAGGGACTGAAGCGTCTTCTCATCCAGCCAGACTTCGCCGGCAAAGACGCGCTCGATAGCCGTGACCAGGTGGTCCGGATCGTCGTGCTTGAGGAAGACCCCTAAAGCTCCAGACTCCATCGCCTGCAGGGTTACCTTGTCCGACATACCGGCCGTCACCATCAGAATCCTGAGGTCCTTCCAGCGCCGTCGGAGTTCCCGCAACAGCGGCAGCGCTGTTTCTTCGCCGAGATCGTAGTCGAGAAGCACGACATCGGCCTGGGTCCGCGAGAGCAGTTCGATCGCCGCGGATGCGCCACCGCAACGGCCGACGATCCGGAAATTCGTTGTGCTTTCCAGCAGGCGTCCCAGGCTCTCGCGGAACAGACCGTGATCGTCCACCATCACGATGCGAATCTCTTTCATCAGGGCACCCTTTCCTCCGCCATCGCGGCGTTCAGGCTGACGATGAAGCTCGCGCCTCCCGGGGTGGGAACATAGCGGAGTTCTCCTCCGAACGAGAGCAGAAAAGCGCGCGAGAGATAGAGCCCGAGCCCGGAGGATTCGGCTCCATCCTGGAACGGCCGGAAGAGATATTCGGGGTGGACTACGCCGCCGCCGTTATCGGCTACTTCCACCAGCACCCGGTTGCCGGAGCAACTTGCCGTGACGGAAAGGAAGGGATGGTCGCGGCGAGAGAGGGCGCGGATGCTGTTGGTGAGCAGATTCAGGAACACCTGCATCAGACTTGGCCTGTCAGCCCACACGGCAGGCATGTCGGGTTCGCATTCCCATCGAGAAGCAATCTCCTCTTCCTGCAGCGAGGGTGAGATGACGATGCGCAACTCATCGAGCAGTGCGGTGAGATCCAGTTCCTCCGGCTGGTCCATCGATTGCCGCAGGTTCAGGTTCGCAATGCGTTCGAGGGCGACGATCAGATGGCCCAGCGCGTCGAAGTCCTTGTGAGCCGCCAGAGCTTCGTTGCGGGAAAGGTTTTGATGCACGGCGACGATCGCACCGCAGATATTGCGGATTTCATGCGAGACAGCGCCGATGGCGATGCGCGACCCCGCGAGCAGCTGATGCAGTCCGGACACCTCGTGCGTGCGCAATTCCTCTGATGCATCCATCACCATCGCGGCAAGCCGCAGACCCGCGCCCGTCTCGTAGGTAGAGAAGCTGATGTCGGCAAGAAACGTTTCTCCGTCTTCGCGCTGTCCTCGGGCCTGCATCACCGTGCGAAAAGACTGGTGCGAAGCGGCAGCCCCCGAAACATTGCGGAGCGAGGGCAGGTAGCGGTGAATGATGCGGCCGGGCAGTTCTCCAGCCGTCACGCCCAACATGCGATGCGCAGCCTCATTGGCCATCAGCACGGAGCCGCTGGCGTCCGCCGTGAGGATAGCTGCCGGGCTGCTCTCGATGAGCACGCGCAGTTGTTCTTCTGCTTCGCGGCGCGCTTCGCTCTGGCGCTCGATTTCATCGAGATGCTGGAGTGCCAGTTTGCGGCTGCGGCTGACTTCGCGAACGAAGAGTCCCGCGCCGAAGAACGCAACAAAGTAAAGCAGGTCCCGCGAGATGCCGGCCCGCAGGTTCCATTGCAGGTCGTCGAAGATTTCGGCCAGACCCGTGCAAACCGCAGCCACCGCACCAATCTGCCAGGGCTCAAGGACACTGCCCAGCATCATCATCGGAACGAGATAGAGAATGCCCAGAGGAATCTCGCCGACAATCTGCCAGTCAAAAACTGCGATCACTGCGATCAGCAGTCCGGATCGCAGCAGAATCGTTTTCCTGCTACCCCGAAAGATGGCTCCGTACATATCTGCTCTGGGATGTCCTCGGGAATCGTTCATCCTTCGCGTCCAATTGTAGAGATGGCGATGCAGCTTCGCTCTCCATGATTCACGGATCAGGGAAAGCGACCGAAAGATAGGTGAGCCCTTCCGGACGATGGGTAGCTCTGGCCGGAAGATAGCTCCCCACCTGCTTCGGTGGCTTCTAGTCTGAAATTTACCCAATTTCACGGGTGATCTTGTGAGCGACGCCGCAGGGCGCCATTTCTGGTCGATGGATGAAAAGTCTGAGTCTCTACAGAACCCTCTGGATCGCCATGGTTCCTGTGCTTCTTTCTGTCTGCGGTTCGCATGCCGAAGCGCAGACCAGCTACACGTGGGATCAGGTTAAGGCGAAATTCGAGGCCGACAATCCCACGCTGAAGGCCGATCAGTCGGGAGTCGACGAGCTGAAGGCGGAGGAGATCACCGCGTATCTTCGTCCGAATCCCCAGTTCACCCTGTCGCAGGACGGAACGCAGATTGCTCCGCACAACAACGTGTGGCAGCCCTTGCGCGGCACCTATATTGTGCCCACGATCGGCTATCTCCACGAACGCGAACACAAGCGCGAACTGCGCCTGGAAAGCGCAAAGGAAGGCACCCGCATTGGCCAGGACCAGCACGAGGATCTGGCCCGCAACATGCTCTTCGGTCTCCGCGCGGCGTTCGTCGCCACACTGCAGGCCAAGGTGGTGCTGGATCTGGCGAAAGCCGACCTCGATTACTACGACAAGATCATCGACATCAGCCGCAACCGCTTTCGCGCCGGCGATCTGGCGCAGATCGACCTGGACCGCATCGAGCTTTTCCGGGCGCAGTACGAGGTCGAAATACAGGCCGCCATCGTGAACCTGCGCACGGCGAAGATCCAGCTCCTGCAGCTCCTCGACGACAACAAGACACCGGTCGAACAGTTCGACGTCACCGGCCGCTTCGACTTCGACGATGCGGTGCGCCCGCTCGACGATTTCCGCCAGATAGCTCTGAATGCCCGGCCCGATCTGCGGGCCGCGTTACAGACGATCCAGCAGTCGGAGACCAATCACAAGCTGGCGTGGGCCAATGGATCGACCGATCCGACCATCAGCGGCTGGTACACCTACAACTCGTCGAACAACAACCCGGATGGCCTTGACACGCTCGGGGCCAGCGTCAACATTCCGCTGCGCATATTCGATCGCAACCAGGGCGAGAAACAGCGCACGCAGATCGACATTGCGCGCAGCCAGCAGGCCAGCGAAGCCGCGCGGGCGCAGGTGTTCAGTGACGTAGACACAGCGTACACGCTGGTGGGGAGCAACATCGCGCTGCTCAAGCCGTACAAGGAGAAATACAACGACCAGGCGCTGCGGGTGCGCGACACGGTGACGTACGCATGGCAGCACGGGGGCGCTTCGCTGATGGATTTTCTCAACGCACAAAGCGACTACCGCCAGGTACAGCTAGCGTATGTGCAGCTGATCGGCGCGTATCTGACGGCTACAGCGCAGCTGAACATGGCGGTAGGCCAGGAGGTGATCCAGTGAAACCGGTGACGTTGGTGAGATGCGCTGCCTGCCTGCTGTTGTGCCTGTTGACAGCGGCGTGCGGCAAGAAGTTCGATCCGGCCGACGGCGCGCCGCCCTCTTCGCAGGTGATCGACCAAAGCAACGAGTCGCGCGTCACGGTGGATCATCCGGAGCAGTTTCCGGTGGTCGCCGCCGAGAAGATTGAGGTAGCGGACGAGCTGAACGTGACGGGCTCGGTGAATCCGGACATTGCGCGCGAGATTCCGGTGATCTCGCTGGCCAGCGGGCGGATCGTGGATATCCGCGCGCGTCTGGGCGACCACGTGAAGAAGGGCGAGCTTCTGCTGAAGGTGCAGAGCCCGGACATCACCAATGCGTTCGACACCTGTCTGAAGGCGGCGAACGATGAGCTGCTGGCGAACAAGGCGCTGGTGCGCGCAAGGGATCTGTTCGAGCATGGAGCCATTTCGCAGGCGATGCTGGAGCAGGCGCAGGACACGGAGGACGATGCGAAGGCCGATTTGATGGCGGCGGAACAACAGCTCGACACGCTGGGCGTGAAGAAGGATCATCCGTCGGACATCGTGAATGTCTACGCGCCGATCTCGGGCGTGATCATTGCTCAAAACGTGACGAATGCCGCCGCCGCCGGCGTGACCTATTCGGGATCGGCCACCGCCTTTACGATCGCCGATCTGTCGGAGCTGTGGATTCTTTGCAACGTGTACGAGAACGACCTGCCGAGGGTCCACTTGGGACAAACGGCACAGATTCGGGTGAACGCATATCCGGACAAAGCGTTGACCGGGCACATCAGCGACGTCGGACCGGTGCTCGATCCGAATCTGCGCACGGGTGTGGTTCGTATCGAAGTTACCAATCCGGATAATCTGCTGCGGCTCGGCATGTTCGTGACGGCAACATTGTCCAGCCGGACCACGCATATTCACGCTGTGGTTCCCGCGTCGGCCATTCTTCACCTGCACGATCGCGACTGGGTGTATGTGGCCGCCGATGGCCATCTGTTCCAGAGGATCGAGGTGACGACAGGCCCGATGCTGTCGGGACGCCGGCAGGAAATCCTCAACGGAATTCTGCCTGGGCAGCAGGTAGTTGCCGACGTACTAGCGCTGGAAGAGAAGCTGGAGGCGCAATGATCCGGAAGGTGGTCGACTTTGCGCTGCAGAGCCGATTTCTCGTGCTGGCGATCGGGATCCTTCTGTTTGCGTGGGGTATTGTCTCGTTCATCCGGTTGCCGGTCGAGGCGTATCCGGACGTGGCGAACAACTATGTCGATGTGATTGCGCAGTGGCCGGGGATCTCCGCGGAGCAGATCGAGCAGCAGGTCACGATCCCGCTGGAGACGGTGATGAACGGCATCCCGGGGATCGCGCATGTGCGGTCGTGGTCGATCTTCGGGCTGTCGACGGTGGAGATGGTGTTCGGCGACGAGACCACCGACTTTGAGAACCGCGAGCGGGTGATGGAGCGGCTGTCGCAGGTGACGCTGCCGGCGGGCGTTGTGCCGCAGATGGGGACGGACTGGAGCCCGGTGGGACAGATTTATTTCTACACGCTGGAGAGCACGAATCCGGAATTCGACGTGATGAACCTGAAGACGATCGAGGACTGGGTGATCGAGAAGAATCTGAAGTCGGTTCCCGGGGTGGTTGATACCAATCCGTTTGGCGGACCGACGCGAGAGTACCAGGTGCGCCTCGATCCGGACCAGCTGATTGCGTACGGGCTGAGCATCGGGCAGGTGGAACAACAAATTGCGAACAACAACGGCAACGCGGGCGGCAGCTTCATCCAGACGGGATCGCAGCAGATCAATATTCGGGAAGTGGGTCTGGTGAAGGATATTCAGGACATCGAAAACACGGTAGTGACGACGAAGACCGGCACGCCTCTGCGGATGAAGGACATCGCGGTGGTGTCGCAGGGACCAATGATCCGGCTGGGCCAGTTCGGGCGTGCGATTCGACGCGACGACGGGAGGGTCATCGACAACGACGATGTGGTGTCGGGGATTGCGCTGCTGCAGAAGGGGGCGGACGCGCAACCGGTGCTGGACGGGATCCACGAAAAGGTCAAGGAACTGAACGATCAAATCCTGCCGGCGGGAGTGAAGCTGATACCGTTCATCGACCGCAGCGACCTGCTGAAATTCACGACGCACACGGTGCTGCACAACCTGGGTGAAGGCATCGTCCTGGTCGTAGTCATCCTGTTTCTTTTTCTCGGCAATTGGCGCGGCGCGCTCATCGTAGCCATCACGATTCCTTTTTCCCTGCTGTTCGCGGCGATTTGTCTCGACCTGAAGCATATCCCGGCGAATTTGCTGTCGCTGGGCGCGCTGGATTTCGGCATGGTCGTGGACGGCGCGGTGGTGATGGTGGAAAATATCGTGCGCCACCTGCATAAGAAGGACGATACGGGGCGGTCGACGCAGGTCCGGATCGCCGAAGCCGCGCACGAGGTGCAGCGGCCGGTTTTCTACGCCATCGCCATCATCATCACGGCGTACCTGCCGATCTTCACGCTGCAATCGGTGGAGGGTCGGCTGTTCAAGCCGATGGCGTGGACGGTGGCGTTTGCTCTGCTGGGCGCGCTGACCTTTTCCATGATCCTCGCGCCAGTTCTGTCGAGTCTGTTGTTTGCGAAGGGCGCGAAGGAGTGGGAGAACCCGGCGATGGAGTTCCTGCGGAATCGGTACCGCCGCGGAGCGAGCTGGTGCATTCGACACACGGGAATCACGATCGGGGTTGGAGTGCTGGCCCTGGTCGTCGCAGGCTTTCTGGCGTTCAGCGGAGTCATTGGGTCGGAATTCTTGCCGCATCTGGACGAAGGCGCGATGTGGGTGCGGGGCACGCTGGATCAGAGCGTCGGGCCGGACGAGAGTGTGCGGGTTGCCGACCGGGCGCGCATCATCCTGTGCTCGTTTCCCGAGGTGACGGTGTGCACCAGCCAGACGGGTCGGCCGGACGATGGGACCGATCACACCAGCTTCTTCGACACCGAATATTTCGTGGGCCTGAAGCCGAAGGAGGAATGGCGGCCTCTGTTCGGGGAGGACAAGGACAACGTGATCGCGGCGATGAACGAGCAGCTGACGAAGGCGTTTCCGGGTGTGATCTGGGGTTTCTCGCAGCCGATTGAAGACAACATGGAAGAGGCGGTGAGCGGGGTGAAGGGCGAGCTGGCGACCAAGGTGTACGGATCCGATCTGCACGTGCTGGAAGACATGGCGAATCGGATCGAGGGGGTCATGAGCCGGGTGCGGGGCATCACCGACCTGGGGGTTTTCCAGGTGACGGGTCAGCCGGACCTGGATATCGTCGTGGACCGGCAGAAGGCGGCGCGGTGGGGCATCAACGTGGCCGATGTGCAGGACGCGGTGCAGACGGCGGTGGGCGGCAACGCGCTCACGCAGGTCCTGCGGGGCGAGGAGGTCTACAACCTGACGCTGCGGTATCTGCCGCAATACCGGGACACGCGCGAGGCGATTGAGAATATCCGGCTGCTGTCGTCGTCGGGAGAGCGGGTCTCGCTCGCCCAGCTATGCACGATTCGCGAGGCCGACGAAGGATCGGAAATTTACCGCGAAAACAATCAACGCTATGTGGCCATCAAGTACAGTGTGCGCGGGCGGCCGCTGGGCGACGCGGTGAAGGAGGCGATCGGCAAAGTGGATGCGCAGGTGAAACTGCCGCGGGGCTATCACCTGGGGTGGGAGGGCGAGTATCAGAGCGAGCTGCGTGCGGAAGCGCGCCTGGCCATTATCGTGCCGATCACGGTGCTGCTCATCTTTGTTCTGCTTTATACCATGTACCGATCCTTCAAATGGGCCCTGCTGGTCCTGGCCACGGTCGCGATGGCGAGCATCGGAGGATTGCTGGTGCTGCTGATCACAGAAACAAACTTCAGCGTGTCGTCGGAGGTTGGATTTCTGGCGCTGTTCGGAGTCTCGGTGCAGACAGGCGTGATCATGCTGGAATACATCAACCAGCTGCGGGCGCTGGGGAAACCGGCGGCCGAGGCGGCTGTGGAGGGCGCGGTGCTGCGGCTGCGTCCGATCATGATGACGATGCTGGTGGCCACGCTGGGCCTGCTGCCCGCAGCGATGTCGCACGGCATCGGCTCGGACTCGCAGCGGCCGTTTGCCATCGTCATCTGCGGCGGCCTGGTGATGAACCTGATCATGAGCATCTTCCTGCTGCCCACCTTGTATGTATGGGTAGCGCGGGACACAGACATCCTTCCCCAGCCCGAGATGGAGTTTGAGAACTGACCACGGAGAAGCCGGAGGTTTGAGTACGCATGAGCGCACCAGGGAATACAGCCCCTCGCCGCCAGCGAGGGCCGAGCCTCGATCCGTTTCCCCGCCTGCTTTACTGGATTGGCCTCACCATTGTTTCCACTTTCGTACTGTGGGCCATCGTGCTGGTGTTTTGTCAGGCTGTCAGTCAGTGGCGCCGGTGAGCGAACACCAATGGAGTACACCGAACTTCCTCAAGTCGGGCCGCGCCGACCGGGACCTTTTCCCTCGCTTGGCACTTCGAGACCCAAAAGGAGCTTTCATCCGGCGCCGACGGTCCGCGAGCTGCGAAAGCAGCCATCCTTCCCCCCTGCCCACAGCCGACCCTCATGATCGAAGGGACGGTTTGTATCCAGCCAGCGAACATCAGGGATGCGGAGCGGTAGTTGTCCAGCAGTTCTCCTCCACTACTGAACCGGCTGATACCGTTGGGGTAGATGGCGACGTAGATTTTCTCCATGGGAGCCCTCTGCCAGCGAGGCGCAGAGCTCCAGCGGCCCCAGCGATGGACTTTCAAGCGCTCGTCGCCGAAAAACTGCAAGTGTTGGGATTCCAGGAACGGTGGAGCAATGATCTCGATATTGGTTGTCGACGACTCCTCGCTGATGCGCAACTGATTCGCTCGGCCGTGGCCGAAGTCAAAAAAGTCGAACTTTGTAGAACACGACCTGCACTCGTGCTTTCTCTTGACAAAGACTTACATGGATGCTGGCAAACCGTCAGCAAAGTGACGAGATGTGCTCGCGCCACTCAACGAACCCGGGAGCCTCCGTGCCAGGTCTCCGACTGTCAGCAGTATGTTGCCTGGCCTGCGTCGCCTTACGGCTTTGCTCCCGTCATCCCGCCAGCCGCAGCCGTCGCCAGCGGAGCCACCGGCGCTGCCGCTCCCAGAATCCGCGTCACGCTGCTGTTCCCCGTGTTCGCTATCCAAACACTCCCGCCCAGATCCACCGCGATCCCCTTCGGCGTCGACAACACCGACGGGTCCATAATCCCACCCGCGGGCGAAATCGCCGACCCCGCATTCGAGAACAAGCTCACAGCATTGTTCCCATCCGTCACCCAGACCTGCCCGTTGCCATCAATCGCAATCCCCGCCGGCGCATCGAGCCCGCCGCCTGAGGAAATCGGGTTCGCATGGCTGCCCACCTGGCTGGTCTCCTCCAGCAGCGGTCCCGCTCCCACGCTCCACACGTTGCCCGCGTTGTCGATCGCCACCGCCAGACTCGCCCCAGGATAAGCGCTCGACGAGATCCCGTATCCATTCCCCGCCAGCTCGCTCGTTCCGCCGCCGCCGTCCACAATCCACACGCTTTCCCCGCTGACCGTCAGCGGGCTGGTAGCGCTGTTGGTGTTGTACCCGTTCGAACTGGGATTGAAGGTCGCGGTTATGGTGTAGCTGCCCGCCACCAGCGTCGTCGTCGACGCAATGGCGGTCGGCGACCCGCCGCCCGGCGTCGCGGTGTAGGTCATCGTGCCGCAGCTCATGCCGCAGCTCGGCGAAGCATTCAGCACATTCGTCCCCGCACTGCCGAAGATGATCGTCGTCGCCGGTGTCCAGTTGATCGTCGGCGTAATCGCCGTGTTCGTCAGATTAAAGGTCGCCGTTGCCGATCCCGCCGTCACACCCACGGTGTACGAACCGCTGTTGAGATTGGCGGTGAAGGCCCCCGGATCCGCCACCCCCGAGCCATTAGTGTTCAACGTGATCGTCCCCGTGCTGTTGGAGAACGTTCCCGTCGCTCCCGAGCTGGCCGTGCTCGCGGTAAATGTCACCGACGAATAGTTAGCAATGACGGCGCTGTTGGCATCCTTCACGGTGACGGCGAGGCTGCCGAATGCCGACCCAATCGGTGTGGACTGCGTCTGGGTTCCATCGATGGCGATCGTCGCCGGAACCTGGACCACGGTTACGGTGTCGGTGTTGCTGGCTACCGCCGATCCTGGATTCGTATGCGTGACATCCCCGCCACCGTAGGCACTCGCCGTATTCTGGACTGAAATCGGCGAGGCGGCCGGCACATCCACAGTCAGCGTCAGCGTATTATACGACGCCCCCCCGCTCACCCCCTGCGACGAGGTGCAGCTGACATTAGCCGTTCCACCACCGGAACACGTCCAGCCAGTTCCGCCGTAGTTGTTCAGCGTGTAACCGCTCGGCAGCGTATCGGAAACCGTCGTCGCGCCCATGGTGATACTGCCGGAAGGGGCGGTGTTGCTGACCGTGATGTCCCACTCGGCGGTCTGCCCCTGCGTAAAGGTTCCGGTATGCGTCTTGCTCACGGCCAGCGCCGGGGCCGGCTCGATGGTCACCGAATCGGTGTTCGAGCTGGTGGGCGTGGCGCCGCCGCCGCTCACCGAGACCTGGTTGGAAGCAGGCGAGCCCGTGCCGGCAGTCGGACTGACATTCACTTCGATGGTAAGCGGCGAGTAACTGCTGCTCTGGGCCACGGCGGAGTCGTTGGTGCAGGTCACCGTCTGCCCGACGGCCGAGCAACTCCAGCCCGTACCGGAGTAGCCCGCGTAACTGAAGGCGGTGTTCAAGGTATCGGTGACGGTCAGGGGATTGCTGCCGCCGGTCGGGTCGCCGGTGGGCCCGGTCCCGTTGTTGGTAATGTCTACGGTGAATTGCGCGCCCTGCTCGCCCTGCTGGAAGTTCCCGGTGTGCGACTTGGTCACAGTTACGGCGGGCAGATTCTGCGTCAGGTTGACGCACCACTTGGCGAGGGTCGATACCTCTCCGCCTCCGTTCGGGCCGCCGTCGTCCAGATACAGGCTCCAGGTTCCGTTTCCATTGATGCCGCCAAAAATCGAATCCAAACTGCTGCTGCCGGTTGGCGCGGCCTTGTTGGGGGTGGTCGCCAGCAACGGCGGTCCAACGTCTTCCGTGCCGCAGTCAGTTACGTTCTGCGGGCATTCCGGGTAAACGAACGACGTGTTATGACTCGTCGGCTTGTAGGTCCCGCTTGCGACCGGATCCGCAGTTACCTGCGAACTCGCCGAATCGGCAAAGATGAGGTTAACGGGCGAGGAAGCGAAAGCGCCAACCGTACCCGTCTCGGAGAAGAAGTCGAGGTTCGTATTGCCAGGGCCGACGAGCAGCGACAGCAGATCGTTCTCGTCCGGCGTGTCCAAAGAGTCGAGCGCGACCGTCACCGTGTTCACCGTGCCCGGCAGGTTCGTCACGAAGATGTTGGAGGGATACGGCGCGGCTGCGCCGCTGTTGTAATTCAGCCCCGGAACTGTGACGGCTCCAGGATTGCAATACGTGTACGGCCCGGCGCCCGATCCGGTGGCCTGAGTCGTGGCAGTGTTGACGCGCTCGTCGTATTTCCCGGTGCTGATCCCAAACTCGGTGCCCGTGTCGGTGCCGTTGTAGGTGGCCACGATCTGGTGCGTGCCTTCGCCCAGCGATGCCCCCAGAGTGGCGACACCGGTACTGGAAACATTGCTGGTGCCCAGCGTCGTGGCGCCGTCAACGAACGTCACCGATCCCGCGTTCACCTCCAGGCCCATGCCGTCGGTGGTAGTCACGGTGGCCGTAAGCGAAACGCTGGTGGTAGTTGCCGGGGGCGTGATGGTCGCCGGATTGGGCGTTGCGCTCGCCACCGTCTGCGTGGGGTGCGCATTGGCTTGCAGGGTCAGATTTACGCACCATTCGTTGATTTGCCCATAGGGAATACTCCCGTTGTTCGACGGGTTCATCGACGCCCAGTTGTTGAGATACAACGCCCAGTTACCGTTCGGGCCTGCGCCGCCGAACTGGTTGGCGAAGGTGCCGTTGCCGGCCGGATAGGCCCGGGTGATGGACGAGGGGGCCGGAGCGGGAAACGTATCGTCATCGAATGACTGATTAAACTCGGGGAATTCGTCGGTGGACAGGCACGGAGCACTGGAGCAATCCACTGAGTTGTTGTCGTTGACCGAGTCGTCTCTGAGATTCCCCGATCCGGTGTCGGAGAGGGTTAGGTTCAGATTCGTGAGAGTCGCCGGGTTGTTGCCATAACCGCCATCGCCGTCCACCCAGGACATAAACTCAAACGCATTGCCATTGCTCGGGGCCTGCAGCAGCAATCCCAGCTCCTTCGGGTCCTGCACCTGCATTCCATTGATCGAGACGGTCAGGTCCTGGATGGTCCCCGTGAGGCCGCTCAATACCAGCTGCGACGGGTAAGGATACCCGCCCGTGCCGCTCGCCGCCCCTCCGTTGTCGTCCTCCACCGTGACCGGACCGTTGCAGTACGTATCGGTCGAGGGGCTGTAGGTATGGTTGACCGTCACCACGGTTGCGAAGCCCGAGGTGCTTCCCGCATCGCTGGCATCTCCGCTATAAACCGCGGATATGCTGCGCGAACCCTCTTCCGTACGCGGAAAAGTGACGGCTACCGCCGCCACGCCTGAACCGTTGACCGAGTTGCTGCCGAGATTGGTCCCGTTGCCGGCCGTCGTACCGGTGCTGTCATAGAAGGTGACGGTACCGCCGCTCGTGACGGGTTCACCGCCGGACGTCACCGTCGCGGTGAGGGTCACGCTCGTCCCGGCCAGGCTGTCGCCGTTCACGTCGCCGGTGGTAAATACATTCGAGGTCGAGCCGTTTGGATTGGCTGAAATCGATGTCGCGGTCGCCGCCGCCGAGACCGTCGTGAACGAAATGGACCATGACGTGAGCGTGCCCGACGGGTTGGCGAAGGAACCCTCGGTGTTTTGACTGGCGATATACAGCTTCCAGGTGCCGTTAAACGCAGAGGCGCCGGCGGGAAGTCCGAATGCGGTAGCGAAGCTGTAGCTGCCGCAGGTTATTTCGTATTCGCTCTCGCACGTGCTGTTGCCGGGGCCCGCGGTATTGAACGTGGAGGGCCCCGTCGAACCGCCCATATTGAAGTATTCCGTCTGATAGTTCGCATAGTAATCCGCAGCGAGGTAGGTGCCCGACAACGAGCTGGGGCAGGTGCCGCCCTCAGTGGGAGGGAGGCCATCGACGTTGTCTGTACCGTTGTCGCCTGTATCCGCCAGCGTAAAAGTAGCGCTCCCCGTGTTGCAGACTCCCCCCAGCAGATCGAATGCCGTGCCGGTTGGGGGCACGAGCGCGATCGACACGCTGTTGAAATTCGCGATGTTCAGGCCGCTAAAGGTCACTGAAATAGCGCTGACGGTTCCGGAAAGGCCGCTGACCGCTGCCGTGGTATCTACGCCATCCCCGTAGGTGCTGGTCACCGTGAGCGTCCCCGACGAGGTGCACGTCGTCACGTTACCCGAAGGCGTACAAGTGGCCCACGCCTCCCCAGGCAGCAGAAGCGCCGCGACAGCAAGAACCAGAAAGCCGAAATGCAGACGGACAGACCGGAGAGGCAACAACGAAACCGGGGTGGAACTCATGACGCTGACACCTCGCACGGTGGGCCCGATGGGCAGGTTTACAGAGAAACTGGCCCGGCCGGCCCACGTACGGGTCCGGAATCGGGCAATACACTGCCGTCGCAGAGACGAAATCCCGTCCGCTGCGCTTTCCAACGCGGTTGCCGACAGCAGGATCAACGTGCGCCCGCAATCTATTATTGCAGTGTGCACTCAGCACTATCGCGCCGATATCACAAGTGTCAAATCTATTGTGAGCTACCTTGCGCGACGCGATCCTGGCAAAATGAACACACCAAGGTCGCGGAGCCGTTCGGCCAGCTAAATCTGGGGTGAGAGAAAGGGTACTACATCGCGGAGGCTGATGTAACAAATTTATTCGACATTCACACGGGCTTCCAGGGCCGTTATCGGCAAGGCCACTTGCAAGCCAATCGCACCCGTGTTAGTGTGAGTCGCCGCTTCTTATCCTCCAGGCAAGTTGCTTTAAACACAAGGAGTCGTCACGAATGGCCAATCCTTACGTGGGTGAGATTCGCATGTTCGGGGGGAACTTTGCCCCCGCCGGCTGGATGTTCTGCCAGGGCCAGTTGCTCGCCATTTCCCAGTATGAGACCCTCTACAACCTCATCGGGACGACGTACGGAGGGGATGGACTAAGCACCTTTGGCCTGCCGGACCTGCAAGGCCGCCTGCCCATCGACGTCGGACCGGGATTTGTTCTGGCGCAGAGCGGCGGCGCTGAAACCGTCACGCTTACCACGAATCAGATGCCTGCGCATTCCCACACCGTCTCCGCCTCAACAGGCCAAAATTCAGCAACGTTGCCGGGCAATAGCTTCCTGGCAACGGGACCCGATATCTACGAGCAGAACACGCCCGGAAACACAACCATGGCCGCTACCATTTCAAGTGTCGGGGGAAGCCAGCCGCACGACAACTTCCAGCCCTATCTGTGCCTCAGCTTCATCATTTCTCTCTTCGGAGTCTATCCGAGTCCAAACTAATCCAGCAGGCGGGAGAAACAAGGATGGCTACACCGTTTTTGTCCGAGATCAGGATCTTCAGTTTCAATTTCGCGCCCAAGGGGTGGGCTCTCTGTGACGGAGCGCTCCTGCCCATCAATCAAAACCAGGCCCTCTTCTCTTTGCTGGGAACCACTTACGGAGGCGACGGACGGGTCAACTTCGGCTTGCCCAATCTGCTGGGCTCGACTCCTGTGCATATGGGGAACGGTCCGATCCTTGGACAAAGGGGTGGCGAACAGGCTCACACGCTCGTCATCGCCGAGATTCCGAACCACACTCATACGTGGGGAGCCACCAATGCGGCTGCCAATCAGCCCGGCCCCGGCGGCAATATGCTGGGCTCGGTGGCCGAATATAACTCCTCTGCGGCCAATCTCACGCCGATGTCTCTCGCGGTTCTGTCCACCGCAGGCGCAAACCAGCCCCATCAGAATATGCAGCCCTTTCTTACGCTGAATTTCTGCATCGCGTTGCAGGGAATATTCCCCAGTCCGAACTAGCCTCACGGAGGGCAAAGCATGGCAAACCCGTTTGTCGCGGAAATCAGAATCTTCCCGTTTTACTTCGCGCCGTCTGGATGGGCATTTTGCAACGGCCAGATCATGACCATCTCCCAGAACACCGCGCTCTTTTCGCTGCTGGGAACATACTACGGCGGCGACGGAAAAAGTACCTTCGGCCTTCCCAATCTGCAGGCCCGCGCTCCCATGTTTTATGGCCAGGGTCCTGGCCTCAGTCAGCACAATATAGGCGAAACCGGCGGTACGGCCACCGTATCCCTCATTGCTTCCCAATTGCCTCAGCACTCGCATGGAATCAATTGCCTCGACACACCAAGGACCAGGGGACAAGTCGGGAACCCGGCCAATGCCATCCTGGCCAAGACGGGAGGCAATCCTGCCAACGCCTACACTTCCGGCGGCGCGCAGAACCAAACCATGGCGCAGGGCGTGATTGGGCCGGTGGGCGGCAACCAGCCCCACAATAACCTGATGCCGTATCTCACGCTTAACTTCTGCATTGCCCTGCAGGGCGTATACCCGTCGCGAGGCTAGCCGACTCTTATTTCGGGGACCGGGCGGACAGCCCGGCCCCATCGACCTCGGAGCCATGTCTACTGTCATCGTTCGTCCCGCACTGCCTCAGGACGAGATTTTTCTCTTCGACCTTTATTCGGCCATTCGCGAACCGGAGTTCGCTCTCGCAGCCATCACCGCCGCGCAGCGCGTCGAGCTGATCCGCATGCAGTTCCGCGCTCAGTTATCCGCTTACACTGCGGCC
>Ga0181520_10006215_pt1 | contig 18450 bp, 15 predicted proteins | sample PEATcosm2014_Bin_29_FD_132451 | JGI IMG/M metagenome (GOLD analysis project Ga0181520, IMG submission 132451) | Peatland microbial communities from MTU Mesocosm Facility, Houghton, MI, USA - PEATcosm2014_Bin02_30_metaG | ecosystem: Environmental > Terrestrial > Soil > Wetlands > Peat | place...
CAGCCGGCGTCGCCCCAAAGATACCCTGGCTTTATGACTTCAAACTCGACTTCCGCTTCAAATAAACCTGTCCAATAAACTGCCCCTCAAAGAAATCTGCTGAAGCGCCGGGCTATTGTCATGACGTCGCGTTGCGACGGTAAAAGGCTCCTGGACGTAAGGAATGTGACATTCTTGGTGACCAAATTAACCACAGACAACCGCAGATGCCTCCGCGGCTTAAATCGCGAATACTTGACCGGAATTTTGCCTTGGAGCACCAGACCCATTGTGAAAACCGACGAAACAAAAAAATGGAGCGAGCGAGGAGGTTCGAACTCCCGACGTTCACCTTGGCAAGGTGATGCTCTACCAACTGAGCTACGCTCGCGTCCGAAAGTCCCGTGATAATACGCCAATCGGCGCCGCTGGCAAGTCCGAATTTACGCCGAATTTACGCCTTGGGCGAGGCGTCGCCCAGCGTGGCGCGGACCACCTTGAGCAGGTAATCGTGTTCGAGCGGTTTCTGGAAAAAGGCCACCGCCCCGGCGGCCGTCGCGCGTTCCCGGGTCTTGGTTTCTTCGCTCCCGGTGATCACAATCACGGGAATCTTTTTGGCGGAATCCAACCGGTGAAACCATTCCATGATGCGGAATCCGTCCCACGGCACCCCGCCCACGTCCGTCGGAAAACTGATGTCCAGCAGGATGAGATCCGGGTTTTCCTTGCGGGCCAGCGCCACCGCCTCCGAACCGTCCATGGCGGCAATGACTTGGTACCCGGCGCCTTGGAGCTTCAACGTGATCGTCTTGATGATGATCTCATTGTCGTCCACCACCAGGATCTTCTTTGCAGGCACACCGGCCGGATTCATGTTCATAGATAGTTTGCCCGCTAGGCGTGCAACCATTACTGCCGGGACTGCTTGAATGTCCAGAAATCGGGCTCAATCGGTCGCATCACGTAGATTTGCCAGAGCTTTGCCAGCAAAAATCCTGCCATTCGGCCGGGAATTCACCACTTCCGGCCGTTTTGACCCATTGGGGCGCAATGGGCAGCGGTTCGTACAACAAAGTAGTCTGCCAACGCCATTTGGCAATGCCGGATCTGTCATTTTTCGGAGCACCACCGTCCCCGCTTCGGGCAATGGGCGGCGGGGCAGGGGGAGCGGCGAGCTGAACCGCAGAGGCGCCGCGCGGCAAAGCCCAAACGAAAGAGGATGGAAAATAGAGGATGGAGGATGGCCAAATGGAATATTTCGCGCGCGACGGCCGCGAGTTTTTGCGGACCGGTGCCCGCGCGAAAGCGGCGTGGCGCTGCGCTTCCCGCCGCAGTCCATGACGGCTTGTGCAATTCCGACGCGCCCGGCAAGACCGTTCGCGTCTTGAACTACACCGGCTGCGCCGCAGGGTTTCCGCTTGAATGTTCCGGCGAGCGCTTTAGCCTGCGCCACATGCTTTGGAGATCTCTTATGTTTGGCACACTCCTGATGGCCTTGACCGGTTGCACCATGGTGCAGCAAATCTGGACCCGCCGCCCGGCGGATCCGCTGGCGGCTTTTCAAAAGCGCGCCACCCAGTATCACGCCGTGGTCACCCTCCCCACGTTTGAAACCACCCCGGCCGCCGTCCAAGCGACCGTGGATAAAACCATCGCCGAGGGCAACGCCGCCTTGGATGGCATCGGCCAGCTCCGCCCCAACGAGGTCAATTTCCACAACACCATCCGCGAGCTGGACGACATCGCCTATGCGGGGCAATCCGCCTCCGACCGCCTGGGCCTCATCGAGCAGACCAGCACCAATGCGGCAGTGCGCGACGCCGCCACCGACGGCATCAAGAAGCTTTCCAACTGGTCGGTCGGCACCGATTACCGGGAAGACGTCTATGCCGCCGTGAAGGCCTACGCCAACACGCAGCCGGCCCTCGAAGGCGAGGATAAGAAATTATTTGACGAAACGCTGCGCGATTACCGCCGCGCCGGCCTGGATTTGCCCAAGGACCAGCGGGACGCCGTGGAAAAACTGCGCAAGGAATTGACCGCGCTGGAAACCGATTTTGAAAACAACGTCACCAAGGCGACCAAGTCCCTGACGTTCACCAAAGCCGAGCTGGACGGCGTGCCGGAGGATTTCCTGGCGCAGCAGGGCGTCAAGACCGGCCCCGACGAATACACGGTCAAGGCCAACATCACCTTTCACTACATCATGATCGAGGACAACGCGCGCCGCGAGGACACGCGCCGGCGCATGCTCGAGGCGCAATACAACCTGGCCCGCGAGGAAAACATCCCGCTGCTGCAAAAGATCCTCGTCCACCGCGACGAAATCGCGCATCGCCTCGGCTACGCCAGCTATGCGGACTACGCCACCGAAGTTCGCATGGTCAAAAATGCCACCACCGCCATCACCTTCCTGCAAAACCTCAAGACCGGTTTGCAGCCGAAGTTCGCTGCGGAGATGGCGGAGTTTCGCCAGATGAAAGTGAAGGAAACCGGCGATGCGAACGCCCAGATTTGCATTTGGGACTGGCGCTACTACGCCAACCAGCTCCGCAAAACCAAATACAACGTGGATGCCGAACAGTTGCGGGTCTATTTCCCGTATCAACACGTGCTGGACGGGATGTTTGCGATTTACCAGCGCATCTTCAGCGTGAAGTTCGAGCGCGTGGAGGCGCCGTACAAGTGGATCGGCGATTTGCAGCTCTACACGGTTTCCGACCGGAAGACCGGCGAGCCGCTGGGCCTGTTCTACCTGGACATGTACCCGCGCGAAGGCAAATACAATCACTTCGCCGAATTCGGCATCACCGAAGGCAAGCTGCTGCCGGACGGCCGGTACCAGCGCCCGGTGTGCGCCCTGGTGTGCAACTTCCCCCCGCCGCAGCCGGATAAGCCCTCGCTGCTCTCGCACGACGAGGTGGAGACCATCTTCCACGAATTCGGCCACGCCATGCACACGATCCTGACGCAGGCCAAATACGCGCGCTTCTCCGGCACCAGCGTGCCGCAGGATTTCGTGGAGGCGCCGTCCCAAATGCTGGAAAACTGGGCCTGGGACAAGACCGTGCTGGACAGTTTTGCGGCCGACTACCGGGACCCGCACAAGAAGATTCCCAAGGAGATCCTGGACCAGCTCAAGGCCTCGCGCCTGGCCACCATGGGCACGTTCTACCGCCGCCAGCTTTCCTTTGGACTCATGGATCTCACCCTCCACACGCAAATCCATGCCACGAATGCGGACGACGTGTTGCCGCTCGCGAACCGGGTGCTGAGCGAGGTGTCGCTGCCCGTGCCGCCGGACTCGGCGTTTGTGGCCTATTTCGGCCACATCACCGGCTACGGCGCCGGCTACTATGGCTACGCCTGGGCGGACGCCATCGCCGCGGACATGGCCACGGTGTTTGAGAATTCGCCGGACGGCTATTTCGACAAGCAGGCGGGCTTGCGGATGCGCCGGGAGATTTATGCGGTGGGTGATTCGCGGGACATCAATGTGTCCATTGAAGACTTCCTGGGCCGCCCCCGCTCGCTGCAGCCGTTCCTGAAAAAGATCGGCGTGAACCAGAACTAAAACGGTTTCTGGTGCTGCCGGTCAATCGTCTGGACGCCGGTGGACATCCGTTGGTCATTCCAACTGATGATGCCCGGGGGCGGTTCGGCGGCCACGGCAGGTTTGGCTGGGCCGGACTGGCCCGGGGAGCGCACGGGGGCGCTGGGGACAGCGGTTGGCGGCGCGGCGGGGCCGGCCGGCGAAGTCTCATGATCGCCCACCAACCGCATGAGGTCGTCCACGGCCCGCCGCATCCCGTCGGTCTGCGCATTCAATTTTTCCGCGGCGGCGGCGGTTTGCTCGGCGCTGGCCGCGTTGTTCTGCGTCACCCGGTCCACCTGACCCACGGCGGCATTGATCTGCGTGATGCCCCGGGTTTGTTCCTGTGAGGCGCCCGCCACTCCCGAGGCCAGCTCATTCACCTGCCGCGCCCGCACCACGATGTCGCGCAGGGACTGCGCCACCTGGCTGGTGATGGCGACGCCCTGGGTGGTGTTACTGATGGCGTTCTCGATTTTGACGGCGGTTTCCTTGGCGGCCTGGGCGCTGCGTTGGGCCAGATGGCGGACCTCTTCGGCCACCACGGCAAAACCCTTGCCCGCTTCGCCGGCCCGGGCCGCCTCCACGGCGGCGTTCAGCGCCAGAATGTTCGTTTGAAAGGCGATCTCATCAATGGTCTTGATGATTTTGGCCACGTCGTCGCTCGAGCCTTTGATGGCGCGCATGGCGGTGCTCATGCCCTCCATGTGGGCCATGCCTTTGTCGGCGGCTTCCCGGGCTTGTTTGGCCAGGTCATTGGCCTGCTGGGCGTTCTCGGCATTGCGCTTGGTGATGGAGAACAGTTCCTTCAACGACGCGCTGGTCCGCTCCAGCGAGGCGGCCTGGGCATTGGCCCCTTCCGCCAGGTTTCGGCTGGCGGCAGATACCTGCTCCGCCGAGCCGGCCGAGGACTCGCTCACCTGGTGCAATTCGGAAGCAATGGCCAGCAGCGCCGCCGCAATGTGGCTTTTCAGTCGCCAGCCCGCATAGAGCAAGCCCACCACCGCCAGGCCCAAGGCCCCCACCTGCCAGCGCAGCCGGGATTCGTTGCGGCTCTGTTCGGCGGCCAGCCCCTGCTGGACGGCTGTCTGGATCGCCTGATGATAATGGCGCACCGCTTCGAGCACCGCGCCGCTCTGCGGCGTTACGCCGTGCAAAAATTGTTCGTCTGCCAGGGCGTTCCGGCCTTTCAGAAACTGGTCAACGACCCCCCTTTCCTCCACCGCCAGGGCGTCGAATTTGGTCCGCAGGGCGGTGCCGGCATCCCCGCTGCCGGCCAGCAACTGGAGCGATTGCTGCCGGCTGGCCTCCAGGTCATGCACGGCTTTTTCAATCGCATCGGGATCCTCCAGGCGCAGCAGTTCCTGCAGGTCGTTCAGGTCGGCGGAGATCCGCTGCAACAGATCGTAGCTGTCGTTCAGCCGGGCCACCGTCGTGGCCGTCATGGCCGCCGAATCCTTGAACGTGCGGTTGGACGCAAAGTAATACAGCGCGGCCGTGCCCACCATGGCGGCCGATGCCATGCCGACCAGCAACATGAGTTGTCGCGGGATGCTGACGATCTTGCGGGGAGTCATGGGGGTGATGGTTGGATGGGCCGCTTGGTCGCGCCGGGTTATTGCAGTTTCGAGACGCTCAAGCCGACGACAAGCGACCCGATGGGTTTGTGGTCGTCGAGAACGGGGACCGCCACCTGGATCTGTTCCAGGCCGCTCGCCTTGTCCTGCTCCAAGGGGCCCTGCCAGATCTTGCCGCTCATCGGCAGCTCATGCTTGGGGTCCCCTTTGTGTGACCAGCTCAACGTCTTGGTGGTGAAGGCCACCTTGCGCCCGGCCGCGTCGGACAGGAAGGCCCGGATGAGCACGTCGCTCTTTTTGCCCTTGAGGAACATGCCCGCCGGGTTCTTGTCGAACGCCCGGACGAAAGGATCAAGTTTGCTCAAGTTCTTCCACGTGTCCTGGGTCATGGCCGTGTATTCCGGCGGCGGCGCGGCGTTTTGCGCCTTGACTGCGGTCACAATCACCGGGTCGCCGGCCAGCGCCTGGATCGCCTTGATCTCGGCATCCACGTGCGCTTGCAACGCCGGATCAATGGCTTCCGCGGCCGGGATTGGCCGGACCAGGCCCGCGCTGCCCAGCGCCAGAAAGATTGAAAGCAATTTGATATTCATGCTGTGGGTTCCAAAGACATTGATTCTTGTTCCTGTTGCTGAATAAATGGCAACCGGCCCCTGACTCGCATCAGGGTACGCGGCTACGGATCTGGCCGGCCCGTCGGCCAAAGCCCGGGGACCGGTCCCCGGCGCCGGCGGGAATGCCATTAAACGATTGGGGCGGATCGCTAACTGGTTATTTGGCGGCGGCCACGGGCGCGCCGGCAATCGCCCGCAGGCTCTTCAGGGTGTCGGCCCCCACCACGCCGTCAATGTCCAGCAAGGTTTTGACCAGCCCTTTGACCTTGGCAATGCCGATGATGTAATCCGTGCAAATCTGTCCGCCGAAGCTGGGTGTTTCTTCAATGTCATTTTCGGCGATATTGATGACTTCCTCCACGCCGTCCACCACCAGGCCCATCTGGGTGGCTTTGCCGTCCGGCAGCTTCACCTGCACCACGATGATGCAGGTCTGTTCCGTGTTCGCGGCGCTGGCGAATTCAAACCGCACGCGCAAATCCATCACGGGAATGATCTTGCCGCGCAGATTGATCACGCCGCGGATGTGCGGGGGCATCTGCGGCACCGCGGTGATGGTCGTGAGGCGGATGATTTCGCGCACCTTCAAGACGTCTATGCCGTAGGACTCGGCGTGCAAATTGAAGGTGAGATACTTGCCGCTCAACCGACTTGCCGCTTGGGTCTCAATGCTCATGAATTCGGTATCGGCCATCTTGGGAACGGACTTGAATGCAAAATCAACCGAAATTGCCCCCCGGGCCGGCCGGGCTTGCGCCCCGTTTCCTTGCACCGGATTACTTTGCGGAGAAGGTGTTGGTGAAGGTTTCCCGGCAGGGGCGCCCCGCCTGGAACGATTGCAGGTGCAGTTGGATGCTGGCGGCCATGTTGGACAAGCTGGCTGCTTGGGCCAGCTCCAGCGCCTTGGCGCCCGTGGCCTGGGCGTCGGAAAACCGGCCCGCTTCGGCATAGGTCATCGCCAGGATGTCCAGGATGTAAGGCTGCACCCCGCCGGCGAGAGTGTTGGCTTTTTCCGCCAGCGCCACCGCCGCCGCGCCGTCGCGGTTCGTTGGATTCGCGTCGGTGGCCAGAATCCGGGCCAGGAAGGTGAGGGATTGCGGGTCATTGGCGTCCAGCTCCAGCGCGCGGCGGAATTGGGCGGCGGCTTCCGTGCTCTGGCCATGATGCAGCCGGGCCTTGCCGATCAAAAAGAAGACGTGCGGGTCGCCGGGCTGGAGGTTTTCGGCCTGCTGGTACTGCTGCATGGCCTCGTCAAAGCGCCCCAGCTTCAACAGCAGGGTGCCCAGGTTCTCGTGCGCCCGCGGTTCGGCCGGCGCGAGGTTGATCGCCGCATGGTATTGGGCCAGCGCTTCCGGTTCCGCGCCGGCTTCGTTCAGCAGATTTCCCAGGTTGTTGTGCGCTTCCACCAGCGTCGGGTCCAGCTCCAGCGCCTGGCGGTAAAAGCCCATGGCAGCGGTGGCATCGCCTTGCTGCTCGGCCGTCTGCGCCTTCAACAGCGCCGTTTGGACGGCGAGCCGGCGCTGGACGCCATCAGGCATTCGGACCACGAGGGATTTGTTCCATGCCAGCGCCTGGTCGTAATAATGGATCGCCTCGGGCAGGGCGCCGGCCCGCTCAGACACCGTGCCCAGCAGCATCTCGGCCTGGGCATTGTTCTTGGTCACCGCCAGCGTGTGGGTGAAGAGACTTTCGCTGTCGCTCCAAAAGCTGAGCTGCCGTTCGGTCACGGCGATGCACAGGGCCACGGTCAGGCCGGCAAAAATGTTCACCGGGCGGAGCAGCGTCCGGTCCCGGCCCACCACGTCCACGCCGGTGAACACCAGCGCGGCAAACAAGCCGATGGACGGCCAGTACGTATAACGATCCGCCATGGCCTGGCCGCCGACTTGCACGAGCCCGATCACCGGAACCAGCGTGCCCAAAAACCAAAGCCAGCCGGCAAGCAGCCAGGGACGCCGCCGCCACTGCGCCACGGCCACGGCGGACACGGCCGCCAGCAGGATCCCCGCGAGCGCAAGGGAGACGGTGGAATATTGCGGGGGCAGGGGATAAACCACGCCCAGGCCGGTCGGCCAGAATATCTTGCAGACATAGCTGCCATAAGCCACCACCGCGTTTTCCAGCCGCAGACCGGCGGACCGATCCTGCCAGGACATGATCGCCACTCCGCGCTGCGCCAGCACGGTTATGACGCAGAAAACGGCGGCCAGGATAATGAAGGGAGTCTTCTCCCACAGCAACCGGGCCGCCGGCTTCCAGCCGCCAGGGAAATCACGAAACCGTCCCAGCGGCCAGAAATCCAGCAGCAGGAAGACAAACGGCAGCGTCACCAGCATCGGCTTGGACAGCAGCGCCAGGACAAACCACAGCAGCGCCAGGCCATAGCTGCCGCGGCCGCCGGGTTTGCCGTCCTTCCCGGTCCGGGCCTGCGCATAACGGACATAGCTCACCGTGGCCAGCAATCCAAACAGCGTGGACAGCACGTCCTTGCGCTCGGCAATCCACGCCACGGATTCCACGTGCAGCGGATGCCACGCGAACAGCGCCGCCACCAGCGCCGCGGGCCAGAGGGTGCCCGTCAGCCGCCGCCAGAGCTGGAACACCAGCACCACGTTCGCGGCGTGAAACAGGACGTTGATGAAATGCTGGGCGCCGGGATTGAGCCCCACCAACTGGCAGTCCAGCATGTGCGACAGCCAGGTGAGCGGGTGCCAGTTGCTGGCGTGCCAGCCCACCCAAGCCCACTTCAGGCCCGCCCCGGTCAGACCCGCCTGCACCGCCGGGTTGTCGGTAACATAGTCAGGGTCGTCGAACAGAATGAAATCGTGAAAACAGACCGGCAGATAGATGAGCAGCGTCAGCAGCGCCAGAACCAGGCCGGCCAAACGCGCCTGCTCCCGCGCCAGGCCCTCGTCCAGGAAAGTTTTTTTCAAGGCACCCATTGATTACGCACCGTTCGGTTGCCGATATTCCCGCATTTGCCCGCAACTGGCAAGGAGCCTGATTCGTTTCGCCGGGGGTGTCCTCATCCTGTCCAAGTTTTTCCGCGCAGACCCGCTTGGCAAGAAACTGCGTCGAAATGGCAATTTTGGTTAAGTGTGGATGGTTATGAATCCTTAAATTGGATTGTGGAATGAGAAGCAGGCTTTCCAAGGATCGCCATCTTTCTTGCCTCGCGAGTCATCCGGCTTGGCTTTCGCGGACTGCCCGGTTTTGCCCGGCCGGGGCGCTACTCTCGCTCGCTTTTGGCATCCTCTGCCGCGTCGTCCCCAACCCATGAAACTCGCGCCGAAATCCTCCCGCGGCCTCAGCCGGTATGTCGTGGCCGTGGCGGCCGTGGCCGTCGGCGCAAGCTTCCGGTGGATTTGTCTGGGAGTCCTGGGCGATGCCGCGCCTTATATCACGTTCTATCCGGTCGTCGTGTTCGCGGCTCTCTACGGGGGGTTGGGCGCGGGCCTGCTGGCGACGGTGCTCTCGATGGCGGCGGTGGATTACTTCTGGGTCGAGCCTGTCGGCCAGTGGTCGGTGGGGCGCGCCGCCGACCGTTTGTCGCTCCTCCTCTTTTTTGCGAACGGCGTGGTGATTTCCTGGGTCACCCAGGTGATGCACCGGGCCCGTTTGCGCGCCGCCGAAGCGGAGGAGCGGGCGAAGTTTGCCGCCGAACACGAGCGGGCCACCCAGGCCCTGCGGCAAAGCGAAGCCCGGTTTGTCGCCTTCGCCGCCGCCGCTTTCGAGGGCGTTGTCGAGCTCGAAGCGGGCCGGATCGTGGATTGCAACGAGCCCTTCGCGCAGATGGTGGGCTGGACCGTGGAAGCCTTGAAAGGCAAGGCCTTGGCGGACCTGGTTCCGGAGGCGGACCGGGCGCTGGTCTGGGAAAACGTCCAAGCCGGGCGCGACACCTTTGCGGAGCATGCCATGTTGCGCCAGGACGGCACGAGTCTCTTTGTCGAAGTGCGCGGCCGGCAGTTGTCGCCGGACAGCCCGCGCCGCATCAAAGTCATCCGGGACATCACGGAACGGCGGCGGTCGGAAGACACCCTGCAGCGCCTGAACCGCACGCTGCGGGCCTTGGGCCGCAGCAGCCAGGCCATGCTGCACGCCACCGATGAAGCCAGCTACCTGAACGAAGTCTGCCGGGTCATCAGCGACTGCGGGTATGCCATGGTCTGGATCGGCTTCCTGGAGAACGACGCGGCCAGAAGCGTGCGCCCCGTGGCCCACGCCGGATTTGAAGCCAGCTACCTGGAAAACCTGAACGTCACTTGGGCGGACACCGAGCGCGGCCGCGGCCCGACGGGCATGGCGATTCGCACCGGCCGGCCGGCCGTCTGCCGCGACATGCGCACCGACGAGAATTTCGCGCCGTGGCGCGCGGAAGCGCTCCAGCGCGGCTATGCCGCCTCGCTCGTGCTGCCGCTCCTGGAAAACGGAAAAAGCTTCGGCGCCGTCACCATTTACTCCCGCGAATCGGGGGCTTTTCCCCCCGACGAAGTGCAGTTGCTCGGCGAGGTGGCCGGCGACCTGGCCCACGGCATTTCCATGCTGCGCCATGCCATCGAGCGCCGCCGGGCCGAGGACCAGATGCGGCTCCAGAGCGCGGCCCTCGAGGCCGCCGCCAACGCCATTGTCATTACCGACCAGACCGGCGCGGTCCAATGGGTCAACCCCGCGTTCACGCAGTTGACCGGATACCGCCTGGATGAAGCCGTGGGCCAGAATCCGCGCGTGCTCAAGTCCGGCGCCCACCCGCCGGAATTCTACCGGGATCTGTGGCAGACCGTCCTTGCCGGCCGCGTCTGGCACAGCGAAATCGTCAATAAACGCAAGGACGGCACTTGTTACACCGAGGAAATGACCATCACGCCGGTCCGGAACGCCGGCGGCGCCGTCGCAAATTTCATCGCCATCAAGCAGGACGTCACCGCCCGCAAGGCCGTGGAACAGGCGCTGGCCCAGGCCAAGGCCGACCTCGAACGGCAGAACCGGGAACTCGAGCAGACCGTCGCCGCCCGCACCGCCAGCCTCCGCCAGGCGCTGGCCGAAATGGAGCGCTTCGCCTATGTCGCCTCCCACGATTTGCAGGAGCCGCTCCGGACGGTCGGCAGCTTTTCCCAACTCCTCGCCCGGCGGTACCAGGGCCGGCTCGATGCCGACGCGGACGAATTCATCAATTTCATCGTGGACGGCGCCACGCGAATGCAGGCGCTCATCAACGACCTGCTGGCGCTCTCCCGCATCGAAACGCGCGGAAAACCCTTCGGGCCCGTTGACTGCGCGGAAATCCTCCAGGTCGTCCGGGAAAACCTGGACGCGGCCATCACGGAAAGCGGCGCCGTCATCACCCACGATCCGCTGCCCGTGCTGTTTGGCGACCGCACGCAGTTGACGCAGTTGCTCCAGAACCTGTTCAGCAACGCCATCAAGTTCCGGCGCCCCGCCGCGCCCCCGCAAATTCACCTCTCCGCCGCCCGCCAGGACGGCGGCTGGCGGGTAAGCGTCCGCGACAACGGCATTGGGATTGACCCCCAGTTCTTCGATCGTATCTTTATAGTTTTCCAGCGGCTGCATAACCGCGACGAATACCCGGGAACGGGCATTGGCTTGGCCATCTGCAAAAAGATTGTCGAGCGGCACGGCGGGCGCCTCTGGGTGGAATCCACGCCCGGCAGCGGTTCCACGTTCCAGTTCACCATTCCGGATGGAAAGCAAAACCATGAATAACTCAGAGCGGCAAGTTCAACCCGTTGACATTCTGCTGGTGGAAGACAGCCCCGCCGATGTGCGCCTGACGCGCGAGGCGCTGCACGAGGCCCGGGTCGTGAACACCCTGCACGTGGTCAAGGACGGCGTGGCCGCCCTGGCCTTCCTCCGATGCCAGGGCGAATTCGCCGGCAGTCCCCGCCCCCACCTGATCCTTCTGGACTTGAACCTCCCCAAAAAGGACGGCCGCGAAGTGCTCGCGGAAATCAAGCAGGACGACGATCTAAAACGCATCCCGGTGGTGGTGCTCACCACCTCCAAGGCGGAGGAGGACATCATGCGGTCCTACGATTTGCATGCGAACGCCTATGTGGCCAAGCCGGTGGATTTGGCCCGGTTTTTTGAAGTGATCCGGGCGCTGGAGGGATTTTGGCTGGCGGTGGTGACCTTGCCGCCGAACAGTCATGGAGCGCAGCCCAAAACCGCCGCCGGCCCGGCGCCGAAAACCTGAGCTTATGAAACTCCTGCTGGTCGAGGACAATCCGACCGACGCGCGCCTGATCCGCGAATTTCTCAAGGAGGCGCCGGCGGGAACGTTCCAGCTCGAACACGCCGCGCGCCTGGACGCGGCGGTCGAACGCCTGCGGCGGGAAAAATTCGATCTGGTGATGCTTGATTTCGGCCTCCCGGATTCGCAGGGCAGGGAGACGCTCACGCGCGTGCAGGCCGCCGGCGCCGAACTGCCCATCGTGGCGCTCACCGGCCTGGACGACCGCGCCTTTGCCGTGGAGGTGGTGCGCGCCGGGGCCCAGGATTATCTCGTCAAGGGACGCTTCGATGGCGACCTGCTGGTGCGGACCCTGCATTACGCCGTGGAGCGCAAGCGGGCGGCCGAGGAAGTCCGCCGGCTGAACACGGCTCTGCGCCTGGCCAACGAAACCCTGGAACAGCGCGTCGCGGCGCGCACCACTGAACTGGCCGTGGCCAACACCGAGCTCCGCGCTTCCCGGCGCGAGGCCCTGGAACAGGCGGAGCAGGCCGACGCCGCCCGCCGGCAGGCCGAACAGGCCGAGGCCGCCTTGCGCGAGTCCCATAGTCATTTGGAGGCGCGTGTCTGGGAGCGCACCACCGAGCTGTCGCAAGCCAACCACGCCCTGGAATCGGAAATGGCCCGCCGGCAGCAGGCCGAAGAGGCGGAGAAACAGGTGCTGCGGAAGTTGAATGAAGCGGAGGAGACCGAGCGCAGCCGCATCTCGCGCGAGCTTCACGACCGCCTGGGACAGGATCTCACCGCGCTGAAGCTCGGCTTGCGCTGGCTGCAAAAGCAGTGTCCCTTCGTGGCCGAACCCGTCCCGCCGGCGGCGGCGAAAACGGAACCGGCAACGCCGCCCCGCGCCGCCCCGCCCGAGCCTGGATTACAATGGCTCAAGGAACGCTGCCCCTTTGCCGGCGGCGTGCGCGACGGCATGACGCGCCTGGAGCACCTGACGGACGGATTGATGCGGGAAATTCACCGGCTGGCGTGGGAACTACACCCGGCCGTGCTGGATGACCTCGGCCTCGAAGCCGCTTTGCGGCGTTATCTCACCGAATGGTCCGAGCATGGCGGCGTGGCCGTGGATTTTCATTCCGACGGCCTGGACAACCACCGGCTGTCGCTCGAATTTGAAACCGCCCTTTATCGCGTCACGCAGGAGGCGTTGACCAACGTCCTGCGCCACGCCCAGGCCCGGCGCGTGAGCGTGCTCCTGGAACGGCGCGCGGACCATGTCTCCTTGATCGTGGAAGACGACGGCGTGGGCTTCGAAACCGAAGCGGTGTTGCAGGCTTCGCGGGTGCGGGAAAAGCTGGGTTTGCTCGGCATGCAGGAACGCATCCGCCTGGCTGGCGGCACCCTGGACATCGAATCCACGCCCCAGCGCGGCACCACGGTGTTCGTGCGCGTGCCGTTGGCAAACCTGACCGCCGCCGCCCCGCCCCGCCCATGAAAACCCTCCAAGTGCTCCTGGCCGACGACCATAAAATGGTCCGCGAAGGCCTGCGCCTGTTGATTGACAGCCAGCCGGACATGCACGTGGTGGGCGAAGCGGCCAACGGCCGGGAAGTGCTCGTCCAGGCCCGGGAATTAAAACCCGATGTCATCGTGATGGACCTTTCCATGCCGGAACTCAATGGCTTGCAAGCCACCGAGCGCCTGCGCTCGGAGGCGCCGGAGATCAAGGTGGTGGCCATCACCGCCAATGAGGATGAAAGCTATCTGCGCCAGTTGGCCAAGGTTGGCGCCGCCGGCTACGTGCTCAAGCGGTCCGCCGGCGACGAGCTTGTCAAAGCCATCACCACCGTTGCCGCCGGCGGCGTCTATTTTGAGGCCACCCTCGCCAGCAAGGCGCTCGCCCGCCAGATGGGTGCCCCGCCCACCAAGACCCGCGGCAAGGCCCAAACCGCCGATTTGAGCGACCGGGAAAAGGAAGTGCTGGTCCTCCTCGCCTGGGGCTACAGCAACAAGGAAATCGCCGCCCAGCTCACCTTGAGCGTCAAGACCGTCGAAACCTACAAGGTCCGCACCGGCGAGAAACTTGGCCTCCGCAGCCGCACCGAAATGGTTCAATACGCCCTCCGCCAGGGCTGGTTGAACGAGGCGCATCCCTTCCCGCCCCGCAGTTAGTCCGTCTTGCGGCTGTCGGGAGATTCCCTGACACAAGTCTGCTCCCTTCCCTGACTGTTTTAGCGGCGCCCCCTCGCCTACGATGAATCACATAAATTTAAAAACCTATGAGAAACACACTGACGAATCCCGAAATCAAAACCCGTTTTGCCGATAAGGGTGTGAATCCCGGAGCCAAGGTCAAACGGCTCACCCTGCGCGTGGATATTGGAAATTCAAATCTGGGCCAGGAAGTCAAGCGCGTGTTCGACATGGCCAAGAGCTCCGGCTTGGAACTGGACCTGATGTTCAGTCAAAACCAGGCGGCCGCCGCCTGAATTTCCCCGGCCGCATTTAGCGGTTGGCGTCATGATTTGTTGAGCTTGCCGGGAGGCATGGGGTAAATGGTCCAACCTCCAACACCGTGGGTGTTGGAGGTTCTCCTTTTCCGCCGGACCCTTCCCGGCCGCGGGGATCGCGGGCATTGGCGGGCCGTGCTGTCCGCGTGGATCGGTCGGGAATTCCACTGACTTTCTCCATTACAAAGGGCCCGTTCAGCCCGCCGGAAACGAATTCTGGCCGGCCGCTGCAAGCGGATTGCCTCCGCTGGTTTCGTGGCAAACTGGTGAGCGAGGAAGGTTGTTTTTCGCATTGCCCGTTCGCAAGAAACTGGTTCTAATAGACTTAAAATTATTAGACTTTGTGAATAACTTAAGATTGCAAATGGGACCGTTGCGCTTAGGCTGATGCTTGTCGGAAAGGAATTCTGTGCAGCAAGGAGTTACCATTCTAGTTGTGGACGATGAAGCCATGGTGCGCGAAGCCATCAAGCGCCTCTTGGAGCACGGCGGCCATGTTGTCGAGACGGTCGAGAGCGGCGAAGCGGCGTTGGCACTCCTGGGACAGCGCCAATTCGATGTCGTAATCACCGATTTCTCCATGCCTGGAATGCAGGGCGACGAACTGGTGTTCCGGATCCGCGAGCGGTGGCCGGATCAGCGCATCATCATGGCCACCGCCTTTGTGGAGGAATACAAGGTGTTCGGTGAGGCGTCCGGCCGGGTGGATCAATTGCTCTTGAAGCCGTTTTCATACAAGGACCTGCACGATGCGGTAGAACGCGTCCTCACGCAGGCGCTGTCATTCGATCAGAATGCGATGCCGCCCATCCTCGAACCGCCCGCCCCCGAGAAGCTCATCCCCCCGCCCGAGCTGCAATAGCAAGGATCCTTGGTTTTTGATGGAAATGCTCTAAAACAAACGCCCGTGTTCAAGGTCACTCTGGGCCTTTTGAACGTTCAGCCTCTTAATTTCATCCACCACCTTCGCCGCCGCCAGTTGAATTGCCTCATCGGTCAGACCGGCTCCGGCCGCTGCTCTCGTATGGCCCTCCACCGTGAATTCCTCAATCGGCGTGCCGGCCACCAAGTCGGATATATCCACCCGCACCACCACGCGCGCTTTGCCGGCCAAACCGCCATACCAGACCCGCGCCTTTTTTGACACCTTGTTGATCTGTTCGATGGTCGCCAGAATCTTGATGCCACCACCGCCGGGGACTTCCTTCGGCGGGACCACGTCGAGATTGGCAAACAAACCGGTCTCCCGCAAGCCGGAGACGATGGTGTCTTGCAGTTCGGCGGTTTCCGTCGGCAAATCGGGCAGGGTATTGGTGGCGTTGACCAGAATAAAATCCAACGAGGCGGCCTTGCTGACAATCACCGGAGTCGGCGCCTGGTTGACTTGGTGAGAAGTGGCGCATCCGGCCAAGCCAGACATAAACAAAATCACCGCCCACGCGGCAAAACGGCATTTCATATCGGTCGCCAGTAAAACCGTTTCCGAGCGAAGCTTCAATCCCGGAATGCGGAGCGCTTCGGGTCTCCGCACGCAGTCGTTTGCGCGAACCGATCATTATTCGTAGTCATCCCAGCTTTTCACACAATTTTGCTGTGAATCTGTGAATACACGTTCCATGCGGCATCGAAATCAAACACTTCCGCCTTGCCAGTCCTCAGAACCGGGACCAGATCGGTCTCGATCCCCTTTTTAAAAGTCTCTCTTCGCTTTGCGGCACAACACCCCGCAAGGTCATATCCCGCGCATTAGCCTTTGGCCATGGAAATCCAGTCCGGGGAATCCAAGGGAATGATTTTCCGCTCCGCAGCTTGCCAGAGATCATAAATATCACGAATGGCAGGTTCCTTGCGAGTGAGGGCGGCACGCACCTTTTCCGCATAGGCTTCTTCTTTTGAAAGCCCCTTGACCTTGATCGGCGGCAGGATGGGCTCCGAAAACATGGGGTCCAGCACGAGCGTCTTTAGTTCAACGTCAGCAGCAGGCTTTTCAAGAATTTCCCTTTGACCGACTTCGACCAGAATTGTGCCGGCGTCCCCCAGAATTGAGGGATAAGCCAGTTTTCCGATATGTTGGGTTGAACTGTTGTGTCCCTGCCAGGATTCGCCCCACTTCAGATCCAGCGTCCGGCAAATGTCATCGAGCAACGCTTCCAACTCATGCGCCCGCCGGCTTTTCTCAGCACGGGTCGTCTTGGGTGCGGTTGGGATTGTGAAATCCAGGTCTTCACTCAGCCGGTCAAAATTCGCATACGCCTTGCTCAGGAGCGTTCCGCCTTTGAACACAAGGGGGCTGGGAACGCCGAACAGGGCGTCCAAAACGAGCGAGCTCCGGTAATCCTTCTCAATGAGCCGCGCTGAAAAGCCGGTTCTGGCAGAGGTGAATTCCAAGGCCGCTTGGAATTCCGACGGGCGTTGGTGAATGAGATTCAAAGCCATGGGGTTAAGAGTTTAAATTCTCGACGATGTTCCAGCGCATGTTTGTCTTCCCTCTTTTGGGCGCAGTCGGATCTGCCGGAATGAACGACGTTGACGGCTTGAGGCTTTTTCGGAGCGCTTGGTAAAGCGACGGAGCAACTCCGATCCGTTCGAGCAGCCATCCGATACGCCGGTTGGTGGCCACATTGCCATAACGCAGGCTTAAATTGACGAGTTCTTTTATAAACCGACTGTCCTCCTTCCTTTGCTCAATCCAACGGTATGCCTTGGGCAAGGTGCCAAAACGGCTATAGTCATAAACCGCATCAAGAATAATCCGCGCCAGAGACCCCATCCGGCGCTTAACCTTCGGATCAGAGGGCAAATCATGCTCGACAATGCCCCCCAATCGTTCCGCCGGGACTTTCACAAAAACGACACTCAAGCGGCCAAACTGACGCTTTCCCGAAAATTTGTCATTATAAACAACCGGTTGATTGGCCACCTGTTCGCTCAGACCATGGTAATTAAAAGCGGACGGGCCGGTTTCCTGCCACGCCGCTTTTTTATCCTTGAGGAAGAACCAGATGGCTAAATCCACCGATGGTTGCCAAACCCCGCCCGGCGGCAGCTTCTGTGGCAACAGGTAAAGTCCCCGTCGCAACTGAACAATAAGCCCCCGGCGGTGCATCCGGCTCAAGAGGTCGCTGGATTGAATCGGGGCAAGGCGGAGCGCACTCCCGATCTGCTTATTGTCCGCACAGACCGTTCCCGTCATCTGAACCCAACTCAAAAACCGTCCCTCGAATGCGCTCAATTTGGCGGAGGATTTAATTTGCATGACATTTCTTATAAATCGCCAGTCTGACGATTACAATAAAATACAATGCAAATAAGAAATATCGCCCTATTGGGAGATTTGAAGCACAGTGTTCGCTGCCAACACCGTCTGGCGCCAAGTTAAAATCTCATGAGCGAACAACCGCCAGTTCCCGCTGCCAACAACACGTTTGAGCGCATCAAATGAACGAACGAACGCTGATCCCCAGATTCCGGGCAATGATCTCACGCTTGGATTCTTCCGGCAGAACACCCGCAAAGAAGGGCCGGCACTCCCTTCGCTTGAAGCGCTTCCTGGCCAAAGGCAGGGATTGTGACAACGGCCTTGCCGCAGGACTATTCAGGTAGTCCTCATCGTACGCAAAGGAAATGTCCCCTTCGTTGTTTTGAGTCAGGCTGCCCACCCCGCCGTGAATTTTGACTTTCCCAAAGTAATTTCCGCTGATAACGTATTGCAACAGGTGCGGCACTTTCGGAAACGAGCGCCACTTTTTGTCCTTTGAAAGGTGGTCTTCCCGCTTCCGCTCACTGGGCCGTCTCTCCTGTTCGGTTTGCAGGGGACTGATTTTTACGGGGTACAATGGGAAAATGGGCGGGTGCAGACCTGACGAAAGGCTTGATTTTATTGGTTGCCGATGTGGCGGAATTGGCAGACGCGCCAGACTCAAAATCTGGTATCCGTGAGGATGTGTGGGTTCGATTCCCTCCGTCGGCACCATTAAATCTCTAG
>Ga0181520_10006216_pt1 | contig 18449 bp, 12 predicted proteins | sample PEATcosm2014_Bin_29_FD_132451 | JGI IMG/M metagenome (GOLD analysis project Ga0181520, IMG submission 132451) | Peatland microbial communities from MTU Mesocosm Facility, Houghton, MI, USA - PEATcosm2014_Bin02_30_metaG | ecosystem: Environmental > Terrestrial > Soil > Wetlands > Peat | place...
AAGCACCGACCCGGACCGAACCGTGACGATCACCTTCGATTCAGAGCAATGGGAGATCCTCAAAAACCTCCAGCGGGACGACTTTGCGGATGGGTTCGAAGAAGCGGTCAAGTTCTGCGTAGACGAGATCGGTGAGCGAAGTGATCGCTGATATGAACAATGGTCAAGGGGTTGACAAGTTTTCAAGGGGTTCACAATTTTCAAAACCCTTTTCGACATTTTCTCACAGTCAGACGGTGACGTTACGTCACTGACGGAGGAATCCGCGCTTTTTTCCCGTAATATGTAACATCTATGGCGTTAACGTATATGTACATCCAGTTCTCAAGCGATGTTTTACTGAATGTTGATTCGACCAGTATACATCAATCTTGGAATATACAGATCGGATATTGTGCGGCACTAAGTACCCCAAATTAAACGGGGGAATTCCGGGATAATAGACTCTGTTTTGCGGCGGAATCACGAAACCGAGCGCGGAAACCGTGTAAAGTATCCCGAATTTTAACGGATACATAAAAAAAGGCTGCAACGGTCTGGATCATACATCACGCGGAAAGCAGTACCCCGACTTTCTGAAGTCCCTAAAAAGAGCTAATACTCGGCTGTTCATGTATCGAGCGTTACTAATTATCCGACATATCATGGGAAATCCCGAAACTGAGCATGGAAACAATGCAAAGTAATCCGATTTTTCCGACACCCTAAAAAGGGCCATGGTCCGGTCATGCATCGAGAGATACTAAGTGCCCTAATTTATCCATAGAAAATCCCGAATTAATGAAGACCGATATAAGCCGGAATCACGATTTGATGATGGAAATCGTGTAAAGTATCCCGAATTTCTTGCCTCACTAAAAAGGTTATGACCGGCCCGATCACGTATCAAGCGGTACTAAGTACCCCGAATTTTTGCACATACATAAAAAAGGGGAATGATTGGACGGATTATGCATCGCACAGAATTGGAGTATCCGAATTTCAGTGGAGAAATAAAAATCATCTTGGAAAGGTAAACAATCTATGTTACAGGAAACGAAAGCGCAGTATATATCACAATGATTATCCCGGATTAATTGGTGCATGTGGACAAAAAGTCGGGGGGATGATATGAACCCGAATTACAAAACTACTGGAGATATTGAGCCGGAATCACTGGAGTACCCTGACTTTCCGGTAGCTTTAAGCAGTGCAATAACCTAGCCTTTTCAGCGCCATAAAAAGGACTATGACAAGGCTGATCATACTTCAAGCGGCACTGATTTTCCCGACTTATGCGGGGAAAATCCCGAATTAATGAAGACCGATATGCGCTAGAATCGCGAAACTGAGCATGGAAACCATGTGAAGTACCCCGACTTTTCGTTCCCTTAAAAAGAGCAATAACTAGGCCCATCATGCACCGAACGGTACTGGATACCCCAACTTTATGAAGTCCCTAAATGGAACTACGAAACGCCGGATCTGGCGGAGTCATGTATGCTGAGAATTCTGCCGGAGGGCAGCTCGGTCGCTGGTTGAAATCCGCTTCATTCCAGATCCTGAAACCTGCCTGGTGCCTGGTGCTTGGCTCAATCCCGGATAAGACCCAACTAAACGCGCCACATTGCCACCATGCGAGATGTCAAAGTCAGAATAAACTGAATTGAAGTAAATCACTTTCACATCAATAACAAAAACTTTAATAATGCCCCTCAAATATGATAATATCCAATAATTTGGTGACGCATTTTGGTAAATAACCCCTTGTTAAAATATTCTATTGAACGATTATTACATGAAGCAAATCCGGAAGGGGATACTTTTTTTGGGGCGACCGCTTTTAACAAGATGATTTTTCTCTTGCATAAACAGCTCCTTGAAACGGATATTGATATAAAATTACCCTATTACTGGTATCTTCAGGGATCGTTGATTGAAGAACATCAGTTTGAAGAGGATGTGGGACACCCCAGACAGTATTACATTACATCTGATCATTCAAGCCGACGAATGATGACAGTCCCCAGAACCTCTATTCCCGATGATATTCAACAGGTTATTAATCGACATATTCATATCCTTGTTGAGAATTATAAACAGCCAAATGGTCGTTTCGTCCATGGTTATCTTGACCGCCTCTTGGATGACGTATATGCAAAAGCTCCATACGAATTTCAGAGAGTTTTCAATCGGAAATTCATACCGTTCCTTGATTCATTCAGAACTCCTGTACGGAGGCAAGTCCCGGCATCGCTGTCATTTGCAGATGAGGATTTGGAAAAAATTGAAGAATTTTTAGATAACTCGCATAAGGTTTTCCCACAGGAAGATATGGAACAGATTTACGAAACCTATCTTGAATGGGATGATACCGTCAGGATAACAATAGAATTCGATGAAAAACGAATATTTCCAATGACGGAAAACTTTTGGAAAATTTTCTGCAAGAACCTACGGGTACATAAAAATGAGAATCTGTCATTGGGCTTAATCCAGCGCTGGAACTCCCATTTTAACGAAGAAATTTTTCCGAAATATCAGATCGATCTGGAAAAATTACGAAAATCATTATTGAAAAAGTGGAAGAGAGGCCAGAAAGAAGATGCAGAAATCGATGCTCTCGTGAAAAAAATGAATCTTATATCCCGGGATCATTTAGGACAATCAGGCACTTGAGGCGGATTTTGACATTTTTCGTCGATAGTAACGTTCTTATTGGATACTATTTCCTCTGTGGTGACCGTTGGGGAATCCAAGCAAAAAAACTGATCGGAAAATCTGGAGTGAAACATTCCAGTACAACGGTTTGGCATGAGTGTTTTGGCGAAGGGAGTGCTGGAAGGTGCAGAACGATATTCAGGGAAATAAAAAGTGAATTCTATTCTGCGATCTCACTCTTGACAAAGGATCAGTTTTCACCGCTGGATCTGTATTCACTTGCAACAGAAGAGGAATGGAAGAGTCTTGAGATAATTCAGGAATTAGCGGCAAGATATGAGAATGACGTGAAAGAATTGGTCAGGAAGATTCGGCAGGCCGAGCGCAAATACGAAATCGACTGTGAGGATCGGTTAACATATTTAAAAAAACCTGCAATTCTCGTGATCCACAACCGTGACATCGAATATCCGGCCACTCAAAGAATTCTGGACTCAGTCATAGATGATCCGTCAGATGTTACAATTTTACTAGATGCTCACCATATCGGATTCACAATACCGGAATTGGACTTTATTACCGGAGATCATCGGCATATTGTCCAGCAAAAGAAGGTTATTGTCGCTAATACGAATATTTCGAATGTAACATATCTGGATTCAATTTAATTAGAAAATATTAGGCTCGACATTAGAGGGTTCTTTCAAGTCTTCGGGAAGTGAAAGACTTTCTTCGACTTTGACTTTACGTTAACTCCGCAGACTTTACAAAACCTTCCAAAGTCTCCACCATAATAAATGTTTAACTAGTTTGTCTCACGAATAAAAATATAATGCCTTTGTCTTATCTCGAATGGAATGATCGGCTTTTCACTCATTATTTTAATGATGAAAAGCGTGATACAGAGGTCATTTTATACGCTGATGAGCAAATAATTGAAAAAATTGGAGGAGTAAATTCATCTATTGAGGATTTTCTGAACGCAGTAAAAAATTGGGGGGGGTACAAACTCTCGGAATTTTTTTGTCAACGAGCATTTAACACATTTGAAGAATGGGAAAAAAAACCCAATCTGTTTTCTTTTCCGCCATATTTTGCGTATTTGATTTTTTTTGTATATGTATCAACGATAGATGATTCCACTGGATCTGATTCTTATCATCGAAAATTGAACACAATTCTTGGTCAAAAATATAGAAATACAAGACCACAGCACTCTTTTTATAAAATGTGGATGCTATGGCATGATCTTGAAGATTGGACCGATAAAACTGCGACATTGGGCCAATATTCAGTATGGTCTCTTGGCCATCATGACCATGTTGGGATTCCATTATCTCAATCGTTAATTTCTAATGACGAGAAATTAAAACTCCCCTGTATTTTTTATAAAGCAAAATTGTCTCCAGATAGATTAATTTCAGAGGAAGCATTACGGGATCTTTTAGTGATTAATGGGGAGAGCGGGAAATATAAGTTGCGCTCCCCATTGATTCAATTTCTTAAAGAGAATCATCCCTCTGAAATTGTTAAAGAAGAGAAAAAGCAAGCTTTTAGGATGTTTTTAAAATATATTTATAATGAACTCTCTAATTGGGATGGTCAAGACTGTGATCGACAGGATCCCACTCAAAGTAAAGGTTTCAATACTCATGCAAATATTTGTTTGAATATTAAGCGGATGGGATCAAATACCGGAATCCGGATAAAATTCTCTAATGGAGATTCATTTTTTACTGCAGGATCTAGAGTGGTTGAAGCTGAAAATGGAGGTCAAAGGTTTAAAGTGGTATGTAAAGAAAGCAGTCAAACTCCATGGTCAAAAAGACTTGAAGTGAGTGATGGAACAAATAAGCCATGGGATATTCGTAATAACACAGAGATCTGGGAAAATGGCGTCTGTTTTTTTGATAAATCAAATAAGGTAATTGCTACTCTTCCTGAATGCGATAATGGGATCCGGATTTTCTGTCGCGGTGTGTATTCGGGACTTGATTCGGAATACTGGGTGGAAACATACCGGGTTGAAAGAAATTGTGATTTTTTAATTGCGTCTCGAAAAGAGAATAACAAAAAATTACTAGATTGGGGGGATAAAGAGTGTGATTTCTTTGAAGAAATTGACGAAGCCGAATTACCATCGTTTGTTAAAACTTGGTCATTTTTTAGGGGAAAGAATGCAGTACATTCCCTACAAGGTTTCAATTGTTTGGATATTCCCCAATTAGTAAGTATTAGGCTTGTGGGAGGATTACGACTGAAAGGAGGTGTGAAAAACCAATACCTTCAGACAAATCCTCCAAAAATCTTCCTTATTAACGGTCTTGGAACAGAAGTCGCAATTTTCAAAGTATTTGGTTCTTCACGACCACTTCCAGTAGTTTTTAAGGATCCCCAGATATGGGAGATACCTCGGGATGCGCCAAGTGGAGAGCCAATAAAAATTGAAATTGGCTATATTGAATCTGATAATAATTGGAGAAAAGTTGCCCAAATTCGGATTTTTTTAATACCTGCGACAATTAACGTTGCGAATGATTTACCCAAAACTGATAGATATGGTGAAATAATTTCAAATTTCGAAGGCTCTGAAGATGCACCATACCTTATTGGGGTGAAAGTTTTCACATAAAAGGAGTCTGTATGTCTGTAAAAAAGGTTTCATGGGATCAAGCAATAAGTCCAGTTAATGTTGCTGTTGTTTACCATGATCTTCGATCTTCAGATTTGCCAACTATGGATATATCTCAAATTGTGGAAAAAATACCCTCCGAAGACGCACAATATTTTTACTATATTGGCCTTTATTTTGCTCTGATTGGGGATACTTTAAATGGACTTGAATATTATAATCGTGCTTTGTCAATAAATCCGAAGTTCTTCAAAGCATATCTTTCAAAAGGAGATCTTTTACTGAAAATCGGTAGTGCTGAAGAGGCGATTCCAGTTTTTAACCAATCTTTAGACTATTGTTTGAATGATAATCAAAAAGGACTTGTTTTTGGAAAAATTGGATATTCCTACTACACTTTAAGTGACTACCCTAATGCAATTGTTTTTTTTAAAAGGGCACTGGACATGGATACAAAAAATTCTTACTGGCTCAATAACTTAGGCTGTGCCAATACACAATTTGGTGATAATGTTGAAGGGTCCAAATACATTCGAGAATCTTTCGGATTAAATTCCCAAAATCCGATTATTCAACTGAATCATACATATATTACAGTACTTCAAGAGGGAATTTTCCATCTTCCTCAACTTGTAATAAGATATTTAGTCCCAATTAATGATCAAAAAAAGCGTGAAAAACTATTAAAAAATATCATTGATCGCTACTCTCACTTAGAAACCAAAAATAAAAATTATCAGAATTATATTGGATTAGGATATCTTTTAATTGGCAATATTGAAAGAAGTTTACAGTTTTTTAATGATGATGGTTTTGACTGCACTTCTATTTCTAACGAAATTAAATTACAAGTTTTATACACGGTTTTGGAATATATCAATCATGAAAAAGGGAATTTCACTAAATATAATTTTTTAAAAGTTCTTACAAATCTCTGCGGATCGGAATTTATTCTCAAAAATACTACATATCAAGATCCCGAGGATCAGAATATTTATATTTTAACTATTTATGCTCAATGTTTGCGTGATCCATCCCCACAGAATTACAAAAAACTTGCAGAAGTATTCATGACACTCTCCCATGAGACTCAGACAATATTAAAAACAGATCCGGTATTTAAACAATCTTTTTCGAATATCACCGACTTAGAAGATGAAGCAGATTGTGAATTAACAAAAATATTAGGGAATATTTCGAAATATGAACGTGAATTAAATGATGCGCATAAAAAAAATGCTAGCATATTCGATCACGTCATAGCAGTTTACGAAAATATTCTGTCACATTCCCCGGAAAATACTCGTGTTATGAAAAAACTGGCGGATATTTTTATGCGTATGGTCTCATATCGAGGGGTTTCTGCGAGAACTAGGGTATTAGAATATTATGAAAGCATTTTGAGAATTGATCCTAATGATGAAGAAGTTAAAAAAATACTATTATCCATTAGGTATTCTTCTTCCCCAAAAGATATTAAACAGAAAATCGGAAAAAATCACTTTAAAACCAAGAATGGGATAGGTAAAAAATGAAAGACCAAAACGCTTTTCTTTATGCGATCAGTTCGCTTGGTTTTTTAGACTCGACGGATTATCAACGTGAATTCTCGAATTTATGTCTTGATTCAGGTTTCACCGATGATATTAGTATAGAGTGGGAGAGAGAAAAATTTGTTCGGATACTTCTGTCACTAGGACATATTGAATTAAATAATAAAAAAAGAATTTTTGTTTGTCCCCCCCAACTCACATTGATTCGGAAGGATATTAATCATTTATCCGTGTTAACAGGAGCTCGAACACCCTATTTACTTGAAAAATTAATTGAATATATCGAATATCGACCCGAATTACTTGAGCTCATTATTGTCGAGCAAAAACACCCATTAGCCCGAAATGGTGCCCATTTACTTATTCCCGATGCAATATTTATCAAATCAAAAAATGTGAAAGAACTTAGGGAACTTGCAAAAACGGTTCAGATCGATTATCAGTTAGAAAAACCTAACTCCGAGAACTTATTTGATTTTTCAAAAAGTGTGACTGATTATCGAAACAGTTTAATGTGGGACAAAAGAACGACAGATGATCCTATAAAATCAAAAATTAAGGTTTTCTCTACCAATTATCTCAGGTTTATTGAAAGAAGTTCAGAAACTACAGAAAATCAACAATTAGCGCTATACTATTTCCCTCCGTTTTATGAATATTGGCTGTGGGAATGTGGCCGAGGTGCTAAAGTGAAAAAAGATTGGGGGCGGTATCTTCTATTAAACCTCATTCAAAAAAGAGTTTTGATCTATAACAAAGATAGTGAATGGCTTGCAGTCCCATCAACTCTGCCATTACCAAAAGTCTTGTCACGATCTTTGACTCTATGTTCGGGTCTTGCTCCGCTTGAGGTTTATTCAGAAGACCTTTCGAATTACGGTCTTCCATATGGAATACCGTTTTCCGTATATTTTTTAGTCACATTAAGTGTTGCAGAAAAAATTGCTCAACGGTTAGGGCAGGAATTAATAATTAATGAAATTTCACCTCACCCAGATTTATGTAATTTAATGATATGATAATCTCATCTCATTATTTGAATGGATTGGATAGCAGAATCGTATTGCCAATCATATCTCTCATCGGATTTGCAATGACATTTCAGAGAGAACAATGCTGTTTTATCTCCGCACATTATACTCTCTTTAATTTTTTCAAAGGGGATACCTAATACTCTCACTTTTTTATTAGAGGCCAATTCAGTCCCAGTAATGATAACTTTGTTATTTTTTTGAGGATCGATTTTTTCTATTAATAAAAATTTATCAATAGGCCAGTTCTGGTGCTCATTTGAAATCCTTTGATTAATATATTCAATACAGTCAGGACGATATTCACAAAAATAACAAGTTTTTGGTGATGGTCTTGCAAGCAATTCTTGCTTTTTCGTCTCTGAAATGGATGAATTATTAATCACTGTGTTAATTGTAAACATCATACATTGGGCAGACGTTATCAATTGAACAGAATGCTCATAAGTATAATCGATCTTTTGATATTCGCCAGTTTTAGTTATGAGAGTAAGTTTTGTCGGCCAAGTATTTTTACAATAAAAGTATAGGCCAGCATAAAAATGCATTTGAGTAATTAGATCCTTTTTGATTTTTTTATCCACATTTGTAGTTTCATAAATGGTTCCAGTTTTATAATCAACAATTTCGATATACCCTTCTCTCTCTATGATAAGATCTACCACGCCGTTTATCAACATTGCAGAATTTTTTAGATGCACTTCCTCAGAAACTTGGTATAATCCGAAATCCTTTTTTTCTGTATTATACCGTTTTTTTAAAATATTTGCAACACTTATTCGGGACAATTCCTTTTTATACTCATAATTTTGGATTTTTTCGTTTAACGGAATTAAGTCTGATCCAGAAGAGGATTCGATAAGATTTTTCTCGATTGTACCTAATTTAGTCTCCCAAATAAAATCAAAATCATCAATAGATGTCATCCTTCCTTTTGATGCAATCTCACACATATAATGGATAATTTGGCCGAGGTATGCTTCAGGTCTTGATGGTAACGGAGAAGGTTTTCGATTAGCCATCCAGGTGCCTTTTAAAAAACATTTATGGAGAGTGATGAATACCGTTGGTGATATCCACTCGATCTGAAGTAGATTATCTGATAACATGCTGATTTAACCTTGTGGAGAATAATATCGAATAACACCATGCGGGTCTTCGAATAAGATTGAATGTATCAATGAATTGATAATTGCAGTCCTCCCCAAATTCAGCAGATATTTTTGCAAAATATTTTGCAAATATACCCGAAAGATCATTCACATCCCACAATGGATAATGAACGATAATAAGCCTCGTTTGATAATCATCTTTCACAATAATTACAGGGAAGTCAGAATCATTTTTTGATTGTCTTAAATCGATTATAGTTGCTGGATCATCCCTAAACTCTAATGAAAGCAGGTCTTGGAACTGTTCAGATACACGGTTTGCTGACTCATGCCAATCTCTTAATTCCGGATAATTAAAATTTCCATCGAGTCCGCAACAATAATTGGGGTCTGCAAGCATCCTGAGGTATGCGAGACCAAGTCTCCAGTCAAGGATACCATGATAATGCATATTTCGGTAATTCATTAAACAATTATAACATGCCGTAACACAGGCGGGGTTGTTCGAAGTCCCTTGAGTGTGTTCATCAGATAGAATGTGTCCAATATATGACCCATCCGTTTCTTTCGCATTTAGAATTGAAGGTAATATTTTTTCTTTCCAGTTATCGAAGGTCCATTTGCATGTTCCAGATCCATTTGGTAGTTTATCTGTTATTACGACTTCAGCCACTGCCTTCTGGCTATCGGTATTACCGTCTATAAATCTGGGTTGAACACGACAGATTGCTAGTTCTTCAGGATCGATGTCAAGCATCGTAGCAACGATTTCTTGAAGGATAAATGCAGAAGAATAAATCGCCCCTTTAACTGAAACACGGGTATATTCTTCTTTGATTAGGGGGTTAATGGTGATCCCTCGTGGGACTTTGTTAAATGAGTACCGGATAGTATCTGTTGTCTTTCTCGAACCAATAGCAATTTCCCGGATTTCCTCGAGATCCGCTTTTCCTTCTATCGGTCCTTGGATATATCGACGTGTTTGGGGGTCACCGATCTTCCCAATTTTTTTCTCATCAATCCACTGATCCGTAGTGATGTAATACTCTTGAATAGGATTTTGTTGTTCAATTTTTGTCTTCGTCGATACAAACGCTCCTCTGAAAAGTTCAACATCATCTCCTATTCGGTTGTCATTGATCTTCCAAACGACACATTTGTTATCATACAAAATTCGCGAATTTTCGATAATTTGTTTATTCTTAATAGCGATCTTTTCCGCTAATAGTGAAGGCATCCCAAAGAATGGCTCGTCTTCAGTAGAGTCGGATCCACGACTGAAGTCAGTTCTGAAACCCGCAGGTACTGATACCCAATATGATTCAATATCTTCGTATTGCGCATCTCCACAGATTACACAGGGTCTAATGTCCGACTCTTTTTTACTGTCGAGGACTTCAATTCCCCCACATAATCTACAGCGTCTGATCCATTTTAAGAATTTTAACGGGTCTGTTTCGCGGCTGGCGGATACCCAAGTGGTATATCCCCCTCGACCAACATGTTTTCTTAAAGGAGTGGAAAAACCGACTGCAGTATGGACATATTTATCCTTCGTTTTCTGTGCTCCAGGTGCAAATTCTGTTATTGCCAAGTCAAGATTACGCGAAATAGTGTAGGGTTCACTATCCTCACTGTTTGGAGCGGGGAGTCCGTGCATTAGCACTCTTTCATCGGTTGGCATTCCAAACATTGGAAGCACAGATGATTCCGCGAGCCTAGCTGCCAATCCTTCCCCGACAAGATTTGTGTTATTTGCTGCCAAATCAAGCTCTGTGGGTAGTTTGTTGGAAATATAATCGTGTAGATGTGAAATTTTCTCCAAGACACCATCATCTTCTTGAAATGGATACAATAATGATCGTATTATTTCATTCCGTTTTTCAAAATAATCGCCGGATGATAACCATGCCTTAACATTTTGTGATATTGCACAGTGTTCTGGACTCCCATTACCCCCGATCCATAAATATGGGGTTCCAAACTGTCCATGGATATCTTTGCCGGACGGCCCGTCATTTTGAATTACTCCGGCAAACCTAAATGCTTCTCTAAGACACTCTTTTGCGATTAGTCTCTTTAAAATTGGTTCGTGTTCCTCATCCATGGAGATAAATGGCATTGGGGGACGATCCCCAGTAATATGTGAGGGATTAGAATAGTGGTAGTCGTCATGACTCCTCCCACCACGGCATAGTGTTAAAACAATTGAAAAAGCTTGTCCCCGCCTACCTACTCTACCAGCTCTTTGTTGATAGTTGAACCGTTCTGGCGGCATATTTGCTAACATAACCGCTTGTAAATTACCAATATCGATGCCCACTTCCATCGTCGTGGTGACACAGAGTACATCAATTTCTTTCGCTTTTGTTAAGTCTTGTTGACCGGGGTTGGGATTTGCAATAAAAATTTTTCTAAATTCCCGTTGCCTAAGTGCTTGGTCGTCAGTTTGACCTGTCAGTTCCTCGCAATGCATCCGGAATGGTTCAGTGATACGCGTCGCATTTGAAGAATGATAGTTGTGTTCCCATATTTTATCGCATGTCGTCGATGGCTCAACATTCAGATCTGTCCCACATCCAGTACAGATTGAAGCTGAAAAATGAAGATGTACCCTTCGACATTTAGGACATATCCAGACCGGACTAGACCCCCGTGCAGGGACGAGATATATATTCTTTTGATAGATTGTACCTGTACTATGGCCGCATGCACCGAGATAATCAAAAATCGCCCTCCCAACAATTTTTGAATCGATATCCCATTTATCAGAAAGTGCTTTCACAAATAAGCGGAACCGTTTCTTTTTCATTCCATCATAGTCGATATATTGTGTAACATATTCTGAAAACTCGTATTGTCTATCATCGATTAATACCCGTATTGCAGAGTCGCATGCACTTTTGAATTCTTCAACTGACTTAAGTTTTAAAACGTTCTGATAATGATTCAAGGCTTGTTTTACCGCTTCATTATATGGTATGTCAATATATTCCCCTCCGGAAATTTTTGATAGGAGAACATTTACCCCATCTTCAGTCAAAATCGCTTTAATATACCCGAGGCCAATGGCTTCAAAATTAAAACTAGGGGTCTCAAATATGAATTCTGAAACATTATCAGAAAGGTTTTTCAATAATGCTTGTCGTGCATTCTGTTCAAATACATCATTTGTAGCTTTCCAATTCCCAGTATCTAAATCGAATAGGTTAAACCAATCGATAAAGCGAGTTACTTCACCAATACCAACCGGTAATTTAATCTTCATTATTTGTTGGGAGGGGCGAGGCCCTCCAGGACAGATACCATACTGGGCTAGCTTTTGAACCAATGCTCCTGGACTGCCTGCACGTCCTGACGGTAAGCCATCCTTATCAGCAATCAGTTCATTCAAAAGTACAGGGGGAAACATTTCCCCAATATTTTTAAATAATAATAAAGTCTTTGCAGATTTTATCTTTTGTTCTTTAAGGACTTCCTTGTAATCATCATCAAAATCCTCGGATATTTCTTTATTTTCAAAACGGATTGCTTTCGCGATTTCAGAAATTTTTATCGAGGGGTAGTTTGTGATAAAACGTGTGGACGTTTTATGAAAATTGGACAGAGCGAATTGGATTGCATTACTCTCGTCCTTTGGGATATTTTCAATATTTTTTAATATATCCATGAGCAAGTGTTCTTTGCCTTCTGCAATTTCTAATAATTCGTAGACTAATGATTCGCGAACAATTTCACGGTAATGTTCATACTCAATTCCAGCAGCATTACGAGCCGCCTCTTCACGACTGTCAGAAAACACTATGGTTTTTCTTGAAGATTCGGAAAGACGTGAAAATGCCTCCTTAATTAGGCTCCTAGTAATTTTTGAAAACCCAGTCCTAAAACCTCGGATTGGGGATGAGAGATATTTTTTGTCTTTATAATCAGCACCACATTCAGCACAGGTATTAGGTAATGCTTTTAATATTTTAGCTTCTTTTATACGACCGGTCTGGAGTATTTCAGGATGATACGGCAAATCGACATTAACTATCTCAAATATGTAGCCCTCTCTCCATGAACAATCATTATTTGGTTCTTTAGATACAATACCAGTCTTGTCATTAATCCAGGCTTTTGTCCATCTTCCGTTTATTTTTTGATTGTTTTTTAATACATTCTCTTGATATTTCCATAATTGCCACTTAGGACAATCCACTTCATCGGCTAATTGACCCCCAATGGGTTTGGGCCAAAAAATAGCATAGTCGTGGTAATTTCTCTGCGAGACTTGAAACACCGCACCTTTCTCAGGAATCCCTTCGAGGTCTGGCTCTAGAGGTAATAATTCTTGAGTATTTCCTTGTCTTAGGCGATGGCCTCCCAAGTAAACTGCACCACATCGCTCGCAATAAAGCACATCAAGTACTCGGGAATAGTCCTCGGTATTGCTATATAAAAGAGGTTTTGTATATAATTCTCCAATTGTTCTGTTATCTGGATTTATTTCTGGAGGTCTTATTGATCCCCAGAGTCCTTCAATATTCCTAAAAAACCAATGGAATTTAAATGCCGGAAGAGGTATGGTTGATTGTTCGGGAAGTGATTTCGGAAAGCATGAACATAATAATTCATCGGAAATTTTAATTTTGTCACATAAAGATCGTGCAATAAAGAGTCCTCGAACTGATTTGATATCTGTATTCTCTGAAAAAATATTTTTATTAAACGCATCAAGTGAGACAGCTCTTGTCTCTTTATAATTGGGATCAAAACATCCAGAAATGAGATGATTTGCAAGATCTAATTTTTTCGACTTCATTAATGCAACCAACGCAGTATCTGAATGACCCGGTTTTGAATCATAACAATACCCGAGTTGGGTTGAGAGGTCTAATACAGATCTCTCACATATTTGTTTTGTTTTTGAGGGGTCTCCCTTATATTTGTCATAATCTTCTGCAAGAATTTGGAATGCCTTAGATAAACTCATCCAAGTTTCCTTATCAATAGATTCAGGTAATGGCATTACGGGTTCTTGCTGCCCTTTAATAATTTTAAATTTTTCTTCTGCAGTACCAAAAAAATGACTTAAAAATGACTTTAACTCATCATCTGAACCGGGGTCATCACTAAGTGAGGCACTCGATCCTAATATGCGCAACTGGTCACTGTCAGGTGAAATACCAAGCCGGTGAAGTAATAGACGAAGGAGATATGCGACTTCTGTTCCCGCAGTTCCCCGATATAAATGAAGTTCATCGATAATTAAATGAAAAATCCGATTCTCCCCGTTTTCTCTCCCTTCTTTTAACCATGCCTTGGTTGTTTCAAAAATGTTATCTTCTTCAGATCTCATCATCATTATGCTCAACATCGAAAAATTGGTAATAAAGATATCAGGAGGGCATTCTTGCATGTCCCACCGGGATCTCATTTCTGAACCGTCAAGTCTTTGAAAATAGAATGGCGCCTCTTTTTTTATTTTTCTTTCATCTTCGGTATCTGTTGGATTAATTTGATGAGAATAGATTTGGGCTTGAATGGCCGAGTCATCGATTGCCCTTAGTTGTTTTTTTAATTCCTTTAATTTGAAAGTATACTGTTCCAGATCCGAAAACTGAATATTTTTATCCCCAGCAATAGGTGTTGCACCTGTATATCTTCCAAAGTAAAACCTGTTACTTTGTCGGTAGTTGTCAAACCATTTTTTTGCATCATCAGAGTCTAGGGACTTCCGGATCCTTGTGAGTTGGTCATCTACGAGTGCATTCATGGGATAGAGGATTAGTGCCCTAACTGCTGCCGGCCGGTGTTCATGTGCTCGTTGGGAGATCCAACCAGCATTTCTTACGTGTTTTTTCCAGTAATCATCTTGTTTATCTTGTTTATTTCCGGGAGCTTTCCAAATTTTTTGATTGGAAGATTCTTGGACTAGGTATGCAAAAAGTGGTAAGAGGAATGCTTCGGTCTTTCCAGACCCCGTCCCTGCCGTGATAATACAATGCTTTTTACTCACGAGAGCCTCTTTTAGCATCTCAATTTGGTGTTTGTGAAGGGAGACATCTGAAAGAAAAAGACCACTTGTTACCAATTCTTGGAATTCCTTGAACTCTTCAATATTCAAAGCATTTCCAAGATCTGATGGCTCTAGTACACTTAATGATCCTTGTGGTTGATTTTTTATTTGGACTACTTTATTTGAATTTTTATAACGAGGAAGGGGTTCGATCCACGGGGGCTGAGATAAAACATTGGTGTTTTTTAATTGGAGTTTTCTCTCCGTATTAATTGAATCATATCGTGTTCCAAATGCGGTTTGGATATATTTGATTAATGAATCTTTGACTGAATAATATGCCCCCAAAGGGTCATCCATAAAAATTCACCAATAATAACTACATTTGAATGAGTGTTATATCTATCGAAATTCATTTAATGCAATCTCATAAAAATTGGTAATTAAGACTCATTCTTCTGTTTTTTTTGAGTTTGGTATGTATCACAAATGATCCTCATTGGGCATTTCTCCTTTGAACACCCCCTATAAGAACATAATAATGCGCCCAAGTCAATCAAACCATAATTAAACAAGGTATGGTCTCTGGGAGAGATGAGATCCCATGAAAATTGTAAAATGGTTTTGATTGAAATTGATGGATCAAGTTGATTTTTAAATACATTCGAAATGACCCGAACGCCATTTGAATCAATAGCAGGAGCAGGGATCCCCATCCCAAATGAGAGAATACAAGCAGCAGAATAGTTTCCAACATGGGGTATCTTGATCAACTCATCGAATGTATTGGGTAATTCACCTCCGTAGTTTTTAATGATGAATTCTGCAGCTTCTTTAATTCCACGAGATCTTTGCTTCTGAAGACCAATCGGTTGTAAAAATTGTTCAAGATCGTGGATATTTGATCTTTTAATTTCGAAAAGAGTTGGATACCTATCCAAAAATTGGATATAAAATTTTTGGGCTGCCGTACTTGTGGTTCGCTTAAGTAAGAATTCAGTTATAAAAACATTATAGGGACTACGATTCTGACGCCAGGAAAAATCACGACCAAATTTCTTTTCCCAGTTTAAAAGAGTTGTAACAAATTTTTTCTTCTTATTTCTATTAGGACAATTATTCAGCATAGGATTGTTCTAGCATTTCAGGTTATGAAACTTAAGAGTTATCTAAAAATTTCACGACATGGTTGGCAATTGCATCGGATAAATAAACAGGTACAGCATTGCCAATGAGATGATATTTAACCGACGTTGAACCGGGGATTTTCCAATCATCAGGGAAACCTTGAACCCGTTTATATTCTTCAACACTTATTGGTCTGAGTTCTTCCGGATGACATAACATCGAACTCATTCGGTGTGGAGAGGTGATCACTGTCGGGGCTGGTGTATCCCATGACAACCTCCTGAAAAAGCCCATTTTTCCACCAGTCGCAAGATAAGCACCACCCATCGCATTTTTAATCATGTGTGACGGCAAATGTTTCCAATAGCCTCCTGGAGGAATAAATTTCATAACATTTGATGTTGAGGGGGACAATGTTGGAAATTCCATTTTTTTCCCTTGAAGATCACATGTAGCATCCCAAAAAGTTGACCATGGTAATAGATTCGGCGTATCAATTTTTTCTTGACCTATCCCAGTATGTGAAGATTTTGGGAAATCCGGCTCTTTATCTCTATTACCAATAATGATCAACCGGTCTCTCATTTGAGGAGCTCCAAAATCTGCCGCGTTTAAAACATTAATTGAAAATTTATATCCAGTTTCTTCTAACATACGATGTACTTTTGAAAACGCAGAACCAGGTAATTCATCAGCGGCTAAAACCGTTTTTCCGCGGTCGATTATCGGAACATGTTTTATCCGAGCAGATAGAAGACCTTTGACTTCCTCCATGACGAAACATTTCGGTTGAGCTTCTTTGATAAAACGGATATATTCTTTTAAGGGAGATGCCCGAGGGTCTTGTAATGAGGCTCTCCTTCCAGCGGTTGAGAATGGCTGGCATGGAGGACCCCCTGTAAGGACATCTATCTCACCTACATCTAGTCCAATTTCATTAAGAAGCCAATTTGTGGTTCTATTTTCAATATTGTCATTTACAAATTCCAAATCTGGCAAATTTCGGTTAATTGTTTCGTACGAAGCAGAATTGTTATCTAATGCTAATAACGGTTTAAAGCCATTGGCCATAAACCCTAAGTCTAAACCAAAAGCGCCAGAAAACAATGAGACAAGATTATATCCATTTTCTTTCCAGTTCTTGATTTGTTTAACGGGGGGTCTTACGGAGGGGTTGATTTTATTTTCTCTCTTAATCCCCCCGCCTTCTTTTTGCCAAATCTTAAGTGCATTATCAAATTCTTTGTTAAAAGAAACTCTAGACTTCAATTTAGAAATGAAATCTATTGAGTAATTCAATGCGTCATAATGATCTTGTTGAGATTTTTGATTATAGTTATTAAACTCTGTGACCCATGTTTTAAGGCCAATAAAAGAACGAATATCTCCTTTATCAGCAATTTTTGGTTTCTCTAAATAAGAGTAAAATTTCCATTTTGTGTCAATATCCTTGGAATTCTTACTCCGTTTCATATAAGACCTTCAATCTCAGATAGGAATAGGTCTAATCTAATACTAGCGTTTCGATTTGTCTTCTTCTTCGTTATTATTTTCAATTTCAATTATCGATGAAGCAGAAGTAATCTAATAATCGAATACGGTTGGTGCTCATCTTTACCTTCATTTGATATAATCCCCAATAATGGGAAACAGTGATGGACCTACGCCAGACCATAAATTAAATATTATCGGGATCACAAGAAGTTTGAGGCCTCTATTCTTTTTCAATCAGTTCTTTGACTTGCTCCACTCCCCAATATATATAATCTCTAACGTTTGGGTGCCTATTTAAATCAGGATCCTCGATGGTTGTAACTGTATTTCCATTGATTTCTACAATCTTATACCATGTTCCTTGATAATTGAATTGATCTCCGATGTTTACCATTGCTTTCTCCTGATTAAATTACACATTTTAATAATCTGCCTTGTTTCAGATGAACATTATCCAGATATAAATCCGGAATCTATCTGGTCATTCATCTTGTTGAATAGCCCTCAATCTCACCTATCACTTTGTCAAAAGCCTCATTAAAATCCGGTATCTTACTCATCTGGTGACCTAAAGAAACCTGCCAATCCGCGGCGAATCGGTCCCGCTTGACCGTCAATATAGCCGTGTCTACAATGACACTTTTATAATCACATTTTTGGTGGACAATTGATCTCACATCTTGGCGGTTCACACGATCCGCAAGTTGCCAGATATCATAGAGATCACGCGAACGTGTCCGTTGGAAGACAGAGCGGATCTTCTCAGCCATAATCTCTTCGAGCGCATACGATGTTGTCGATGCCTGAAGCCCATCGGAATATGGGTGGAAGACCGGGCGCATATTGACCGGGAGCATG
>Ga0181520_10006219_pt1 | contig 18441 bp, 16 predicted proteins | sample PEATcosm2014_Bin_29_FD_132451 | JGI IMG/M metagenome (GOLD analysis project Ga0181520, IMG submission 132451) | Peatland microbial communities from MTU Mesocosm Facility, Houghton, MI, USA - PEATcosm2014_Bin02_30_metaG | ecosystem: Environmental > Terrestrial > Soil > Wetlands > Peat | place...
AAAGCAAATGAGGATTCAATCAAATATGAGCACACAATTCCTGACTGAAGTCGAAGTGGCGCAACGAACGCACATCAGCCTTGCCACTCTGCGCCGGTGGCGGCTGGAGAACCGTGGGCCGATATTCCGCAAATTCGGTTCCCTGGTTCGTTATGCCGAGGAAGAACTGACCCGGTGGGAGCAGGCCCAGCCGAGCGGCGGCGAGAATATCGCCGAACGATTCATGCCCCAGCCCGTGAGAAGCATCGAGCCGGTCGGAAGATCGCGATGAGGAAAATGCGCAGATCACCGCAGAGGCCCCTAACCACGTCAACGGAATTCCCAGGAACGCACCACGAATCGAAAGACACTCGATTTTACGATGCAATCGGAGTATACTTGTGTCAGGAGGACTCCTATGCCCCAAGCGGTCAAAGAAAAATCGAAGAAAGCGGCGACGCTCCCGGCCAAGACTCCAACGCCTCGTAAAACAAAGTTTCAAGCCGACCTCGCGCCCTCGGAAGACAGCATGGTGAGGGTCCTCAAGGCGGAACTGCAAATGACGAGCAATACGGATTTTCTCTCGGACGCTCTCGCTCTGTTTCGTTGGGCTGTCTCGGAGCGGAAGCGCGGCCATCGCATCGTTAGTGAGAGTTCGACAGGAGAGCGAAAAATTCTGCTCTTCCCCCGCCTGGAGCGCGTTGCCCCGGAAGTGACCCTGCCGCACGTCGATGTTCAATGGACGGACAAGGAACTGGAGAGCCTTGCTGAACTTGCATCCGGGCAGCCTGCTGAACCCACCAACGCCCTCATTCGGGCCATGAGGAAATAGCGTGGCAGTCACGATCCGTCGTCTCGAAGAATTCGACGAAGTTGAGAACTTCGATTGTGGAGATGAGCCGCTCAACAATTATCTGAAGCGTCATGCGTGGACGAATCAGGAGAAGGTCTCCATCGGCGTAACGTATGCCGCGGTGGACGAATCCGCGCCCCGCACCGTGCTGGGCTATTTCACGTTGGCCACATCCAGTGTGCCCCGCGACCGCTTTCCCCAGAAGTATGTGCGCGGCTTGCCTCCCTACGACTTGCCTTTGATTTTGCTGGCGCGCCTGGCGGTGGACAAGCGTTTCAGTGGCAGGGGGTTGGGCCACGCCATGATAGCGGAGGCGCTCAAAATCACCCTGCGCGTGGCCGACGAAGTTGGCTGCCGCTGTATCATCACCGACGCCTATTCCGATAAGGCAGGATGGTATGCGCGGTACGGCTTTCTGCCTCTGGAAGGCGCATCTGCAACCGGCCCGCAAAAGATGTTTCTGGATGTGCGCACGATCCGGCGCGCATCCTCGATTGACTCTTTCCTTCCAGAAAGAGCGTAAGCAGGAGAACTGGAGCCATTCTGATGAGTCTCTTCCGGCGCGGTGATGTTTGGTGGTACGAGTTCTGGTTCGCGGGACGGCGCATCCGCGAATCCTCAAAGTCTCCCTCGAAAACCGTTGCCAAAGGGGCCGAGCAGAAGCGCAAACGCGAGTTGGAGGCTGGCTTCAACAACTTCACCGACCTGCGTCACGAGCGCATCCGTACATTCAGCGACATGGCCGACGAGTATTTTGATGCCTACAAATTGCGCCTGCCTCAGTCAGCGCGCTTTGCCGAATATGCAATCGATCATTTGAAGCAACTTCTTGGCGGCAAGATGCTTGTCGATTTCAACGAGGCTACCATCATTCACTACCAGAATGCGCGCCTCGGCGAGAGCGCCGCACCGAAGAGCGTCAATGAAGAAGTGGGCTTTCTGCTTCGCATCCTGGGCGATCCGGGCGATTTGCTCCGAATCCGCCTCCGCAAAAGGAAGATGCTCAAGCTGAAGGTTCGCCAGACAGTCGGAAAAGCCTATACCCCGGCGGAAAAGGACCGGATGCTGGATGAGGCCCGCAAGGCTCGCTCCCCGCACATCTATCTCGCGTTGACGCTGGCGCTCAACGCCGGTATGCGCGACGCCGAGATCAGGACTTTGACTTGGGGTCAGCTAGACTTCACCAAGAATTACCTGGCAGTGGGCCAGAGCAAGACAGAAGCGGGCGAAGGACGAACGATTCCCTTGAATTCGACACTCTTGGAGGTCTTCTCCGAGTATGTCAGCTGGTATCAAGAGAAGTTCGGAAAGCCTCGTACGGAATGGTACGTCTTTCCTTTCGGGAAACCGAGTCCGAGTGACCCTACTCGCCCTGTCACTACCCTTAAGACGGCGTGGAATAACGTGCGCACGAATGCCCAGGTTAAGGGCCGCTGGCACGACAACCGGCACACCCTAATCACCGACCTTGCGGAAAGCGGCGCTGGCGATCAGACCATCATGGATATCGCTGGGCACGTTTCCAAGCAGATGCTCAAGCATTACAGCCACATTCGCATGGAAGCGAAGCGCCATGCTCTGGAGTCCATAGTCAGGGTACGGTCGACCACGGCGACTGCGGAATCCGGCCAGAAGACAGGACGGGCCGAGGGGTACCCACAAGAGTCCCCACATGGGTTGCAGAACGTGGGTAAGCCGACAGGCAAGCAGCGTGCTACGGCAAAAATTGAAAACGCACACACGGTCAATTATGGAGATCTGGATTGCGCAAAATCGCCCACAAATGCGCAGGGTTTTGATGGGGGGTACCCACAAAAGTCCCCACAGTTGGCTAATTCTGAGGACGTTAAGGGAGTAATGAAGCGGTGTAAGTCTCTGAATTCAATTGGTGGACGCGGTAGGAATCGAACCTACAACCTGTCGGTTAAGAGCCGAATGCTCTGCCAGTTGAGCTACGCGTCCAGACTTTGGAAGGAAAACCGCGCAGCGCGGGGAGAGACGCACGGTATTCTGCGGGAAGAAATCCAACCCACACCTTGAAAAATATAGCATAAAACGCCGGATGATTCCAAAGAAGGTCTGGCGGCAGCGGGCTCGCTCTGCGCCCTTTCCCGTTCTTTTAACGTATACCGTTGACGCACCTGCCCGATCGGGCGAGCACTCAATAGCCAGGCGCATTGGCATCTCCGTCGAGTTGCTGCGCCGTCGGCCCTGCCCATCACCGCAATATTGAAGGTGACAGGGGAGCTTTTGGGCATTTTCGATCCTGGTCACAGATGCTGGTCACGGAAGGCTGGCCCTGGTCACAGAGAGCTGACCCCGGTCACAGATGGCTCTTTTGATCGGGTGCTACAATTGGCCGTTTATTGAGAGTCCGGCGCCCGCATGACGGCGTGTCCGGCACGAAAAGAGGGTGTCTTCATGTCCAATTCACGCCGGGAATTTCTGCAATCGAGTGCCGCTCTGGCCGTGGGCATCGTGGGTGGCGCAACAGCGCTGACCGCACAGCCGCTGGGACATCCCGGGCCGACCGCGCAGGCCGCCGCGCCTCAAAGCAACGAGCCGCCGGTCCAGATTCCAAAGATGAAGTTCGGCAGCGTCGAATTCAGCCGCCTGGTCCTCGGCGTCAACCCGCTCTACGGGTTTTGCCATTACAACAACAACTTTTCCAACGCCATGAGGGAGTGGTACACCGCTGACCGGGTTTGCGAAGTGCTCCATCGTGCCTCCAGCTTCGGCATCAACGCCTTCAATTATTTCAATTCGGTGCGCGGCCAGTCGGACTGGGCGCGGTTTCAGTCCGAGGGCGGCCACATGCACCTCATCTGCCAGGTCACGGCCAACGACGATGCCGCCGCGATGGTTCAGAACCTGAAGCCGCTGGCGCTGCAAAGGCGCGGCGAGGAGGTCGACGTAGCCTTCAGAAACGGGACTATGGCGGCCGAGAGAGAGTGGTGCAAGCGGGCGCGCGATCTGGGCGTGCTCGTGGGAGTCGGCACCCACAAGCCGGAAGTAATCGAACTGGTCGAGGAGCAGGGATGGGACATCGATTTCTATTCCGGCTGCGTTTACAACCGCACCCGCACGGAGCAGGAGTGGCGGCAGATGCTCCACGGTGAATTGCTTGAGATGCCCCACGAAATCTACCTACAAAGCGATCCGGCGCGGATGTACAAAGTGATGCGCCAGACGGCCAAGACCTGCTTTGCCTTCAAGATTCTGGCGGCCGGGCGCGTCGACGATGGCAGTGTGGCCCAGGCCTTTCGCACCGCCTACGCAAGCATCAAGCCCCACGATGGCGTCTACATCGGGGTATTTCCGAAGGATAAGGATGAGATCCGGGAGAACGCCGAGATCGTGCACGCCATTCTGACCGAAGCCTGAGGCGCAGACTCTAGGCGCAGCAAGCGACTTCAGCAAGCAAACGGGCTACGTGATTCACAATAATCAGGTCCTCCGCCGGAGGGATCACGCGCACGACGACCGGTGAATTGGCGGCCGAAATGAGTGCCTCGCCGCGCGTGTTGTTGCGGACCGGGTCGAGCTTGATTCCCAGCGCGCTGAGGCCGGCGCAGATTTCTGCGCGCGTGGCGATGTCGTTCTCCCCGATGCCGCCGGTAAAAACCAGCATGTCGAGCCCACCGAGTTCGGCGAAGTAGCCTCCGATGGATTTAACAATCGTCCAGATAAACTTATCCACGGCCAGCCGCGCCCGGGCGTTGCCGGCATCGATGGCGCTGCGCAGAACGCGCATGTCGTTGGAGAGTTCGCTGATTCCCAGCAAGCCCGCTTTCTTGTTGGCAACTGCTTCCAGTTCGTCTGCCGCTTCGGCCGCACTCGTGCCGGCCTGGACAATGGTGCGCAGGATGAACAACAGCACACCGGGGTCAATGTCTCCGGTGCGCGTGCCGCTGATCACTCCTCCGGTCGGCGTCAGGCCCATCGTGGTGTCGATGCATTGACCGTTGCGAATGGCGGAGAGTGAGGCGCCGTTGCCCAGGTGAGCGACGATGAGCTTCTCCGGTACATTGGGCTGCAACTGGTAGACGATGGACTCGTACGAAATTCCGTGAAAGCCTACAAGTTGCACTCCCATGCCGGAATACTTCAACGGAATCGCCATCTGCGTCGCCACTTCAGGCAGAGTGCGATGGAAGTAGGAATCGGAGCAGGCGAAGTTTGGAACGCCGGGAAACAGTTCGAGCGCCTGGCGCATGATGTAGGCGCCGATCGGCGTGTGCAGCGGCGCAAGGTCCTTGTACCGCTCCATTTCATCGATCATTGCGGGCGTCACCGGCAGGTTGTCTTTGAGCGAGGGCGCGGCGCAAACCATGCGGTGCCCAATCGCGCCCGGCCGCGGAAAATCGCCGGAGTTGAGTATGTCCGCGACCAGCTTGAAAGCAACAGAGCGATTGGGCAGGAGCGGCGAGAGATCGACCAGCTTTTTGCCCTCGGCGTTCTTGATCCAGAATTTGCCCTGGCTGGTGCCGATGCCGTCAACCGCGCCTTCATACAACTTGCGGCGCTCCGCGCTACCGGCTTCATAGATTGAAAACTTGATTGAAGAAGAGCCGCTATTCAAAACCAATACAGGCAAAGACGACATGAAAAGTTTCCTCGCAATTTTGCAGCCTTGATTCCAGGCAAATCCCTTATGAACCCGAATACATTTCGAGCAGCGTACGCGCCGCACGAAACGATGTAATGCGTCCTTCCAACACTTCCTGCTCCAGTAACTCCATACGTTTGTGGATGGCCGGCTGGGCCTGAAATCGCTGCATCAATCCCTGCCGGATCAGGTCGTGCATCCACAACTGCGCCTGGTCCCGCCGCACACGGCTGAACCAGCCATTGGCTTTCGTCAGCGACGCGTATTCAAGTACGCGATCCCAAAGCTCGGCAATGCCCTTCCCTGTCTGCGCCGAGCAGGTGAAGGCGCGCGGCGTCCAACCCGACTGGGATGCGGGAAGATAATGCAGCGCATTTTGCGCTTCGTTCCGAGCTCTTTCCGCGGCGCGCAGGTTTGTTCCATCGGCTTTGTTGACGGCTACCAGGTCCGCGCGCTCCATCACGCCGCGCTTCATTCCCTGCAACTCGTCGCCGGCTCCCGCGAGCAGAATGAGCAGGAAAAAGTCGACCATCTCATGAACCGCGGTCTCCGACTGGCCCACTCCGACCGTCTCGACCAAAATATTCTGGTAACCCGCGGCCTCGCACAGCAACATCGCCTCGCGCGTGCGCTGGGCCACGCCACCGAGCGAACCGCGCGACGGTGTGGGCCGGATGAATGCCATGTCGCTCGAGGCGAGCGAGCTCATGCGCGTCTTATCGCCCAGAATGCTTCCGCCGGAAAGCTGGCTGCTTGGATCGACGGCGAGCACCGCGACCTTTTGTCCGCGTTCGCCAATCAGGTAAGAGCCAAGCACTTCAATCACGCTGCTTTTGCCCGCGCCGGGAACACCGGTAATGCCTACGCGCAACGAATTGCCGCTATGGGGAAGGCAATCTTCCACAATTCTCTCGGCCAACTGCCGGTCAGCCTCGCGCGAGCTCTCGATCAGCGTGATTGCCCGGGCCAGCAGGGTGCGGTCGCCGCGCAGAATGCCCTCCATATATTGTTGGGGCAGCAGCCTGCGCTGGGCCCTTGCGGCACGCGCGCCAGGCTCGCGCGGAGGCGACGGAGCCGCGCAACCAGGCCGCACATGCAACGCGCTTTGATTCCGATCCGCCAATCAGGAAACTCCTCCAGCGAGACAGCCGTTCAGGATTTCGATAATCCGTTGTGCCGCCGCGGGGATTACCGTTCCCGGCCCGTAGATGCCCGATACGCCTGCGCGATAAAGAAACTCGTAGTCCTGGGGCGGAATCACGCCGCCCACCACCACCAGGATGTCGTCGCGGCCGAGCGTGCGCAGCTCGCCGATCAACTGCGGCACCAGCGTCTTGTGCCCGGCAGCCAATGAAGACACACCGACCACGTGAACGTCATTCTCCACCGCGTGGCGCGCAACCTCGCGCGGCGTCTGAAACAGCGGACCGATGTCCACGTCGAAACCAATATCCGCAAAGGCAGTGGCGATGACCTTGGCGCCGCGGTCGTGGCCGTCCTGGCCCATTTTGGCCACCAGGATGCGAGGACGCCGGCCCTCTGCCTTTTCAAACTCCGCCGCCATCCGCCCTGCCTTTTCGAACTCCTGGTCTGTTCCGCTCTCCGCCGAGTAGACGCCGGCGATGGTCCGCGTCGTGGCCTGATAGCGTCCCCAGACGACTTCAAGCGCAGCGGAGATTTCGCCCAGCGTGGCGCGCTTGCGTGCGGCTTCTACCGCGCACTCCAGCAGGTTGCCTTCCCCTGTGGCTGCGCATTTGCCGAGTGCTTCGAGCGACTGCTTTACCTCGCTTTCGCTGCGTTCGCGCTTCAACCCGGCCAGACGGCTAAGCTGCGATTCACGCACCGCATCGTTGTCTATATCGAGTACGGGGACCAGAGTTTCTTCCGGCGACGTGTAAGCGTTGAGGCCCACGATCACGTCCGCACCGGAGTCGATGCGTGCCTGCCTCCGCGCAGCCGCTTCTTCAATGCGCATTTTGGGAACGCCGGTTTCAATGGCCTTCGCCATTCCGCCCAGCTCTTCAACTTCTTCAATCAGCTTCCATGCCGCGTGCATCAGCTCGTGGGTCAGCCGCTCCACATAATAGGAGCCGGCCCAGGGATCGACCACGCGCATGATCCCGGTTTCCTCCTGCAGGTAGATCTGCGTGTTGCGCGCGATGCGCGCGGAAAAATCGGTAGGCAGCGCCAGCGCTTCATCCAAAGCATTGGTGTGGAGCGACTGGGTGTGGCCGAATGCCGCGGCCAGCGCTTCTACGCACGTGCGCACTATATTGTTGAACGGGTCCTGCGCCGTAAGACTCCATCCTGAAGTCTGCGAGTGCGTGCGCAGCACCAGCGATTTCTGGTCTTTTGGATGGAATGTGTTCACCAGCCTGGCCCACAACATGCGCGCCGCCCGCATCTTGGCAATTTCCATGAAGTGATTCATGCCGATGCCCCAGAAGAATGAGATGCGCGGCGCAAAGTTGTCCACATCGAGACCTGCCTTGACGCCCGTGCGCAGATACTCCAGGCCGTCGGCGAGCGTGTAGGCCAGCTCGATGTCTGCCGTGGCGCCCGCTTCCTGCATGTGATAGCCGCTCACGCTGATCGAATTGAACTTTGGCATGTGCGTGGCACAATAGCGGAAGATGTCTCCCACGATCCGCATCGACCCCTCGGGAGGATAGATGTAGGTGTTGCGGACCATGAACTCTTTCAGAATGTCGTTCTGAATGGTCCCGCTCAACTGTTCGGGACTCACTCCCTGCTCTTCCGCGGCCACGATATAGAACGCCATGATGGGCAGCACCGCGCCATTCATGGTCATCGAAACGGACATCTGATCCAGGGGAATGTGGTCGAACAAAATCTTCATGTCCAGGATTGAATCGATGGCCACTCCCGCCTTGCCCACATCGCCTGCCACGCGCTCGTGGTCGGAATCGTATCCGCGGTGCGTGGCAAGATCGAAGGCAACGGAAAGTCCCTTTTGCCCAGCGGCCAGGTTGCGGCGGTAAAACGCGTTCGACTCTTCCGCCGTAGAAAAGCCGGCGTATTGCCGAATCGTCCAGGGCCGCATGACATACATCGTGCTGTAAGGCCCGCGCAGGTAGGGCGGGATTCCAGCGCCGTAGCTGAGATGCTCCAGTCCCTGCAGATCCTCACGCGTATAGAAGCTCTTTATGCCAATGTGTTCCGGTGAGAGCCACGCTTCTGTCTCTCTTATTTGCCCTGACGACGCATCAGGCTTGTAGCCGATTTTTGAAAAGTCCGGGCGCATTCTCAATTCCCTATCCCCAGCCGATCCTGCCAATTCGTAAGCACTTCAATGGGATTGCTGCGGATATGAATGAAGCCGGCGGCTCCGGCCGTGCGCAATTGCTCCGCGGAATCAGGATTGCCCGCAACAATAATGGGAGTTTTGCGCCCCATGGCACTCAGTTTCGCGGCGAGGTCCGTCGCCAGCTCAAGATATTCACCGTCTGAACTGCAGAGTACGATGAGGTCGGCATCGACGGCCGCAATCTCATCCGCATTTTGAAATCGCTCGGTCACGATATCGAAGCCGGCGCAGGCAAAAAAGTTGGCTGCGAAGCCTGAGCGGGCCGACCGCATCTTCACGTCCCCTATTTCGGCAAGCAAAACCCGTGGGGTTTTACCGGTCATGGCTGCGTGGCGCTCTGTGCGCAGGCGAAGCCGTTCAAAGCTCTTTGCGCCGCGCCTGGTGCGCGTTGCGTGGCCGGGCTCGATGCGATCCAAAGCCTTTTCCTGGAGGTTGGCGTATTGATTGGTCCCGGTGAAGGTGCGTCTCCGCTGGGCCACGGATTTTTCTCGCGCCGCCAGCGAGCGCTCCAGGCCATCGGCCAGGTCGCCGTTCGCCAGGGCTTTGCAATAGCCCCCCGCCGATTCAATCTTCTGCATCACTCTCCAGCCTTCCCTGGCGATGAAGTCGGTGAGAGTCTCCACGCAGTACGATCCAGCGCCCGCATCGGCCACCTGCGCCAGAAGAGCTTCGCGCTTCAGAATGGTCTGCGTATTGCGGGCCAGGCGGCGACTTGCCTCGTCCGGCGTTTTGTAACATTCGTCGAAGGGGACAATGGAGATGGAATCCGCTCCGCCCAGGACTGCGGACATGGCCTCGGTCGTGGCGCGCAGAACGTTGACGTAAGGATCGTAGATGGTTTTGTTCCATCGCGAGGTGCGCGCGTGGATTCGAGCCTTTCCGCTTTCACGTGAGCCGCCAAAGCTCTCCACGGCTCTTGCCCACAACATGCGAAAGGCACGGAATTTGGCAATCTGAAAAAAGTAATTGGCGCCAATGGCGAAGCAGAACTCGATCGATGCGGCCGCCTGATCGGTCGCAACATGGCGCGCCTGCATCTCCGCAAGATAGTCAATGGCGGCAGCCAGCGTGAAGCCGACTTCCTCTACCGCATTCGCGCCGGATTCTTCAAGCTCCGACCCATCAATTGCGAAAGTCACGGGCGCGCCGGTTGCGCTTCGCTGAACTTCCGCCGCAAATTCCGGATTGGTCAGCGGGTTCCATCCCGTCGATACCGGCTGCGCATTCGGCCGCTCTTTTACGCGGTCGATCAGAAGACGGATCAGCGGCTCACCGGCATTTTCGAAATGCACGGGAATTTCCTGCAGGTTGAAGAGCGCCATTCCCAGGTCAGAGGCATTTTGAACATTTGTGTTGACGAATGCGATCTCTTCGGCGCCGGCCGCCACCGCACTCTGCGCAGCCTTGTTTGCCTGCTCGGGATCGATGAGCTCGACTTCTTCGCGAATGCGCCAATTGCCGTTGAGGCGCGCGCCGCGAAGGTAGGGAAACTCGCCGGGAGCCGCATCGAGAAATTTCAACTCGGCGAGATCTTCTTCCCGGTAGTAGGGCTTTACGGCCAGCCCTTCCTCGGTTTGCCAAATCAATTTCTTCCGGTACTCGGCGCCCTTCAAGTCCTTGCGGATCGCCTCTTCCCACGCCTGCGTGCTTACCGGTGGAAACTCCGTGAGCAGGTTGTCAGTAGCCATCTCGCTTCACTTGCTTTCAGGGGCTTCGACAACTTCAATCAGAAACCCGAAGGGGCTGTCCGCCCTGGATTTTGGATGCACGAAAAAAACCGTGGTCCCTCGCGAGCCCTTGCGTGGGGCCTTGTCGATCAGTTGAAATCCGCCTGCCTTCATCGCGTCGAAGGCTCGCTGCGCGCTCTCCACGCGAAAGGCTACGTGGGCAAATCCGCCGCGGCCGCTGTTTTTCTCAATCGTTTTCTGCACCGGAGAATCCGCGCCGAGCGGCTCCAGCAGCTGAATCAGGTTGGGCCCGGAGCCCATCTGCAACAGCACTTCGCGCACCTGGTCGCTGCCCAGCACGTCTTCGCGATGAATCTCGTTGAAGCCCAGCATCTGGTAGGCCTTTACCTGGCCTTCCAGTTCGCCCTGCTTCACCGCGATCGCGAAGTGGTCGATGAACTGGATTCCCGGCACCTGCTTCAACTCTTCCTCGACTGCACTCACTTGCTTTCCTTTCGAGCTTTCACGCCGCAACCCGCCGTCCCCCGGCCATTACTCCAGTTCGACCAGCAACTGTTGCGCCTTCACGGGGTCGCCGGCCGCTACGCCCACGTTCTTTACCCTTCCGGCGTGATGCGCTGTGACGCTGGTTTCCATCTTCATGGCTTCAAGCACCATCATCACGTCATTCGGCTGAACCTGCTGCCCCGGCTTCACGTTTATCTTGATCACCAGGCCGCTCAGAGGACTGCGATATTGCTTTTCATCCGCGGAGTGAACTTCAACGGAGCTTGCCGGCGTGTAGGCGCCGGTGGCCGGCATCGGCTGCGATGCATAGGAACCGGGAAGGTTGGGTGGAAGTCCCGGCGCTCCGGCAGCCTCCTCCAGAACCTCCACTTCGGCTTCGTATGTCTTCCCGTCGATCTTTATCTGAAGCTTCAACGTTCTGCTTCCTTTCCAATTGGCCTAGCGCCTGGTGCGCACGTTGTGCGAGGCCTGAATGAATGTCCGGCCGTTCCTGGTCCATTTATTGACAGGCGCTTGGGGCGTGCCCTGCAGGTTGACCGAAAGAATGCGGAACCTGGAGCCCAGGAACACGGCGGCTGCGGCTGCAATCGCCGCCAAAACTTCTGGTGCGATCTTTGCTTCCGCCGGCCCATTTGCAGTGTGCTCTGCAGGGATTGTCATGCTCGATGCCACGCGCTGCTCCACTTCATAACGGAATCAACCCATGCTTTTTCTGCGGCCGTAACTCCCGCTTGGTGTGCAGCGATTCAAGCGCATCGGCTAGATACTTGCGCGTTTCCGCGGGCTCAATAATGTCATCCACAAGCCGCCGGCCGGCCGCAACATAGGGGTTGGCAAACGTCTCTCGATACTCGTTCACCAGTTCCTTGCGTCGGCCTTCCTTGTCTTCGGCGGAGTCGATCTCGCGCCGGAACACGATCTCAGCCGCGCCCTCGGCGCCCATCACGGCGATCTCGGCCGTGGGCCACGCCACTACCCGGTCCGCTCCCAGGCCTTTGGAGCACATGGCGATGTAGGCTCCGCCATATGCCTTGCGCAACACCACCGTGATTTTGGGAACCGTGGTCGCCGAATAGGCGAACAGCAGCTTGGCTCCATGGCGAATGATGCCGCCACGCTCCTGCTCCACACCAGGCAGAAAGCCGGGCACGTCCACAAAAGTGAGCAGCGGAATGCTGAAGGCGTTGCAGAAGCGGACAAACCGTGCCGACTTGTCAGAGGCGTCGATGTCCAGCGCTCCGGCCAGCACACATGGCTGGTTGGCCACGATCCCCACAGGCCGCCCCTGCAGCCGCCCAAAGCCGATCACAATGTTGGCCGCGAACCCCGGCTGGATCTCGAGGAAATCCTGGTTGTCCAATACACGCGAAACCACGCCCCTCACGTCATAGGCAACCTTGGGGTCAGCCGGAACCGCACTATTCATCTCCGCATCTGACTTGATGCGCGCGTTGAAGGCCATGCGGGGCGGATCTTCAAGGTTGTTGGAGGGCATGAAGCTGAGCAGCCGGCGGCAAAGTTGAAGCGCCTCGTCATCATCCTTGGCGATCAGGTGCACCACGCCGGAGTTGTTCATCTGGGATTGGGGACCGCCAAGATCCTCGGCGCTGACCACTTCGCCCGTCACCTGCTTGATCACCTGGGGTCCAGTGATGAACATCCGTCCCTGCTGGGTCTGAATCACAAAGTCGGTGAGCGCGGGGCTGTAGGCCGCGCCCCCTGCGCAAGGCCCGCAAATCAGCGAGATCTGCGGCACCGTTCCCGACAGCATCACGTTGTTGTAGAAGACGCGCGCATAGCCGGCCAGGCTGTCAATGCCCTCCTGGACGCGCGCGCCGCCTGAATCGTTGATAAAAATGAACGGGCTCCCGGTCTTCAGAGACATGCCCATCATGTCGGCAACTTTGCTGCTGTGGGTCTCGCCCGCCGCTCCGCCCGCCACGGTGAAGTCCTGGCTCGCAAGGTGCACCAGGCGCCCGTCGATGGTGGCGCAGCCGGTCACAACCCCGTCTGCCGGCAATTCCTTCTCGGCCATCCCAAAGTAGGTGGCGCGATGGCGGGCAAACAGGCCGATCTCCTCAAAGCTTTCCTTGTCCACCAGCCTCGTCACCCGCTCCCGCGCCGACAACTTGCCGGAATCGTGCTGCTTTTGAATGCGGTCTTTGCCTCCGCCGAGCTCGAGCTCCGCGCGCTTCTGGCGAAGTTCTGAGACCTTATCCGCCATTGTCGCCGCCTTCGGGCCCTCTTTTAAGGTTGCCATCCGTGCTCCCCGCCTAACCGATACCCATGCGAAGCTGTTGACTTGCTTCCCGAGTTTCTGTTCCCGGCCGTTCTGTGCCGTTTCACGGCGGATTCTGCCGCCACCCGACGCAAAATCGCGTCGGGAAATACCCCTTCATCGCTCGAATTCTATCCCGCGCAATGCATGAGCGGATGTGATGGGATTCACGCAACCTGAGGGCGGGAACGCTGGGGCGCTGATGCCTCCGGCGCACTCCTCAGCATTGGTAACAGTGAGGTTATCCTGAGCCGCATGGCTCAATTTGACGTGAAATGCCGGCGCGGACGCGGCCATGGCGAGCAGGAGTCCGGCTCCCGGCCTGTGAGCCGGGAACAGAGGACCCTCTTCGATGGGCAATGGTTGGCGCGTTTCTCGAAGCTTGAGCCTGGACCAACAGGGCGATACGCGTTCTGAGAGCCTTCTTAGAGCTCTCCGGACGACAGGAAGCGAGATTCGGCCTTCACCCGGACCGGTTTCGGCCGAAGGTCATGCGGCAGATCTACATGCGGCAGATCAAAATGCGCAAATCTACATGCGACGAGTCAGATCTACATGCGGCAGATCAGGAGTTCGCGCTCGTAGATCATCTCTGGGGGCAGATGATCGTGGACCGCAATGAAGAGCTCTTCGTGGCCGATCACCTCGCGCTTCCATGCGGCAGCGTCCACCTGCTGGAGCTGGTCGAAGGTTTCCCGCGGAAAGTCGAGGCCCGTCCACTCGATGTCTTCGTAGTAGGGGGTCCACCCAATGGGCGTCTCCTTGCCCTGGGCGCGGCCATGCACCCGATCCACAATCCACTTGAGGATGCGCGCGTTTTCGCTGAAGCCGGGCCACAAAAACTTGCCGTTCTCGTCCTTGCGGAACCAGTTGACGTGGAAGATGCGCGGCGTGACAGACAGGGAGCGCTGCATCTTGATCCAATGACGGAAGTAGTCGCCCATGTGATAACCGCAGAAGGGCAACATCGCCATCGGGTCGCGCCGCACCTTGCCCAGCGGCGCACCGGAAGCGGCGGTCGTTTCCGATCCCATGGTGGCTCCGGTGTAAACGCCTGAAGACCAGTTAAAGGCCTGGTAGACCAGCGGAATGGTGTTCGGGCGACGGCCTCCGAACAAAATGGCGGAGATGGGCACGCCGTCCGGGTCCTCCCACGCCTGGTCAATGCAAGGGCACTGGGAGATTGGCGCGGTAAACCGGCCGTTGGGATGCGCGGCGGGGGTTTTTGAGGCGGGCGTCCAGGGATTGCCCCGCCAGTCAATCAGCTCCGCGGGCGGCTCATCGGTCTTGCCTTCCCACCACACGCCTCCCTCCGGCGTAAGGGCCACGTTGGTGAAGATGGAGTTGGTTGCCAGCGTGGCCATGGCATTCGGGTTGGTCTTCATTGACGTGCCAGGGGCTACGCCGAAGAAGCCATTTTCGGGGTTGATGGCGCGCAACTGGCCTGTTGAATCGGGTTTGATCCAGGCAATGTCGTCGCCCACCGTCGAGACCTTCCAGCCTCCAAGACCCTTGGGCGGGACGAGCATGGCGAAATTGGTCTTCCCGCAGGCCGACGGGAAAGCGGCGGCCACATAGGTCTTCTCCGTCTTGCCCTCCTTGTCGGGCGGGGCTTCCAGGCCGAGAATCAGCATGTGCTCGGCCATCCAACCCTCGTCGCGGGCAATATTTGAGGCGATGCGCAGGGCAAAGCACTTTTTGCCCAGCAGCGCATTGCCGCCGTAGCCCGAGCCGTAGCTCCAAATCTCGCGCGTCTCCGGGAAGTGCACAATGTACTTGGTGTCGTTGCAGGGCCAGGGCACGTCTAACTCGCCAGGCGCCAGCGGCGCACCGATGGAGTGCATGCAGGGCACCACGCGCTTGATGTCCTTCTCGATTTCTCGAAAAACCGGGTCGCCGATCCGGGCCATGATCCGCATATTGACCACCACATAGGCCGAATCTGTCAGTTGCACACCGATCTGCGACATGGGCGATTCAATCGGTCCCATGGAGAAAGGCAGCACGTACATGGTCCGGCCGCGCATCGAGCCTTTGAAGAGCGACTTCAGCTTCTTGCGCATGACAAACGGATCTTCCCAGTTATTGGTCGGCCCCGCGTTGTCCTTTGACAGCGAGCAGATGAAGGTGCGGTCCTCTACCCTTGCCACGTCGTTCGGAGACGAGCGCGCATAATAGCAGCCCGGCCACAGGTCCTGATTCAGCCGGGTAAATGTGCCTGCCTGCACCAGCTTTTCGCACAGTTCGTCATATTCAGCCTGTGAGCCGTTCACCCACTGGATGCGCTCCGGCAGACAGAGGTCGGCCATCTTCTCGACCCACCGGATCAGGTGTTTGTTCGTCGTCGGTAGGGGCGGCGCCACTAGGTCCATTCTGTTTGCTCCTGTTGAATCTGACTTGACGCAGGCTGCCAGGCGTTCCAGTGCTCCGCTCCCTGCCGCAGCAGCATGGAAGACGTAGACCAGACCTGCAGTGATTGTTCTTATCTATAAGGTATACGACAAACCAACCCCAAACGGAAATTGAGGCTGCCCAGGCAATTTGAAGGCGCTGCCCCCGGAGGCAAGCCAATTTCCCTTGAACTGGCATACTTTCCCAGGTTGATTTTGTTCCTTCTGACGCCGTCAGAGCCTTGAATTCTTCGCATCTTGAAAGGCGGACTCGACGCTCGAGACCGCCCGATTCTTTCCGCCACCGAAAGTACGTTTGCCCGGTAATGCCACCCCCCGACAAGCTGCCGGTGTCATCTACCCGTTCGCTACGGCCACTTCGATCTGCCGGAGCAGGCTCACGATTTGCTCTGGTGTATGCTTTTTCCCTCCTGCCATTCAAGGCTCCTCTCCTACCAGCTTCTCTGATGATTCCCGCTGATACAAAATTCGCCGGGCACTCCAGAAGCAGGTAAAAGCGGAAATCATGCTATAACTCTCGCAAAAGCCATCACTTATAAACTTGACGGCAGAAAATCCACGGCGCAGACTCTTGCGTGACTATCTGATTGCCAAGACTACCCCCTAAATGGCATTGGGCCCCGCATGATGGCATTTTTCTGTAACTCGCCATCTGACGGACAACTGTACCTGATTCCCAAGTTTGTTGGAGGATGCGATGGCCGAAGAAACTCGTGAAATCTCTACTGCTGCGTTCGATTACCCAGGGAGTGCGTCGGCGGGCCTTGGCCGGAAAAGGCGGCAGAAGATATCTGACGAGGGATCGGCGGTCCGCGGATGGACGTGGGTTCTGGGGTTGGCGATGGCCTGCCTGGCTGTGGGTCTCGCTCCCACCCGACTCCAGGCTCAGAACATCACCCTTACTCCGGTCATCACCACCGTGGCGGGCGACGGCACCGCAGGCTACTCCGGGGACGGCGGGTCAGCCACAAGCGCGGAACTTTACTTTCCCTATTTCGCGACGATGGACAGCGTGGGCAACCTGTACATCGTGGATAATAAGAACAATTGCATCCGCAAGGTGTCCGCGTCGACTGGATACATTTCCACCGTGGCGGGTAACGGCACAGCCGGCTTCTCCGGGGATGGGGCAGCGGCCACCGACGCCGAACTGTATGCTCCCCAAGGCTTGGCGGTTGACAGCGCAGGGAACCTATACATTGCGGATACCTACAACAGCCGCATCCGCGAAGTGACTGCCTCGACCGGGGTTATCACCACCGTGGCGGGCGATAGCACAGCTGGTTACAACGGGGACAACATCGTAGCCACCAGTGCAGAACTCAACTATCCCGTTAGCGTGGCGGTAGACAGCGCGGGCAACCTCTACATCTCAGACTACGATAACGGCCGCATCCGCAAGGTGACCGCCTCGACCGGCATCATCACCACCGTCGCGGGCAACGGTACCCTGGGCTACAACGGGGACAACATCGCGGCCACTGGCGCGGAAATCTACTTACCCGATGGTTTGGCATTGGACGGTGCGGGTAACCTCTATATCGCGGACACGCAGAATAACCGCATCCGCAAGGTGACCGCTTCGACTGGCATCATCACCACTGTGGCGGGCGACGGCCCAAGCTCCCCCTCCCCAGGCGGCTACTCCGGGGACGGCGGCCCGGCGAACAGCGCGGCACTGGAAGTGCCTAGCGGCGTTGCGGTGGACGGCGCGGGCAACCTCTACATCGCGGACACTGGAAACCAGCGCATCCGCATGGTGGCCGCTTCGACTGGATACATTTCCACCTAGCGGGTAACGGGACATACGGCTACTCCGGAGACGGTGGGCCGGCGACCAGTGCGGAATTCAACTCTCCCAGTGGCGTGGTGATGGACAGCGCGGGCAACCTTTACATCGCGGACACCTACAACAACCGCATCCGCAAGGTGAGTGGAGTTAGCCCTCCTATCATTGAGACAATCTCCACGTTCCCGACGACCTCCGTCGGGTCGAGCGCGGAGATTCAGAATGTTCTGATTCAGACGACGGCAACGGAGACGATTACCAGTATCAGTGTGCCTCTGTCGCAGGGAGGGAATCAAGAGTTCTCCATTGGGACAATTACGGGCTGCACGATCGGGGCGAGCAACCCTTCCGGGACAATCTGCACCGTGCCGATTACATTCACGCCTTCCTACCCCGGCCTTCGCCAGATGCCGTTGCAAGTTGTCACAGGCGCTGGGAACGGGAGCATCGGGCTCGAAGGCACGGGCATGGCTCCTGAAGTGGCGTTCACGCCCGGGATCATCACGACCGTGGCGGGCAACGGCACAGCGGGCTATTCCGGAGACGGCGGGCCGGCCACCGGCGCGGAACTCAGCGCAGTCACGGGCGCCGCGACGGACAGCGCGGGCAACCTCTATATTGCAGATTGGAGTAACCACCGCATCCGCAAGGTCAACGCCTCGACCGGCGTCATCACCACTGTGGCAGGCAACGGGACACTGGGCTACTCCGGGGACGGCGGGCAGGCCACCGCTGCGGAACTCTGCCTCCCCAATGGCGTGGCGCTGGACAGCGTGGGGAACCTTTACATTGCGGATTGGTACAACAACCGCATTCGCAAGGTGACCGTTTCGACCGGCATCATCACCACCGTGGCGGGCATCGGCCCAACCAACATTGGCGGCGGCTACTCCGGAGACGGCGGCCTGGCCACAAGCGCGGAGCTCGACCTTCCCACAAACCTGACGTTTGACAGCGCGGGCAACCTTTACATCGCGGATTCTAATAACCACCGCATCC
>Ga0181520_10006221_pt1 | contig 18440 bp, 17 predicted proteins | sample PEATcosm2014_Bin_29_FD_132451 | JGI IMG/M metagenome (GOLD analysis project Ga0181520, IMG submission 132451) | Peatland microbial communities from MTU Mesocosm Facility, Houghton, MI, USA - PEATcosm2014_Bin02_30_metaG | ecosystem: Environmental > Terrestrial > Soil > Wetlands > Peat | place...
AGCGGGGCATGGATCTGGAGCTTATCCGCGTTGCTGAGGGCGCGATCCAGGCTGACCTTTTGCCGGTCGCGCTGCAATTCGAGAATGCGCACCGCGGCCGCGTCGGCCTGGTCGTGGAAGGCGCTGGATTTCTTGAGGCTGGCCACGTGCTCCCGCGCGGCTTCCGCCTTCACCTCGTTCTTCAGCCGGTCGATCTCGCTGAGCAGAGGCCCTTTGCGCAGCTCCAATTCAGCTTTGGCCAGATCCGCTTCGGCGGCCTGAAGGTCGGAGGCGCGCTTGGCGGCGTCCGCCCGGTTCTGCGCCTGGCGCTGCTCCACCTGATGCGACAGGTCGTCGAACTTGGCCTTGGCATCGCGCGCATTGTCCTGCTCCTTGGTGCGGTCGAATTCGGCGAGCACGTCGCCGGTCTTTACTCGCATGCCGCTCGAGATGATCCTGGTCAGGGTGACGCGGCCGTCCTGCCCCCCGATTTGCGGCGTCGCCACCGTAAAGAAGTGGACCGCCTGGATGGTTCCCGTCAAGTGCACTTCATGGCGGGCTGTGGGGCGGGGGCCGGCGTCCGCCGCATGCACGACTCGCACCACGGGGGCCGGGCTGCGTCCACAGGACGCAGAAAAGGCAAATAGCGCACACCACAGCACCGTCTTGCCGGAAAATTGCATAGCGGGCCTTTCGTAAACTGGTTAGACGGCGCGACCGGGCAAAATGTTTATAACCGGTTCAGGCCTTCCGTCAACTCGATATATGTCCCCCAGGGATCGGTCAGGAAGGCGATGGAAATTCCCCGCGCCGGTATCTTCCGGTAGGGCATGTCGAACTTCACTCCGGCCGCCTCCAGCTTTTGGCAAAACGCCTCCAAGTCCTTGACTTCAAAGCCGATGTGATCGAGCGCACGGCCCTTGGTGGGCGCCACCGGCCCGGCCGCTGGCGAAAACGTCAGGTTCACGCCCGGCAGGTCGGCCGCTTCGAACGGCCCGCGCTTCCCCGGTTTGGCGCCGAACATCTTTACGTACCAAGCCTTGGTGTCGTCAACGGAACTGGTATAGAAGTGGATGTGGTGGTTGGCGATGGGGACCTCCATGGCGGTGTCCTCGGTCATCTCCACGCGGACCTCATCGGGCGCGATTACGAATGCCTGGTGCGGACTGGCGCCGGGCACAATCTTCAACCCGGCGGCGCGCCATTTTTCGAGCGACGCATGCAGGTCTTTGACGCGAAATCCGATGTGCCCGATCACGCTGCCCTCCGTCCCGCCGGTGGGCTCGGCTTTGCGGTACATGACCAGGACGTCCGGAAACTTGATTACGTCCATGTCGCCGAGTTTGACTGGCGTGCCGCCCAGGGTGGTCCAGAAGATGCGGTGGGCCTCGGGATCGCGCACGTTCAGGTGCAGATGTCCCATGGAGACGCCGGCGGCGTTGGGGGCGGGCAACTGGGCCCACGCGGAGGAGACGAGGGTGAGGAGGGAGATGGCGGTGGTTAGGGTTCGCATTTCCATTGAATCCTTTAGTGTGTCATCTTTTCGGAGCGGGCGTGCATGCGCTCAGCCAAAGCGGCCAACATCCTCGCTAAGACTGGAAAAGGCTTCGTCAACGGCCGTTTCGATTTGACCTGTTGCGAATTCCTGACAACTGCGTGGCGCGCGTGAAATACTTCGGGGTTCTGCTTCAGCCCTAGCATAAGGCCGTATATCGTATGGAGCGTGAGAGAGCAGCATAGCCGCAACCAAAAGAGGCGGCCTGAGAGGCCGCCGCAGGCCGAGGGCCTGCCCCACGAAGAATCCGCGCAGACTCAATAGGCCAGGAAGACAATGATTGCGGGCGTCCCCACGGCGGTGTATTGGCCGGTGAACGTGAGCGCGCCCGTCTTGCGATTGACCCGAAAGCAGGCAAGCGCGTCGCTTCGCTGACTGCAGGTGTAGAGGAAGCCGCCGCTGGGATCGATGGTGAAGCTGCGCGGATAGTCGCCGCGCGTCCATTCCTCGCCGGCGAACGTCAGGCCGCCTGCGTCGCCGATGGAAAACCAGGCGATGGTGTCGTGCAGCCGGTTGGCGGCGTACACGAATCGCGCGTCCGGGGAAACGCGCACCTCCGAGGTGAAGTTCGTGCCGGCGAAACCCTTCGGCAGGGTGGAGACGGTCTGTTTGGGCGCCAGCCGTCCGCGCGCGGCGTGGTAATCGAAGGTCGCCAGCGTGGAGGCCTCTTCCTGCAGCGAATACAGCCAGCGGCCATTCGGATGGAACGCGAAGTGGCGCGGACCATCTCCGGGCGGCAGCGCCACCCAGGGGGGATCGTTGGCCGAGAGCTTGCCGCGCGCCGCATCGAACTTCCAGATCAGGATGCGATCCAGGGCCAGGTCGGCCGCCAGCACGAATTGGCCCGCGGGATCGGCCTGGATCATGTGCGCATGCACGCTGTCGTGTCCGCTGATGGCGAAGCTTCCCGGCGGCGCACTGGCCGCATGCGCCGGGCCAACCGGACCTTGGTCGTGTTTGACGTCCGTGGCCGGACCCAGTTCACCGCGTGAGAGGATGGGCAGGACCGCCACCGTGCCCCCAGCGTAGTTGGCGACCAGCACCCATTTGCCGGAAGGGTGGACGCTCAGATGCGCCGGACCCGCGCCTTCGGAGCCGACGGCGTTGAGCAGCGTAAGCTGCCCGTTCGCGCGGTCGATGGAGTAGGCGCTGACGGAGCCATCGGCCGTCTCGTTGGCGGCGTACAGGTGCGTTCCAGTGGGGTCGAATGCCAGCCACGAGGGGTTCGCGCCATTGGGGAAGACCGCGCGCGGCGTGAGCGCCCCTGTCTCCGGGTTCATCTGAAACAGGTAGATTCCCTGTCCATTTCCGTGGCTGCCTTCCGGACCTTGCGGGGAACTGTAGCTGCCCACATAGGCTAGAATCGGCCGGCGCGGCGGCAGCGCCAGGGCCGTAGCGCCGGAGAGCGCGCCCGTGATCAAACCGCGCCGCGAGATCATGCTCCTCATAGTCCCCGGCCGGCGCCGGTTCCATGGCGCACACGTGCAATCGATACCAGACGCCGCTCGGAGGAGGGTCGAAGAACGATGCAGCAATGGTTGCCGAAAAATCGGATGCGGCAGTAGTCGTTTTCGGAGAGCCTCATCACTCCACGCCGTGTGGGATCAGGTTGGAGAAATTGAACCTTTTCCAATGTCTTGATTTTCACCTGAACGGGACCTCCGCCTCCGCTAACGAGACCCGTCTCTCCTTTTCCTCCTCGCTTGCGTATGCCGGCCATTCGGGTCCATTATATCCTGTGCAGCGTGCGTTCACGTCGGAAGGAACGCACAGATCCGGACCTACCGCCCGGCCCACTGGCGCTGCAATTCCTGGACGAACCGTTCGGGGTCCTTCGCCTGATACAAAACAGGCGCGGCGGCGCCCTTCGGCGGAATGAGAACCAGCCGGTTCCCGCCGGCCCGATACAGGCGCACGGTCTTGCCGTTGGCGGCGCGAAACCATCCGGATTGGTAATGCGCATTCGCGAAACCATTGGTACGCAAGGTGGGCCGCCACTCGGACTCCCGCGCCAGGTCCACGATCCGCACGTGTCCGGTGTCCGTCGCGTCTTCCTGCAAGGTCACCGGATAGAACCGGTCGTGGATGGTTAATCGGCCCGCGGTCAGCGTGTAACCCGGCAGGCCAGGCGAATAGATTAGGGCCGCCGAAATCAGCGCAAGCACCAACCCTGCAACGCCGATCGCCATCAACTTGCCGGTGAGATTTCCCCCGGCGCTGCCAACCTGGAATTGCGGTGCGCCGGCTGAGGCGACGCCCGTGGAAGGCACTCCCGCGGCCCCCATGAAGCCCGCCGCGTCATCCGGGCTGAGCACCAGAATCCTGGCTTGGGTGGCTACAATGACGGTCCTCGACCGGTTCGTCACGTACCAATAACACTTTCCGAGCTTCGCGGTCTGGTATATGCCGTAGTAACCGAAAAGGCCTCCGTTGCCCCACAGCCTGAGGCAGCCCGTGAAATCGTCCGGGGTGCCCGCCCGGATCTCGCGAACGTCCGCCAGCGGCACCCGGATGTTCCCGATCAGCCGCCTGATGACGATGGCCCCGCCCGAAATCGCGTAGCCTCTGGGCGAGTATGCGTAGGCGAGGCAGATTAACAAGGGAAACAGCAGGGCAACGAAGACCATGTGGACGACCCACGCCACAACCATCAGCAGCACACAGACTACCGCGGAGACGGCCTTCGCTGTGGAATCGTAAGAAGCGGAAAAGGCGCGATCGGCCATCACTTAGCCACCGCCAGACAGAGGTGCGGCGGTCCGGTGGGCACGCCGCCGCTGAGATCGAATGGCATCAGGCGACCTTCGGCATAAGTTGTGACGGTTCCAGGCGCCGAAAAAGATCTTACCATTTGGCGCCACCGCCTCGTGGCGCTTTCACGTTACAGAGCCGCGACCGCCAACGGATGCGGACGGATCACAGCCGATTCCGTGCCGCGTGTGCGAAACTCGTAGCGTTCGATCTTGACCGCGGCCTCACCCGGTTCGCTCCGGACTATGCAGCCGACGATCTCCAGCTTCATGCGGCAGGTGTTGTCCAGCATAGCCGGCCAGTTCATCGCCAGCCGCACTTTTTGGCCTTGCTTGAGAGGCTGCTGGGTGGTGAACCGGACTTCGCTACTGCTGATTTCGAGCGTTTTGCCGACTCCAACGGTGGAGATCCGGCTACCCTTCACGCACTGGTAGCGGACGTCCTGCTGAATGGGAAACCAGCGCCGCTCGCGCCGCCCATCGTCCTCGCATGGAAGGTTGTTCATCGTAGACATTTGGAATACCGCCATTTGCCCTAGCCGGAGTCCTTTCCCTATGGCGACCGCCTGCGAATCGCCCAAACCAGGGAGATTCCTATGGCAGCCACAACCACTACCGGCCACCACGACGCGAAACCCCCGACTTCAGCCAACGCCAACACGTTAGGCAAGCATACCACGCCATAAAGATTGTGTAAAGTTTTCTTCGAGAAGCGCTTGGCAGACGACATAAAACGATGGTCTGCCCCACCGCATGTGGTACCGCGTCAGGCGAGGGGCGAAGCCGGGATGGCATCGATGAGGCGGCGCGTGTAGGGGTGGGCGGGGCGGTGGAAGATGCGCTCCACCGGTGCGAATTCCACGATTTCACCCTGGTGCAGAATGGCCATGCGCCGGCAGAGCGAGGCGATGGATAGCAGGTCGTGCGAGATATACAAGATAGCCATGGACAGCTCGCGGTTGAGGCGGGCGAAGAGGCTCAGGATTTCGGATTGGGTGAGCGCGTCGAGGGCGCTGGTGGCCTCGTCGGCGATCAGCAGCGCGGGGCGGTGGAGGATAGCCATGGCGATGAGGACGCGCTGGGCCTGGCCTACGCTTAGCTCGTTGGGATAGCGGCGCAGGAAGGGCTGGTCGACGGCGAGGCTGACGGCCTCAAGGGCGTCGAATATGGCGGTCTCGCGGCTGGCGCCGGGCGCGCGGCTATGGGCTTCCCAAGCCTCCGCCAATTGCGTGCCGATGCGCAGGGCGGGGTTCAGGGAGGAGACGGGATTCTGCAGCACGAGCGAAATCTCGCGGCCGCGGATGGCGCGCATTTCGCGTTCGGTGGAACGCAGCAGGTCGCAGCCGCGGAAGCGGATTTGGCCGCGCACGGCGCCGCCCTTGAGGTGCAGCAGCCGCATGATGGCGAGGGCGATGGTGCTTTTGCCCGACCCGCTCTGGCCGGCCAGGCCTACGATTTCTCCGGCTTCGATTTCGAACGCGACGCCGCGCAGCACGTCGGCACGCGCGTCATAGCCGGCGGAAATACGGACGGATAGCAGGGGCGCGTTGTCGATAGGATGGTCAGTCAACGGGTCTACCCCCTCCACGATGGCTGGCCACGGGTGGTCACGGCAAGTTACCTTTCGTTAAGCGCACGCGGGGAGCGGGGCTGAGAGCCCCGCACAGGGCGGGGGGCCTGCCCCACAAAAGTTGCCTAAAGTTAGCACGCTTCTGTTTACTGTATCCGTTAACCGCGACTAGTTTATCCCAAAGGATACTATGCTGTGCCATAACCTTATCACTATCTTGGTACAGAAAGTACCTGCATGCCCGATAATTGTTTGAGTATAGAGCTTATAGAGCGTATGTTACTGGTATGGCGATGTCCGCGAAGATACACACATTAGCAAGCAGCGCCGCGGACCGCTTCAACTTGCATCGCACCGTACCCCGCTATAACCAGGAGGACCTGGGGCCGGACTCGCGGTACCCACAGGACCAACTCAAGGCGGCGCAGGCGCAGGACGACAACCACATCGTAGGCGGCGCAGTAGTGAGAAGCGAGCAGATGAAGGCCGTGTTTCGCCTGGTGGAGAAGATCGCGCGCACTAACGCCACGGTCCTGATTAGCGGGGAGAGCGGAGCGGGCAAAGAGGTTGTGGCGCGCGCGTTGCACAACTTGTCCCTGCGGTGCGAGCGGCCCTGGGTGGACATCAACTGCGGGGCGCTGCCGGATCACCTGGTAGAGAGCGAACTGTTCGGGTACGAGAAGGGCGCGTTCAGCGGTGCGGAAGCGCAGAAGGCGGGGATGTTCGAACTCGCCCACGGCGGGACGTTGTTCCTGGACGAAATCGGGGAACTCGACGCCAAGATGCAGGTGAAACTGCTGCGCGTGCTGGACGGCGTGCCTTACTACCGGTTGGGGGGCACGCGCAAAGTTGCGGTGGACGCGCGCATCGTGGCCGCCACGAACAAGCACCTGGAGCAGGCCGTCGAGGCCGGCGCCTTCCGCGGGGACCTGTTTCACAGGTTGAACCAGGTCAGTATCCAAGTGCCGCCCCTGCGCGAGCGGGTGGAAGACATCGCGCCGCTGGCGTATCGTTTCTTGCACGAAGTAGACCCGCGGCTGGACCTGGGCGACGACGCGTTAAATGCGCTCGAGGATTACGGGTGGCCCGGCAATGTGCGGGAACTGCGCAATGTGGTCACGCGCGCCGCGGTGCTGGCCGAGAGCTGGGAGATTTGCGCGGCGGATCTGAACCTGAAGCTCTCCGCGCCGGGACACGCGGAGAGACCCGAGCTGAAGCGCCAATTGGGCGGACTGGAAGAGCAAGTGATCCGGGAGGCGCTCGAAAAATCGGGAGGCAGGCAGGATTTAGCGGCGGGAATGCTGGGAATCTCTCGCCGCACGCTGCTCCGGAGACTGAAAGAGTACAAGACGCGCGCCAACACCGGCGGGTGCGCTTCCCCGGTGCTATCGATATGAATATCAAGGCGAAGCTGTACGTCACGATATTCAGTCTCGCCGGCTTGGGCGTCATCGCGGCGACTGTGAACCGGTTTGGTTCCGACGACTTATACCGCTTTGTTTTCTATCTCATCCTGTCGGGTTTGGCAGCCGGATTGAAAGTGAGTCTGCCCGGGATCCGGGGGACTATGTCCGTTTGCTTCCTGTTTATATTCATCGGCATCGCGGACTTGAGTGCGTCCGAGGCCATGATTATAGGCTGCCTGGGCACGGTGGTGCAATGCCTTTGGAAGCCAAAGCAGCGGCCCAAAACATTCCATGTGATCTTCAACATCGCGAACACCGGAATCGCGGTCGCACTGGCATATTCCTTCTACCATTACGCCCCTTTGCGACGGTTCGACAACATCGGTCCCTTGTTACTGATCGCGACCGGGGTAGCCTACTATCTTCTGAACACCATTCCTATCGCGGGGATCATCTCTCTTTCCGAAGGCAAGCGGTTTGGCGAGACCTGGCATAGCTGTTTCTTTTGGTCGTTTCCATTCTACCTGGTGGGCGGTTCGCTGGCGTGGATCATCAGTCTCTTCACCAGACAGATGCACTGGCAAGGCTCGATCGTTTTGATGCCGGTCATCTATTTGATTTACCGCTCGTACGAGCTCTATCTGGCGCGCCTGGAAGACGAGAGACGGCACGTGGAGTCCATCGGAGGGCTGCATATGCGGACGATCGAGGCTCTGGCGCTGGCGATTGAGGCCAAAGACCATACCACGCACGAGCACCTGCGCCGCGTGCGCGTGTATGCGGTCGAAGTGGGCAAGCAACTGGGGCTAACCGGGCCGGAGCTGGAGGCCCTCAAGGCGGCGGCGCTGCTGCACGATATCGGAAAGCTGGCAGTGCCCGAGCACATCATATCCAAGCCGGGCCGTCTGACTCAGGAAGAATTCGAGAAGATGAAGATCCACCCCGTGGTGGGCGCGGAGATTCTGGAGCGAGTATCGTTTCCGTATCCGGTGGCTCCGATTGTGAGGGCGCATCACGAAAAGTGGGATGGGAGCGGTTACCCCTACGGTCTCCGGGGCGAAGAGATACCCCTCGGGGCGCGGATTTTGTCGGCGGTAGACTGCCTGGACGCGCTGGCTTCCGACCGCCAATACCGGCGCGCCATGGGGCTCGAGGAGGCCATGAGCGAGGTGGCCGGCCTGGCCGGCAAGAGCTTCGATCCGGATGTGGTCAACGTCCTGAAACGGCATTATGCCGAGTTGGAACGGCTGTCGCAGGCTACCCCGGAGGTCACGGCTAAATTGTCGACGGAGGTAAGAGTCGACAAAGGCTTGGAGCCGGACGCCGGGTATCAAGGCGCGGCGCCGCGCACGCAGGCCAGTGAAACCGACTTTCTGGGCTCGATCGCCGCGGCCCGGCAGGAAGTTCAGTTGCTGTTTGAGTTGGTGCAGGATCTGGGCAACTCCCTGAGTCTGGATGAGACGCTTTCCGTAGTGGCGGCGCGCTTGAAGAAAATCGTGCCCTACGACGCCATCGCCATCTACGTGCGGTTGGACGGGAAACTAATTCCTCATTACGTGAATGGAGAAGATTTCCGCTTGTTCTCCTCGCTCGAGATACCCGTGGGAGAAGGTCTGTCCGGCTGGGTGGCCGAGAATCGGAAACCTATCTTGAATGGCAATCCGTCCGTGGAGCCAGCGTATCTGGCGGATCCGGCTAAGTACAGCACGCTGAGATCGGCGCTGGCGGTGCCGCTGGAGGGTTTGAGCGGAGCGATCGGGGTGATGACGCTTTACCGCGCGGACAGCGACGCGTTTTCCCGCGACCACCTGCGAATCCTGCTGGCCATCAGCGGTAAGGTGTCGCTGGCGGTGGAGAACGCGTTGATTTTCCGCCAGGTGGAAGACTCGGCGACCACCGACTATCTTTCCGGACTGCCCAACGCGCGTTCCCTGTTTTTGCGGCTGGATAGCGAAGTGGCCCGCTGCAAGCGAAGCACGGAACCGCTGTGCGTCGTGGTATGCGATCTGGATGGCTTCAAGCAGGTCAACGACCGGTTTGGCCACCTGGAAGGGAACAAAGTGTTGCGAATGGTGTCGGAGGCGCTGCGCAGCCGTTGCCGGGAGTACGACTATGTAGCGCGCATGGGCGGCGACGAGTTCGTGCTGCTGCTTCCCGGCAGCGACTGCGGGTCCATCCAAGCGCGTATCGCCGAGATCCGGCAGATGGCCCTCGAGACCGGGATGCCGGCGGCAAGCGGCATTTCGATGAGCATAGGCGAGGCTTATTATCCGGACGACGGTTCCGACGCGGAGGAACTGCTGGCCGAAGCAGACAAGCGCATGTATAAGTCGAAACATCTTCGAAAGAGATATAGAATGACGACGTATCCGCAGACAACGGTCGAAATTGCGGCTATTGCATAGCGGAGATGTCCGCGCGGGCTGGGAGCCCGCCCAACAAATATGAGAGTAAGTTCGATAGTGTTGGCGCTGACGGCAGCATTGGCGCCGGCATACGGTCAGTATGGCGGCGAGCTGCGATTCTGTCTTCAAGGCGAGCCCAAGACATTTAATCCTTTATTCGTGGAGGACGATCCGTCGGAGGTTGTCCGCTATCTTACAGGGGGCGTGCTAATCCGCGTGAACCGGTCGACGCAAGAGGCGGAGCCCGAACTGGCGGCCTCGTGGAAGATAGACCAGGGCGGGAAGCGCATCACGTTCCAGATCCGTCGCGGCCTTAGTTTTTCGGATGGCACGCCGTTCACGGCCGAGGACGTGGCCGGGACGATGCGCACGGCGATGGATCCAAAACTGCACGCACCGGTAGGGGACGCGTTCCGCTCGGGGCCGGGCGCGGCGGAGATCGCGGTAACGGGCAAAGACAGGATCAGCATCGCGTTTCCTTCGGTGGTGTCCGGTATGGAGCGGCTCTTCGATCAGGTGGCGATCCTCTCGTCCCAGTCCCCGAAGAAAGAGGCCGCGGTGCTGGGACCGTTTTACGTGGCGGATTACAAGGCCGGGTCCGAAGTGCTGCTGAAGAAGAATCCGCATTACTGGAAGCGGGACGCGCAAGGCCGTGCGCTGCCCTATCTGGACTCGATTCGCCTCTCGATTCAGCAGAACCGGACCATGGAAATGGTGCGATTTGCGCGCGGCGAGCTGCACTTGATCGCCAGCGTCGCGCCGGACAACTTCGAGAAACTGGCCGCCGAGGCCCCCAGTTCCGTGAGTGACATCGGGCCGGGACTCGAATCGGAACTGCTGTGGTTCAACCAGGCGCCGGGCGCGCCTCTGGCGGAGTTCAAGAAGGCGTGGTTCCGCTCCACGGCGTTCCGGCGCGCGATTCTGCGGGCGATCAATCGCGACGATCTCTGCCGGGTGGTCTATCATGGACACGCCAGCCCGGCGGCGGGGCCGATTTCGCCGGCAAACCGGCATTGGTTCAACGCCAGCCTGAAGCCGGCGCCGTTCGACCGCGCGGCGGCACTGCGGAGCCTGGCGCAGGATGGCTTTGAGATGCACGGCGGCGTGCTGCGCGACCGACAGGCAAACCCGGTGGAGTTTTCGGTGGTGACCAACGCGGGGAACCTCGCGCGGGAGAAGATGGCGGCCATGATCCAACAGGACCTGGGATCAATCGGCATCAAGCTAAACGTAGTGACTCTGGATTTTGCATCGCTGATTGAACGGCTGACTAAGACTTTGGCGTACGAAGCCTGTCTGCTGGGAACGGCTAATGTGGACCTGGATCCGAATCTGCAAATGAATTTATGGCTCAGTTCCGCGAGCAATCATCAATGGAACCCGAACCAGAAGACGCCGGCAACGGCCTGGGAAGCGGAAATCGACCGCCTGATGCAGGCGCAAGCGTCGGAAGCGAATCCCGCCCAGCGCAAGCGATACTTCGACCGCGTGCAGGAGATCGCCTGGGAGCAGGCGCCCTTGCTGTACCTTCTGCATAAGAACACGCTCATTGCGGTGTCGCCGTCGCTTCACAACGTGAAGGCGGCGGCGATCCGGCCGTTCGCTTACTGGAACGTCGAGAGCCTATCGCTTTCGACTCAGATGGCCAGCAAGCGGCCCTGACAGGCGCGCCCCGTTCGCCGCACCTGGTACGCAGTTGGCTGGTGGCTGTGCAGCTTTGTTCGGCCTGGCCACCGTCTCGCGCTATCCCCGGTTGACTTAAGCCATAGGACTGCACAGCTCAATTGTGTCCTGCATGCTGCCGGCCATGTCCATGTCCCAGGAATCCAACTGGACAAATCGAATCCCCGAAATCCGCGCCGGCCGACACCGGCTGACCGGGCGCGTCGAGCGGCGTAGCATTTGACCAAGGATTTCACGGCCCGCTCGAGGAGCCGGACGTCCGCCGGCCGAAGCGGAAGGTGAATTCGTCCAGGCTGTAGTTGGCCGCAGAAACTGCGACGCGCCATGGCGCGGTGGCCGACGGGGACGTATCAAGTGAGCGGTGAGTTTGGGGCACCCTGGTACTGGCCAAAGTGTTCCGTCCGGCCAGCGGAGTCGAAACAGGTACCCGCTGCTATGCCCGCCGCGCTCACCAGAGAGATATAGGCTTTTGCATAGCCTGGCATAAGTCGCCTCGGTGTATGCGAAGCATAGTTGGGAATAGTCCGCCCTATTGGTCGCCGTCATTCGAGACGAATGACGCGAGCAGCGACGGAGGCAATGTGGAGGTCCCCCAGACGATGTTCGTCGGGTTCAGCCAGGCGGCTCCGGTACCGGCCCAGGGAATCGGGAAGGAGTTGAATAGCTGTCCCGAGAAGACCGTGGTACCCCACACGATATTGGTGCCCCACACGATATTAGTGCCCCACACAATGTTGGTGCCCCAGACGATATTTTGCGCGTAAAAGGTATTCTTGGAGAAGTTTAGGGTCACCTGGCCGTTTGCATTCATGATGGCCTGGGGCGAGATAGCCGGAACGCCGATCCAAGTTTCGTCGCTCAAAGAGGCCGTTACATTCACCTGGCCGGCGCCCACGGTAAAGATGTCCGAAATGTTGTTGTAAGTGACGTCGCCGATTATGTCCTGGGCAGTGGTGTAAAGCGAAAACGCCTTGGTGGAGTTCTTCATGAGCAAGGATTTGATTTGGTCCGGACCGAACCACGGAGTTTTCTGGATCATCAGGGCCGCCGTGCCGCTAACCACCGGCGTGGCCATGCTGGTGCCGCTCAAGCAGAAGTATTTAGAAGAGAACCCCGAGGGGCTGCCCGATTCGTAATAGGAGTTGGCGATCAGCGTGGAGGGATATAGCGCCGACAAGGTGTTGTTCGGAGCCATCAGCGAAACGATGTTGTTGCCGGGAGCCACCAGATCGGGTTTGGCGATATGATCGACGTAACTCGGACCGTTCGAACTATAGCTGGCAATCGTGTCGCCCGTCAAAACACTCGAGCCGTGCGTGTTGGAGGCGCCAACGGTGATGACATAAGGATCGTTTCCAGGGGAGGTGATCGTTCCATAAGTGGGCAGACCGCCGAGCGCATTGCGGCCTTCGTTGCCCGCCGCCACGACCACGACGAGGCCGGAGTAATAGGCCGCTTCCACAGCCTGGCACAGCGGATCGAGCGTATAGCTTTCGTAGACCGGCTGCCCGAGCGACAGATTGATGACACGGACGTTGTAGCTTGTGTAATGCAAGTTCATGGCCTCATCGATAGCCGCGATCACATTGCCGACGCTTCCCGAGCCGTTCTGATCCAACACCTGCAGGTTGATGAGGTTGACGTTCGGCGCTACACCGCTGAAGGTGCGTGTAAAGCCGGGGCCGGTGGAATCTTTGCCATTCGACCCAATGATACCCGCTACATGCGTGCCGTGGCCGTAAAGATCGGTACCGTTCATCCCGGCAACAAAGCTTTGGGTGTAGACGATGCGGGAGCCTTTGCCGGAAGTGGTCTTGAGGTCGTCGTGCGGGTAGATGCCGCTGTCGATTACCGCCACGGCGATTCCGGTGCCGTTCCACCCGGATTGCCAGGCTGCGTTGGCGCCGACGGTCTTGGTGGTGACATCCAGGGCGCCGGACACAGCCCGGTTGGGCGAGATATAAGTGACCAGTGGGTTGAGTTGCAGCGCCCGAATCTCTGCCGGCGACAGACGCAGGTGGACAGCCTTGATGTGCCGGAAGCGGCGTACGATCTGGGACGCGGCAAAGGGCGCCAGATCGGCGTCGGTAGGTATATGGTTGAACTGCACGATGACTTCGATATTCCCGTTGGAGCTCAGTTGGAGGTCGTTGGATAGTTTGTAGCCGGCCATCGCCAGGCCGCATGCCACAAACATGGCGAGCGCTGCAAGCCGCAGACCCCGGCGAAGAATCGAGGCCGCCGTGGGCCGGTGCACATCCCCCCAAACGGCATGGTCCGGCGAAGGCTGCTCTTGGCAACCGGCAAGGTCGTGATTAGCTGACGTTAACATTTTCTGTTCTCTCCCGATGGCGCTATCGGAATCCTGTTCTAGTTTCATTGGCGTAACCACGGCTTTTCTAAAGCAGCGGAAGTGCCACTGGCAGGGCCAGCTCAAGTCATTGCGACATCAGGGCGTTCGGCGGGCTGGAAGGCTGCCGGTCGCCGTCAGGTGACACGATTGGCGCCGGCCGAGTGACAGCGGTGACGGGGGTCAGGCCCTGGGTCAGGCCCCAGGGAAGCGACGCCGCCGGGCACGAATGGCTTCAGCCTGGATACGTCGTGGGAGGCGGTGTATTCCACGCCGTGCGCCGCATAGGAATACACCAGCAGGTTTTCATGGATATCCAGCAGGTTGGCATCGCCCATCTTGCCGCCGGCGAGTAACATTGTCACTTTCCATCGGGCCTGATGTGGGGCGGCCAATCTTGGCCGCAGCCGCCTCTTTAGGCGGCCAGGGCCGGCTAAAAGCCGGCTGCGGGCAGAATGCCCGCCCCACAAGCCGCGATCGCCGTGTTTCAGGTGTGGCATCCGGCGTCCGCGTTTGGGAACACCAGGACTGGCTGCACAGGCCCACTCAGGCGCGGCGGGTCTCCGCTGTGTGCAACGAGATGGCCGGCGCGGTCGCAACCGGCGGCAGGTCGAGCCGCGCGAGATAGAAGCGGTAGAACAGGAAAGTCAGGCCCATCACCGGCAGGATCAACAGCGGCGGCTTCCATCCTAGCTCGCGGCTTAAGGCGGCCATCAGTCCGGCCACCATGCCGCCCAGCAGATAGTAAGGGAAGGTGAACAGGTAACATTGCTGCCAGATGGCGCGCAACGGCTCGCGTTTCACCAGCGACAGCACGCCCGAAACCAACAGTGAATTGCCCGCAAAATAGAAGCAGGTGGCCACGGCCATCGCGAGGGACACGGAATCCGGGTGGAATTGCGTGCGGACGAACTGGGAACACTCGTACGCCAGCATCAGGCTAGTTGCCACCGTCGATACGCTGAAGAGTACCTGCACGGGCGTCGGCCGGGTTTTCGGCCGCCACAGACATTGCACCAATACGCCGGCGCAGGCTATGAGCATGGTTTCCGGAGGGGTGAATTCCGAAATGCCCAGCAGCACGAACACGAAACCGATAGACAGCGTGCTGGTTAGCCCCGGCACACGCAGCTTCAGAGTCGCCGCCAGCAGCGACAGCAGCAGGTAAGTACAAAAGCGGAAGGGATCGTGAGACCAAGGCGAGCCCAGGAAGGCGTACGCCATCGCCGCTATCCCCGCCGCGCTTACCAGGTAGATATAGAGTTTTGCATGACCAGGCATGTTTCACCTCGGTGTATGCGACGTTGAGTGGAGAATCGTCGCCCTATTGGTCGCCGTCGTCCGCGTCCATCGGCTGGATCAGAGACGCAGGCAGTGTCGTAGTCCCCCACACGATATTCGAAGCGTTGACCCAGGCGGCTCCAGTCCCAGCCCACAGGATGGACAGGCCGTTCAGCGACTGCCCTGTCAGCACGGTAGTCCCCCATACGATGTTGGTGCCCCAAACGATGTTAGTGCCCCACACGATGTTGGTGCCCCAGACAATATTGGCGCCCCAGACGATGTTCTGCGCGAACATCAAGGTCACCTGGCCGTTCGAATTCATGATCGCCAAGGGCGATATAGCCGGCACCCCGACCGTATCGGAACTGGCGAGCGCGGCGGCGATGTTCAACTGGCCGGCGCCAACGGTGAAGATGTCCGAGATGTTGTTGTAAGTGAAATGGTGGACCCTGTCCTGCGCGCTGGTATAGAGCGAAAAGCTCTTAGTGGCGGTCTTCATGAGCCTGGCTTTCACTTGATCCGGGGTCAGCGACGGGTACTCCTGGAGGAGAAGCGCGGCGGCGCCGCTCACCACCGGCGTAGCCATGCTGGTTCCACTCAAAGAGAAGTAACTGGCGGACTCGCCGGCGGGATTGCCCGATTGGTAATAGGAGTTGGCGATAAGAGTGGACGGATACGTGGTTTCGAGCGTATTGTTGGGAGCCATCAACGAAACGACATTATCGCCGGGAGCCACCAGGTCGGGCTTGGCGATGTGATCGATAGAGGTGGGGCCGTCGGAGCTATAGCTGGCAATCGTGTCACCGGACACGTTCGTGGAGCCGTGCGTGTTAGAGGCGCCCACAGTGATCACATAAGGATCGTTTCCCGGCGAAGTGATGGTGCCGTAGAGCGGCATGCTGCCCAGGACATTGCGGCCGCCATTGCCCGCCGCCACCACTACCGCGATGCCGCCGCTCCAGGCGGCTTCCGCGGCCTGGCAGAGGGGATCGAGGGTATAGCTTTCATAGACCAGTTGGCCGAGCGATAGATTCAAGACACGGATATTGTATGTGCTCTTCAGGCTGATGGCCTGATCGATGGCCGCGATCACGTTGCTAACCGTCCCCGACCCGTTCTGATCCAACACTTGCAGGTTGATGAGGTTAACGTTGGGCGCCACACCGGTGAAGGTGCGGGTGAAGAGGGAACCCGTGGAATCCTTGCCATTGGACCCGACGATACCAGCGACGTGCGTGCCATGGCCGTAAAGATCGTTGCCGGTCAGCCCGGCAACGAAGCTCTGACTATAGACGATGCGGGAACCGGCGCCAGAGGAGGTCTGGAGGTCGTCATGCGCGTAGATGCCGCTGTCGACCACGGCCACGCCGATGCCTGTGCCGGTCCAGCCGGACTGCCAGGCGGCGTTGGCGCCGACGGTCTGGGTGGTGACGTCGAGGGTGCCGGACAACGCGCGATTGGGCGACATATAAGTGACCTGCGGATTGGAAGCCAGCGCCCGGATTTGGGCCGGCGAAAGGAAGAGGTGGACAGCCTTGATGTGTTTGAATCGCCGTATGATCTGGTTCGCGGAGAACAGTTGGAGATCCGCATTGGTGGGTATGTGGTTGAATTGCACGATGACCTCGACGTTGCCTTTGCCGCCGAGCATTTGCTGGAGGTCGCCGGACAGGTTGGAGCCGGCCATCGCCAGGCCGTATGCCACAAAGATGACGAGCGCTGCCAGACGCAGGCCCTGGCGAAGAATTGAGGCCGCGACGGGCCGGCGCACACCGCCCCAAACGGCATGGTCGGGGGAAGGCTGCTTTTGGCAGCCGGTGAGCTCGTAATTAACGGAAGGCAACATTTCTTGTACTCTCCTGATGGCGCTATTTGAATCTTGGTCGAGTTTCGTTTGCAGATCCACGGCTTTTCTAAAGCATCGGGGGTACCAGAAGAGGGACTGCACTCAAGTCACTGGGATATCAAGAAAGCTTGCCGGGCCTGGGGGATCGGTGGCAGCGTCAAGTGACAGAGTTGTCACCGGGCGCGTGACAGAGGTGGCGCAGGTGGCTTGAGGCCGGCGTCGAGCGGCCGGTCAGGGCCGCAGCCCGCTCCATTCTTCAGCCACCACGATGGAATTGGCCGGGTTTCGCGGGTCGTATCGCACACATATATTCCCAAGGGAAGCAATGTCGTCGGGCAGAAATGCCTTCAACCTGGAAACGTCCTGCGAGGCCGTGTATTCGACGCCGCGCACCGCGTAGGAATAGACCAGGAGGCCGTCATGGATATCCAGCAGGTTCGCGTCGGCCCTTTTACCCGCGGAAAGCAGCCCCAACCGGCGGCGGCGTTCTTCCTCATCGGGAGAGATCCGGGAACGGCGCCAGGCGCGCACACCGATGATTACAAGCAGGACAACCAGGACGCCCAGCAGCGCCGCGGTAATACCATCAGCCGTTGTGTACACCTTGTCAGAAGTCAGCCGGGGTTAACCGGCGACCGGGGCTTCCTGGAACACCTTGGCCCAGTCCTTTAGGAATTGCTCGAGGCCCTTGTCGGTGAGTGGGTGGTTGAAGAGCATGTCCAGCACCTTGAGGGGCATAGTGGCGATCTGCGCGCCCGCCGCGGCCGCATCCACCACGTGCGTAGGCGAACGCACGGAGGCCGCCAGTACCTGGGTGGGGAAACCGTGAATCTTATAAATGTTGACGATACTCCTGATCAGATCCATGCCGGTCCAGCCGACATCGTCCAACCGGCCGACGAAGGGGCTCACGATGTAAGCGCCAGCCTTGGCCGCCAGTAAGGCCTGCGCAGCCGAGAAGCACAACGTGACGTTGACCCGGATGCCGTCCTTGCTGAGGATCGAGGTAGCCTTAATGCCGTCCCGCGTGAGCGGGCACTTCACGACCACGTTGCGATGCAGGCGGGCCAACTCGCGGCCTTCACGGACCATCTGCCCGGCTTCGGTGGACACCACTTCGGCGCTGATATCGCCATCGACGATTTCGCAAATGAGCCGGATCTGGTCTTCCAGCGGCCGGCCTTCCTTGGCGATGAGCGTCGGATTGGTGGTGACGCCGTCGACGATGCCCCAGTCGGCACCTTTTTTCAGCTCGTCCAGGTTGGCGGTATCCAGAAAAAACTTCACGTTTGCACCCTCCAGTTCCTTAGGATTATAGCATTTGGAGAGTGGGGCCGACGTGGACGCCGGCCGCAAGAGGGCCGATTACCAATCGGCCCGCAGGTTGACAACCTGCCCCACACTACCCTAGCAGGTCGAGGTAGCGCGCCACCGCCTCGATGCCCCTGTAGAAGTTCGGCAGATGCAGCTTCTCGTTGGGGGCGTGCAGGTTGTCGTCGGGCAGCCCGAAGCCCATCATCACGCTGGGAATCCCCAGGCTCTGCTCGAAGGCCGCGACGATGGGAATCGAACCGCCGGAGCGAATATAGACGGTGGGTTTGCCGAAGACCTC
>Ga0181520_10006223_pt1 | contig 18437 bp, 15 predicted proteins | sample PEATcosm2014_Bin_29_FD_132451 | JGI IMG/M metagenome (GOLD analysis project Ga0181520, IMG submission 132451) | Peatland microbial communities from MTU Mesocosm Facility, Houghton, MI, USA - PEATcosm2014_Bin02_30_metaG | ecosystem: Environmental > Terrestrial > Soil > Wetlands > Peat | place...
GGCGTGGGGTTCAACTCGACCGTTGCTCGGCAACAATCCGCTCGCCATCGCAGTGCCGCGCGGGCGCGGGCGGGAACCCATCGTCCTCGACATGGCGATGAGCCAGGCGGCGGTGGGCAAGATTGGAACTTTTCTGCGCGAAGGAAAAAAAGTGCCGGCCAATTGGGGATTGGATGCCGAAGGCAAGCCATCGGATGATCCGGCGGCGATTCTGGCGGGCAAAAGAATCCTGCCGTTCGGAAACCACAAGGGCGCGGGGCTGGCGTTCATGATGGAATTGCTCACGGGCGCGCTGTCCGGCGGATTGTTTTCCCACGAAATAGCGCAGGATGATCCAACGGGGCTTGATGCCGGTTCCTCCAAATTATTTTTGGCGCTCGACATTTCGGCGTTCGTGGATGTGGAACGGTTCGGGCAGCGGGTGGAAGACTGGATTGCCTGGTTGCGTGAGGCCGAACCCGGTTTGACCATCACGCTGCCGGGTGAACGCGGCTGGCAGACGCGCGAGCGGAATCTGGCCGGGGGAATTCCCATTCACGCGGAGATTGTTGCGCAATTGGAGATGATTGGCATTCGTTTGAAGCCGTGATGAAGTTTGAGCCGACTCACGCCGGCTGCTACTGTGGAAAGCGGCGGTGTCGCCTGTTTCCGATTGCGAGGACGCTGTCAGGGTGCCTTGAGAAATTCCAGGGCGTCGGCGGCCTCGGCTTCGGGCACCTGGACGCGAAGCATGCCTGCCGCCGAATAGGTGCCAAAACCGCCAAGCCAGGCGGCGTTTTCGTTGGCAACAAAGGGATGAAAGTTTGCGGCCTCGAGCCGGGAGCAGACAAGTTGCGCGTCCGTCAGATTGAAAGAAGTGAAGACGGTGGCGAAGTCCATAGTGTTGCTAATCCTTCTCGCTCCCGTCCTCGTCCTCGCAATCGAAAACGCTTATTGAAATCGAGGACGGGGACGAGAACGAGGAGGAGAGGAAATTCATTTGGCGAGCAGGATGGGTTCGTTTTTGGCTTCGGGAGCGCTTCGCAAATCCGCGAAGACAATGATGCCCGCGCCGGTCTGGAGCAGGGTCTGGACCTCGGCCTCGACTTGCTGGCCGATGTGCGGCTGGCCGTTGCTGATGACGACCATTGTGCCGTCGGGCAGATAGCCGATGCCCTGGCCCTTGTCCTTGCCTTCGCGGACGATTTTCAACTGGAGCATTTCGCCGGGCAGAAGGATGACCTTGAGGCATTTGGAAACCTCGTGGAGGTTGATGCAACTGACTTTTTGCAGCGCGGCGATCTTGCCGAGGTTGTAGTCGTTGGTGTAGAGCTTGGCGTTGAGGTTGCGCGCCAGGCGGACGAGCTTGGAGTCCACTTCCTTCTCGTCGGGAAAATCGCCGTCGTGAATGCGGACCTCGATGTTGTGGTTGCGCTGGATGCGGTTGAGCATTTCGAGTCCGCGCCGGCCGCGGGCGCGCTTGATTGCGTCGCCGGAGTCTGCAATCTGCTGGATTTCCCGGAGCACAAATCGCGGGACGATGATGAGGCCTTCGAGCAGATGCGTTTCGATGAGGTCGGCGATGCGTCCGTCAATGATGACGCTGGTGTCGAGCAGCAGCAGGTTGTCCGGCTTGTTCTGCGGCGAGAAGCGGACGTAGGGGATGATGAGCGAAAAATCCTCCTTGTTGCTGCGCATGGCGAGAATCATGCCGATGTAGCCAAAGCCGAGGAACAAACCGAGCCGGATGAGCCAGCGGGTCCTGTCCCCGGGGTCATCAAATCCAAACAGCCCGGAGCGGTCAATGAGCATCGCCACCAGCGTGCCCAGCAGCAGGCCGAACGTGATGGCGGAAAACGCGCGGAGCGAAAAGCCCTTGAGCATCTCGTCCACGGCAATCAACAGGCCGCCGAACCCGAACCCAATGATCATGCCCAGATACCCGCGGGTCACCCAATCCGGCTGCATCTGGCTCAAGGCGTAGCCGGCCGCGACGCACAGGCTCAAAAATAAAAGGCGGATGGCCCAGAGTGGTTTCATGGTGTTTGATTTGATTGGCGGGGCGATTGAAATCCGCGGGACGGCGCGTTGGTGGGCAATCCCTCCTTGTGCCAGAGGAAGCTCCACAGGCCGAGCCGGTTCAGATTGCTCGTGGCGACGGACAAATTGTTCGCGATGGCTTGCACATTGGTGGCCAGTTGGTCGTTTTGCAGCAGGGTGCCTGCCAGACCACGGCCGGACTGCAAATCGTCCATTATTTTTTTGAGGGCGTCCGTGGAGGATTTGAGGTTGTTGATGGAGGCAGTGATTTCCGGCTCGTTCGTCGCCAGCAGGCTGTTGGCGGAATCGGCCATCCGCGTCAGTTGCTGCGAGAAAAAAAGCACGTTGCTGACGGCGAGGCCGACCTGCGAGGCGTTGGTGGCGATGACGGCATTGACGCCGTTCATTGTGCCCATCGCCTGTTCGGAAACCGTCCGCATATTGTTCATGGTGACGGCAAAATTGGTGAGCGTGTTCTCGTTCAACACCACGCGGCGCAAATCCGCGACCGAAGCGTCCACTTTCTGGGCAGTCGCGTCAATGCGCTGGACGAATCCGGCGGCGGAGCGCGCGACCTCCTGCAGGTTGAACGGCTCCTGGCATTCCACCTCCGCGCCGTTCGCCAGCACCGGCGGCTGGTTGCTGACGGTAATGATCGAGACATACTGGTCGCCGAGAAAGCCGGATTGCTCGATGACGAACCGCGAGTCGCTGTAAATTTTGAAGTTGTTGTAAATCTTCAGCAGTATGGCCACGCTCTTGCCGTCATCGGCGAGCCGGATGTCCGAGACGCTGCCGACCTGCACGCCGGCGAGCAGCACCTTCGCGCGCTGCTGGAGGCCGCCGACATTCGAGGCGTGCAGGCGCAAATCGTAGGTGCCGTGGAACAGGCTCGTGCCCTTGCTGAACTGAATCAGCAGCACGGCCAGCAGCGCCAGCCCCACGAACACGAACAGGCCCACTTTGGTTTCCAATCGTTTTTGTTCCATGACTCAAATCTAATTCTCTTTTGCGTCCGCCACGCCGTCAACGAATTGCCGCACCACCGCGTCCCGCGACGCGAAAAATTCATCCGCCGTGCCGGTCGCGTAAATCCCCCGCTCGTGCAGCATCAGCACCCGCTGGCCCACGCGCCGCGCCGTCCGCATGTCGTGCGTCACCACCACCGTCGTCACCTTCAGCCGGTCCCGCACCCTCAGAATCAAATGGTCAATGCTGTCGGACACAATCGGGTCCAGCCCCGTCGTCGGCTCATCATAAAGCACAATCTGCGGTTCGTAAATGATGGCCCGCGCCAGCCCCACCCGCTTGCGCATGCCGCCAGACAGCTCGGCGGAATTCTTGTTCTCCGTGCCGGGCAAATCCACCAGCTCCAGTGTTTCGGCCACGCGCCGGGCGATTTCTGCCTCCGTCAAATGCTCATGCCGGCGCAGCCCGAACGCCACGTTTTCCGCGACTGTCATCGAGTCGAACAGCGCCGCGCCCTGGAACACCATGCCAAATTTCCGGCGCACGCGCAGCAACTGGCGCTCGTTCATCCGCACGATGTTTTCGCCGTCAATCAGCACCTCGCCCGAGTCCGGTTGCAGCAGGCCGATGAGGTGCTTGAGCAAAACGCTCTTGCCGCCGCCGCTGCGCCCGATGATGGCGACTGATTCGCCGTTTTCAATCCGAAAGCTGATGTCCTCCAGGACCGCCTGCGCGCCGAAACTTTTGTGCAACTGGCGGACTTCAATCATAACTGCCCCACCAGTTTGCCCATCACCAGCGTCATGAAAAAGTTCGTGATCAAAATGCTGATGGACGCATACACCACGGCCTCCATCGTCGCGCGCCCCACGCCTTGCGCGCCCAGCCCGCACGTCATGCCCTTGTGACAGCCAATGAGCGCGATGATGCCGCCGAACACAAACGCCTTGATCAGGCCGATCATCAGGTCCACGTCATGCGTGTAGCGCAGCATATTATACCACAAGTATGTCGGATCAATGCCCAGCAGATACACGCCCACCAGAAAGCCCGCGCCGATGCCCACGACGACCGCTTCCACCGTCAGCAGCGGCAGCACGATGTGCGACGCCACCAGCCGCGGCAGGACGAGATAATCCACCGGATGCGTTGCCAGCGCACGCAGCGCGTCAATTTGTTCCGTCACGCGCATCGTGCCGATTTCGGCGGCCATCGCCCCGCCCACGCGCCCGGCCACCATGAGCGCCGTCAGCACCGGGCCGAGTTCGCTGCACATGGAAACGCCCACGACCGCCAGCGAGGCCGTGTCCATTTTGATTTTGTGAAACTGGAAATACGTCTGCGCCCCCAGCACCATGCCCGTGAACGCGCCGGTGACCAGCACCACCAGTTGCGACTTCACGCCGATGAAATACATTTGAAAAAGCAAATCGCGCCACGTCACCCGGAACCGGAGCAGCGACGCAAAGGCATCCCGCGCGAGCAGGGCTATCTGTCCCAGCCCGGCGAGCGTCTCCTGCACGCTCTTGTTCGCCAGTGGATTCATCGTCGTCTGTTAATCTAGCAATCCCCGGCTGGTTTGGCCAGCGCGGGATTTTGAAGGTGGGGAAACGGAGTGACGATCGCGCATAATTTGCCGCGAACCGCCTCAGTCGGCTGCCAACAATTTCCCGACGCTCACCGACGGTCATCCGCTGTCTCGTTTTGCTCACCGGAAGTCTCTCGGTGGACACCGGCAAGCGCGCGGGTGACGAAGTGGTGCAGCTTTACGTCAAGCATGAGAAATCTGCGCTGGAACATCCGGCGGAGGAATTGCGCGGCTTCAAGCGCATCGCCTTGCAGCCAGGCGAAACGAAGACGGTGGAAATTCCCCTCGCAGCCAGTTCGCTCGGCTATTGGGACACCAACAAGCAAAGTTTCGTCGTCGAACCCGGAAAACTCGAACTCCGCGTTGGCGCTTCCTCGGCTGACATTCGCCTGAACAAAAGCATCTCCATCATCAATTAAACCGTTGCCAAAAAAACGAGTGCGGGCGAACAGCAACGAAGAGTCCGCTTGATTGCCGCCCGCCCGTTTGCCCGGAAGACCCGGGGCAAATCAAAATGGCTCAGGGTTGAAAATGCTTGTGATTTGGGAGAAAAACCGCGTTGATGGCCGGGGGTTTTTAACCCCCAAACCATCAACATTGGTCTCGAAGTTCCACTTACGTGGACATTATTGAGCCGGGGCCGGTCCAGTTGCTGGCTCCGGTGCTGCCGCCGATGGCCCGCGCCCGCACCTGATACGTTGTGCCCGGCACAAGGTTGGACAGCACAATCCGTCGCGCCTGCGTGGAAAGGCACACCTCCACCCACGTCTTGCCGCCGTCTGTGCTGGTTTGCACCTGATACATCCTGGCATTCCGCACAGGCAGCAATTGCAGAAGCACCTGCGTGGAGCCATTGTTTGACAGGCCCACGATGGACGTGTCGTCCAGCGGGGATGAACTGCGGTTGGTGCTGACCGGCAGATAACCGGTGGCCAGCAGCATTTCCATGTCGGTCCCAACCACGTTCTCGACAATGTTGGCGTCGCTGTTCAAGGCATCCGCCAAAGTGTCGAATGCTTTGTCCTTGGCCGCTTTTTCCACCGTGCCGCCCGTGATCATGGCTGCCAGCTTGGTATTCAAGTCATCTGCCATGGCCTTGATGTCCTTGGGTGCCACGGGCAGGTTGGGGAACAGGGTGGCATCAAGGTTCACACCGACGTTGCTGCCGAAGGTTACCATCTGCGGGCCGGGATATTTGTAAAAATTCCTCAAAACCCGCAGATCCGCTTGTTTTGTCTTCAATTTGATCTCAACTTTCTGGACCCTTCTACTTTCGGGCATCCCGGCAATCTCTGCTGTCATGCAACGCCCGCAAATTTTTCATAGCAATTAGAATGCCAACTAATTGTTTCAGCCAACCCATGGAATAACCTTCAAATGGATATTCTCACACCCAATCCTTGGCTGGCCGGTCACAAATCAATATAACTCCATGACGGAGCTTTATTGATCGGCGGGCAATCAATATAGCTCGGTGAGCAATCTTTGATGATTGGTGACCGATCAATAAAGGTCGGTGAGCAACCTTTGGGGATTGGCGACCGATCAATAAAGATCGGTGAGCAACCTTTGAAGATTGGCGACCGATCAATAAAGATCGGTGAGCAACCTTTGAAGATTGGCGACCGATCAATAAAGATCGGTGAGCAATCTTTGAGGATTGGCGACCGATCAATAAAGATCGGTGACCGACCCTGGAAGCAAAATGGGCAAAATCTGCCGTCCAGACGCAAAACTGGCTGATTTCTGCTCCAAACACCCTTTCCTGACCGTTTTTCCGCGCCATCCTGCCTTGAATGCACGACTCTCAACCAGTTTTGCCAAACGTCTCAAAACAAGACGCTGGTAAAGAAATTGGACAGTCTTCAAATTTCATTCATTTCAATTTTACAGTGATTATTTTTGAAAGATTTGCGCATTGCCGCCGTATTGATATTGAAGGCCATTTTCCTGAAATGAAGATTTTGAAAAATAATTCTTGTCAATTTCAAGTTAAGGGCGTAAAAACGAACCGTCGGCAAAATACGAATGTAAAAAACAGAACACAAAACCAAATTTGCGTAGCTTTGGCTACGGGTCGGCTAGAAAACCGCGAATTTTCGATCACAAGACCATGTCAAGCACGCGCCAATCGGCGCGGCTTGGCGTGCTTCTTGTGAAGGCGCTTCGCGGTGCCTCTAGCTGGGGTGCGTCGAGTCCGCGCCCTTTAATTCCGTGACGAAGTTCCGCGAGAAATAGAAATATGAAATCAATCAGAAGTTTTCTCATCAGGATGGTTATCAGCGTCAGTTTGGTGGCGGGCTTGCAATTGATTCACGCGCAAACCGCCGTCGTCGGCAATTTCAACAGCAACCTTTCGCTGGTTCAAGCGGCAGCGCCGGATTCAATCGTTCAAATCACCGCAGATGCGGAGGGTTTGTCACTTGTTTCGCCGGGACAGGTTCCGCGCGTGGGAACATTTTGGACCGTCACTGGCAGCGGAGAAATCCTGCCCTATCCTTGCCCGCCGCAAAATGATATGACCACGCCAATATATCAGTTAGCCGGTGGCCAATTTCTCGTTGACCAGACCGGCGGGCAGATTCCCGCGATTCCGCGCCGATTCGGGATGCAGGCGCAGACCACCGGCAGCATGGCGGTTTCCGGGTTGGAACTTGAGGCCGACACAGTCTTGAGCTTGATTACTCGCGTTCAAACAGGAGCGGCAAACCAGCAAATGCGGATGATGGGCATGAACTTGCCAATGCCGGGCGATGGTGGTGGTGACAGTGGCGGCGGCACGAATGGCGTTGGTTTCTACGGCATCCATTACACCATGCCAACAAACGGTCTGTGGCTGGAAATGGTTGGCATCACAAATGGGCTGGCGTATGTGAATCTGCATGATGTCCCCCGTCTGGATTCTGTTTATGAGATATTCAGCCGAACGGACATGTCTGCTCCGAATTGGGACATCGAAACGGAGGTTTTCCCGCCGGACACGAATCAGAATGTGGTGACCTTCACCGTGCCGCAGTCGGATCGGACGAACCTGTTCCTCTGGGCGCGGGACTGGACAGGGGTGGATGAAAATAACAATGGCATCCCTGACTGGCAGGAATGGGAATATTACGGAGACGCGAGCATTTCCGCGAACCCGCAAATCGTGATGTCGGGAACCAATCAGTGGGCAAGCATTACTTTGACCGCCACCAGCCAGCTTAACACCACGAACTCACTCGACTTCACAATCGTGACTGGTCCCACAAACGGAATCTTGACCGGAACAGGGTCAAACTTGACTTACACGCCATACTTGAATTACGAGGGCATGGACAGTTTCATCTTTGCGGTCAGTGACGGCCTTTGGAGCAATTCAGCCGCGGTGACTATTTTTGTGGTGGCCGCGCCGGTGAATCTCACGGCGCAATGCAACACAGACGGCCACGGCGTCTTGCTTGATTGGAGTCTGGATGATAAGGTGCAGCAAATGATATATGAAGACGGCCTTCCCATTTATTGCTATCAGGTTTATCGCTCGGCCACGCCCGGCGGACCTTACGTCAATATTAACCACACCGGCTACTACGATCCTTTTGAAACCAGCTTTTTGGACACAGGTGTTGCGCCGGGCGACACCAATTATTACTCGGTGACGTTCCAGTGTGAGGACGAGTCCGTGCATCCTTTTGTTTATTATGAATCGCCGCATTCCAACATAGCGTTTGCCGGGGTGCCCGGCCTTTCGCCCATTCGACCGGGGTTTGACCAATATGTCCTTCCCGGCAACGACGACCAGTCCACGGGTTCGATCAATTTGCCGATGTCGTTGAAATTCTTCGGGACAACGTATTCGCAACTGTTTGTCAACAACAATGGCAACGTGACGTTTGGAAGATCTCTTGAGCCTTGGACTCCCATTTCAATTGTTCAGGAGGCTGAAACGTATCAATTGGATATAATCGCTCCGTTTTGGGCGGACGTGGATACGAGAGCGACGGGTTCGGGTGTGGTAACTTATGGCACCAACACGGTGAATGGTCATGCTGCCTTTGGGGTCACATGGCCCTACGTTGGCTATTATGATACGTGGGACGACAAGTCAAATACATTCCAGTTGGTGCTGATCAGCCGACCGGACAGGGCCAGCGGAGATTATGACGTTGAATTTAACTACGCCCATATCAATTGGGAGGCGGGCGATGCCAGCGCCGGGGAGGATGGTTTATGGATAGGCCCAGGGGGTTCTCCTGCACGAGCGGGATTTGCCAGTGCGAACGACTCAACTTATGAATTGAATGGTTCTGGCATTCAAAGGGCTTTGCTGGACACCAATCTCGCGACCGGCTTGATATACGGCAGCTTAAATAGTAGCAATGTTTTGGGCAGATACGTTTATCAATTTCACAATGGCACGAACAATCTGGCACATCCGTAAAAAGAGAAGATAATTATGAAATCGCATCCAATCATTCAAAAAACAGGCGCGGTCGTTTTGACAATCTTGATGTTGTCATACTTTGCACAATCAGTTACAGCCCAAGGTAACTTGATCGTCAATGGTGGTTTTGACACCGATGCTTCAGGCTGGGTCATAACAAATGTATATGTTCCCGAAGGAGGCGGATACGTGTCTAATTATGGCAATCCGCCCGGTAGCATTTTTCTGTATAATCCATCGCTTCCAGGCATTCCCGCGGCAAGCCAAGAAATCAACAGTTTGACTCCAGGGCAGCTTTATATTGTTTCGGGTGATTATCAAAGGGGGCTTGGGAAAAATAAAACAGATGATAGTTTTGGCGTGGCGCTTGACAGCGTTTTCTTGTTTGAAACAGTAGTCCCAACAGATTCAAACTGGCACAGCTTTAGTTTCGACTACACGGCCACTTCAACGAGCGCGCTCTTAAGCTTGGAGGCGCAAATCAACGGAACAGATGATTATTCCTATTCCATTGACAACATCGCCATGTATGCGGTTCCAGAACCGAACAGCCTGTGCTTGTTGGAAGTGGGCGGAATGATGAGCGCCCTGTTTTTCACGCATCGCAGAAAAGTCCGCCGTGAATAATGAGACCGCACAAAATAATTCAACAAACAGTCGTGGGCATATTGACAATTCTGATATTGTCGTGCTTTATCCAGTCCGTTGCGGCACAAGGCAACCTGGTCGTTAATGGCGGATTTGACACCGATACTTCAGGCTGGGTCATAACAAATGTGGAGATAGACGCAGGAGGTGGTTACTCATCTTCTTTTGGCAATCCTCCCGGTAGTGTTTCTCTATATGATCTATCGCCTCCTAATGTTCCAACGGCGAGCCAAGAAATCAACAGTTTGTCGCCGGGACAACTCTATATTATTTCTGGAGATTATCGAAAATTGCTAGGGAAAAACACCACAGATTATAGTTTCGGCGTGGCACTTGACAGCGTTTTCTTGTTTGAAACAGCAGTCCCGACAGATTCAAACTGGCACAGCTTTAGTTTCGACTACACAGCCACTTCAACGAGCGCGCTCTTAAGCTTGGAGGCGCAAATCAACGGAAAATACGATGACTATTCCTACGCCATTGACAACATCGCCATGTATGCGGTTCCCGAACCAAACAGCCTGTGCTTGATGGGAGTGGGTGGAATGATGAGCGCCCTGTTTTTCAGGCATCGCAGAAATGCCCGCCGCAAAGTATAACTTTGAAAACTCGTATTGCTTTGGCCTTGCCTTCATTTGATGAAGGCCAGTGGATTAGAAACTGGCTGACATTCCAGCGAGGGTTAACAAAAACCCAACTCGCTGATTTCCAGAAATCAGATTGCCGCAAAAACTTTCGTGACAGCCGGCCTCCGATTTGCTAAACCATTGCGCAGCCCGCACAAACGCCTTGAATGCAGGCAAAGCTGCGGCTTGATTTTTATCGGACAGCAACAAAATTGAACCAACACAACAATGAACAATCCATCGCTCATCGGCTCGCTTCCAAAAATCGGCATCCGGCCAACGATTGATGGCCGGCTCGGCGGCGTCCGCGAATCGCTCGAAAAGCAGACGATGGACATGGCCAAGTCCGCCGCGAAATTGATTTCGTCCAGCCTGCATTATCCAAATGGCAGGCGCGTCGAATGCGTCATCGCCGACACCTGCATCGGCGGCGTGGCCGAGGCTGCGGCCTGCGCGGAAAAGTTCGCGCGCGAAGGCGTCGGCCTTTCGCTTACCGTCACGCCGTGCTGGTGCTACGGCAGCGAAACGATGGACATGAATCCGCTGATTCCGAAGGCGGTCTGGGGTTTCAACGGCACGGAACGGCCCGGCGCGGTTTATCTGGCGGCGGTGCTGGCGGGTCATTCGCAAAAGGGTCTGCCCGCGTTCAGCATTTACGGTCGCGACGTTCAGGACGGCGACGACAAGACGATTCCCGCCGACGTGTCCGCGAAGATTCTGCAATTTGCCCGCGCCGGTCTCGCCGTGGCGATGATGCGCGGCAAATCGTATCTCGGCATGGGCGGCGTCTCGATGGGCATTGCCGGCTCGATTGTGGATCAGCCGTTTTTTGAGGGTTATCTCGGCATGAGGGTTGAGACGATTGACATGACGGAATTCCTGCGCCGCATGGACAAGGGAATTTTTGACCAGGCGGAATACAAAAAGGCGCTCAAATGGGTGAAGGAAAATTGCAAGGAAGGCAAGGATTACAATTCGCCGAAGACGACCCGCTCCCGCGCACAGCTCGACACCGAATGGGAAAAGTCCGTCAAGATGGCGCTCATTGCGCGCGACCTGATGGTCGGCAATCCCAAGCTCGCGGAAATGGGTTTTGGCGAGGAAGCGCACGGGCACAACGCCATCGCCGCCGGTTTTCAGGGCCAGCGCCAATGGACGGACGGCCAGCCCAATGGCGATTTTCTTGAAGCAATTCTCAACACGTCATTCGACTGGAACGGCATCCGCGCGCCTTACATTGTCGCGACGGAAAACGATTCACTCAACGGCGCGTCCATGCTCTTCGGTCATTTGCTCACCAACACCGCGCAGATTTTTGCCGACGTGCGGACTTATTGGAGTCCCGATGCCGTGAAGCGCGTCTCCGGCCACAAGCTCACCGGCGCGGCGGCGGGCGGCATTTTGCATCTCATCAATTCCGGCGCGGCCACGCTCGACGGCACCGGCCAGCAGGAGCGCGACGGCCAGCCGGCAATGAAGCCGTTCTGGGAAATCACAAAGGACGAGGCGCAGAAATGCCTCGCCGCGACGACGTGGCATCCGTCCATCACCGAATATTTCTGCGGCGGCGGCTGGTCCTCGCGCTTCCTCACGCGCGGCGGAATGCCCGTGACCATGAGCCGGTTGAACCTGGTCAAAGGACTTGGCCCGGCGCTGCAAATTGCCGAGGGCTGGACGGTGGATTTGCCGGAGAAAGTCCATGACACGCTCGATCAACGCACAAATCCGACGTGGCCGACGACGTGGTTTGCGCCCCGGCTGACGGGGCAGGGTGCCTTCCGCGATGTTTATTCGGTGATGAACAATTGGGGCGCGAACCACGGCGCCATCGGCTACGGCCACATCGGCGCGGACTTGATTGCGCTCGCCGCGATGCTGCGGATTCCGGTTTATATGCACAACGTGGCGAACGACCGGATATTCCGTCCGAGCACTTGGGCGGCATTCGGCACGCAATGTCTGGAAAGCGCCGACTACCGCGCCTGCCAGAATTTCGGCCCGCTTTACGCGTGAGCGAAAACAATCTCCCTCTTGCCAAACGAGGAGAGGGCCGGGGCGAGGAGTCTAAAAAGTTAAACCACAGACGAACGCGGATTGACGCAGATAAATTTCCCGCGCACACTCACCGCGATGACCTCTCAAGAACGAGGGTTTCAAGACTTCGCCGACTTTGCCGCCAAATTAAAAGGTGACGAAAAAAGCGAAGCTCAGACGTTTCTTTTTCATCTGCTCGAAGCTTTCGGCCACGACGCCAACACGCTGCCGGAAGGGGCGAGCTTTGAGTATCGCGTCCGTTTTCCCGGCGATAAAACCAAGTTCTCCGATCTCGTCTGGCCGGGGCGCGTGCTGATTGAAATGAAGTCGCGCGGCGAAAAACTTTCCAAGCATTACCAGCAGACATTTGATTATTGGCTTAACCTCGTGCCACACCGTCCACCTTACGTCGTGCTAAGTGACTTCGACGAGTTTTGGATTTACGATTTCAACACGCAACTGCAAGAGCCGCTGGAAAAAATCAAAGTCAGCGAACTCGCCGCTCGTCATTCCGCGCTCAACTTTCTTTACCCGCGCAAAATAACCCCGATTTTTGGCAACAACTGGGTCGAAGTCACCCGCGAGGCCGCGAAAGACGTTGCCAATGTTTTCAATTCTCTCGTCGCGCGTGGTGAATCGCGCGAAAGCTCACGGCGGTTTGTTTTGCAATGCGTGGTGGCGATGTATTCCCAAAAAAGCGGCCTGCTGCCGGAAGATTTGTTCACCGGCCTGCTGGATGAATGTCGCAAATCCGAAAATCCCAAGGCGACCAGCTACGATTTGATCGGGAATCTTTTCAAGCAGATGAATGATCCGAAACCCGCGCGCGGCGGACGTTATGCGGGCGTGGATTATTTCAACGGGGGTCTTTTTGCCAAAGTCGAACCGCTCGAACTGCAATCCGCTGCCATCGGTTTGCTCTTTGAAGCCGCGAAGGAAAATTGGTCGAAAGTCCAGCCCGTCATCTTCGGCACGATTTTCGAGAGCAGCCTTCAACAAGATGAAGAAAAGGATGATCGCCATGCTCTTGGCGCGCATTTTACCTACGAAGCAGACATACAAAAAATTGTCCGCCCGACCATTGTGCGCCCGTGGGAGGAACGCATCGCCGCCGCCAAGAATGTTTCCGAACTGCTGGAACTCCTCCGCCAGTTGCGCGCCTCCCGTGTGCTTGACCCCGCGTGCGGCAGCGGCAATTTCCTGTTCGTGGCATACCGTGCCTTGCGCGAACTGGAACAGAATCTTTTGGTCAAACTTTTCACGCAGGATAAACGCCAGTTTGAAAAAGTCGGCACGGCCAGTGGCATTTTGCCAAATCAATTTTTCGGATTGGACATAAATGAAAACGCCGTGGAGATTGCCAAAGTCACGCTCATGCTGGCCTGTCGGCTTGCTTCCCGCTCCGCGCATGAATTTTGGGACGCGCACGCCGACGTGCTGCCCGGCGGCGACACCCACGCGCTGCAATTCGAAAAGGATTTGCCGTTGCAAAATTTGGACAAGAACATCCTGTGCGCCGACGCGCTGTTCACGCCGTGGCCGGAAGTGGACGCCATCATCGGCAATCCGCCGTTCCAGTCGAAAAACAAGATGCAGCAGGAATTCGGGCCGGCCTACGTCCAAAAACTTCGCAAGGCGTATCCGCAAATTCCCGGACGCGCGGATTTTTGCGTCTATTGGTTTCGCCGCGCGCATGACCATCTGAAATCCGGCCAGCGCGCCGGACTCGTCGGCACGAACACGATTCGCCAAAATTATTCGCGCGAAGGCGGCCTCGACCACATTGTCAATGATGGCGGAACAATTCTTGAAGCTGTTTCGTCGCAGCCGTGGTCGGGCGAAGCAGCGGTTCACGTTTCCATTGTGAACTGGATCAAAGGCGAATCAAAAGCGACGAAGACGCTGCAATTGCTGACCGGCACAGACCGCGAAGGTCCGTGGGAAAAGAAAACCGTGCCGCAAATCAATTCGTCACTGTCATTTGTAACCGACGTTGCCAGCGCGAAACGGCTGCAAACAAACGCCGATGCGAAAGCCTGTTTTCAAGGCCAGACTCACGGACACGAAGGATTCTTGCTGACGCCGGAAGAAGCGTATCAAATCGTCAAAGAGGACAAACAAAACCGCGATGTCGTATTCCCATTTCTGACCGCTGACGATTTGCTTTCAACTTGTCCGCCTTCGCCATTGCGTTACGTCATAGATTTTCATCCGCGTGACGTTCTGGCTTCAGCCAAATATAAAAGGCCGTTTGCAATCGTGAAGAAACTTGTGTTACCCGCGCGCGAAGCTGCGGCAAAAGAAGAAGCCGAACGAAATGAAAAAGTGCTGAAAGAAAATCCCGAAGCAAAGGTAAATCATCATCACGCAAATTTTTTGAAGCAATGGTGGTTGCTTGGCTGGGCGCGCGCGGATTTGATTCAACAAATCAGTAAATTGCCGCGTTACGTTTCTTGTGGTCAAGTCACCAAGCGGCCAATTTTTGAATTTATTTCATCGGACATTCGCCCGAACGCAGCGTGCATGGTTTTCCCATTTGCCGACGATTATTCCTTCGGCATTTTGCAATCGGGGATTCATTGGGCGTGGTTCACGGCCAAATGCTCCACGCTCACCGAGCGTTTCCGCTACACCTCGGACACGGTGTTCGACACGTTCCCTTGGCCGCAAGCGCCAACCTTGAAACAAATCAATGCGGTGGTCGTGGCGGCGCGTGAATTGCGGAATTTGCGCCATGAAATCATGCAGGACAACGGCTGGTCGCTGCGCGAACTTTACAAATCGCTTGAAACGCCCGGCGAAAACCGCCTGCGCACCGCCCACGCCACGCTCGATGCCGCCGTCCGCGCCGCCTACGGCATGAAGCCCGCCGAAGACATTTTAGCTTTTCTCCTGAAATTAAATCTGAAACTGGCGGGCAAAGAATCGGCTGGCAAATCCATCACGCCACCGGGTTTGCCCGCATTTGTCACAGAACCAGAAACTTTCATCAGCGGGGATTGTGTGAATGTGGATAAACCGAAAACCAAAGACCTTTCAACCGCGGAATCGGCCGCCGCCGCCGCAAAGTTTTATTCCATTCACGAAGAGCCGCCGCCGAACGGCAAAAAATAATTTCGCTTGGACAACCTTTGTCCAACCGTGTCGGGTAAGCTTTGATAAAAATTATGGGACTGACCATTCATTACACCTTGAAATTGAAAGAGGACGTCACGCCCGGCGTCATCCGCGAACTGGCCCGGCGCACGGCGGATTACGCGCGCAAAATCGGCTGCGCCCAAGTTGGCGAACCGCAACGCGCGGAAGAAAATGAAGACCTTGCGCCACTATTTTTTCCCGTGGGCAGGCAGAAAACGAATGAGGGCGCTTTCAGTGGCGTCGGCCCAAAGCACGGCTGGTTGGTGGAAGTCTGGCCGGGCGAAGGTTGTGAGAGCGCGGATTTTGGCCTGTGCCAGTATGCCAAACGGGTTTTGTATCGCGGCAAATATTTCGCCACGGGTTTCAAGGGCGGCTGGCAGTTGCAAAGTTTCTGCAAGACGCAATACGCGGGACAGCACGGATGGGAACATTTTTTGAAATGCCACAAACAGATCGTCAGCCTGTTGGATTTCTGGCGCGGCCTCGGCGTGCGGGTGAAGGTGAATGACGAAGGCGGCTACTGGGAATCGCGCTCGGAAGAAAAATTGCGCGCTGAACTGGGCGGCTACGACCGTCTCGTAGCCGCAATGGGCGGGATGTTCAAGGATTCCGGCAACGGCCTGTCCGTCGAATCGCCGATTTTTGATTACAAGAACTTCGAGCGGCTGGAACACGAAGGGCAGAAGCAATATGGCGGAAAAATCCGGCAATTCAAAAAGTTGAGCGGGATAAAATAACCGTGGACGACTGCGTTGATTTGATTTGGCGCCAGAAAAACTGTCAACGGACTTTGACAGCGGGGGCCGTTTTTCCTAAATTGCGCCAACGAACAACCCAGGCACATCCATGGCTTCCACTCCAAACGTCACTTCATCCTCCGGCTCCAGCGGCAACGGCCAGACTTATCGCGCGTCGTTTGCCATCATGACCACGCTCTTCTTCATGTGGGGCTTCATGACAGTGTTCAACGACATTCTCATCCCGCAATTCAAGGAGGCGTTCACGCTGAATTATTTTCAGGCGATGCTGGTGCAGTTCGCGTTCTTTGGCGCGTATTTCATCGGGTCATTGCTCTACTTCATCATTTCCGCAACGACCGGAGATCCCATCGCCAAGATCGGTTACAAGAACGGCATCGTCATCGGCCTGCTGGTTTCGGCGACGGGCAGCGCCATCTTCTGGCCCGCCGCCAGCGCGGCCTCGTATCCGATGTTTCTGGCCGGATTGTTCGTGGTCGGCCTCGGCTTTGCGATGCTGCAAATCACCGCCAATCCTTACGTCACCATTCTCGGCCCGGAACGGACGGCCTCCAGCCGGTTGAACCTGGCGCAGGGGTTCAATTCCATCGGCACCACGATCGGGCCGTTGATCGGCGGGTTTCTCATTTTCCAATACTTTGCCAAGACCGGCGCGCACGGCGCGGATTCGGTGAAGGTGCCTTACCTGGCGTTTTGCGCGGTCTTTCTGGTGCTGGCGGTGATCTTCTATTTCATCCATCTGCCGCACATTGGCGAAGGCAAGATCGAGCGCGGCGCCGGCGCGTTGGCATATCCGCACGTCGTCCTCGGCGTCATCGCCATTTTCATGTATGTGGGCGGCGAAGTCTCCGTGGGCAGCGCCATCATCAACTTTCTCCATCTGCCCACCGTGGCCGGACTGACGGCGGTGGAAGGCAGCAAATACGTCGCGCTTTATTGGGGCGGCCTGATGATCGGGCGATTCATGGGCGCGGTGGAATTGAGCGAGATGAAAAAGCTGAACAAGCAGGTGCTGCTGGTGGTGATTCCGCTGCTGGCGTGTTTGCTGCTTTGGGTGGCCAAGAGCTTCCCCATGGACGATCTCCAGGGCCATTCCATCCAGGAAATTGGCGCGCTCTGGGGCGAACAGTTCCGGGCCAACTGGGCGGTGTTTCAAAATTATCTGCCGTTCATCGGCCTGTGCTGGCTGCTGTTCCAGTTCAGCCGGGCGCTGGCGGGCCGCACGCTGATGATTTTCTCGCTGACGGTTGTGGCGCTCCTGCTGACGGCGATACTCGTCGGCGGCAAAATCGCGATGTGGTGCGTCGTCTCCGTCGGGTTGTTCACTTCAATCGGCTGGTCGAACACGTTTTCGCTGGCGCTGGAAGGCACGGGCATTCACAAGAGCCAGGTGTCGTCGCTGCTGGTCATGGCGATTCTGGGCGGCGCGCTGCTGCCGCCGTTGCAGGGTTTTATTGCCGACCATGCCGGACTTGAACTTTCATTCATCGTCCCGTTGGTGGCCTACACCTATGTCGCTTTCTACGGATGGAAAGGACACAAGGTCGGACGGGCGGCTGCCCCGGCCTGATTTCCTGCCGGTCGGATATTGGCCAAAAAAGATTTGCTGTAACCCATCGCGGCGGATAACGTCTTTTCCAACAGCACACCCCGCGAAATCCAATCCGTTTGATTGGCGCGGGGCAAGGTTGGTTTTATCATTCAAAAATACAATTAAGTAACAACAGGAATCACATGAAAACAGACCTCTCTGTCGTCGCGCGCGGACTTCTCGCATCCGCCTTCATTGCCATGGCCCTGGCCGCGCCATCGTTGCGCGCCGCCGGCGCCGCGCCGGTCGTCGCCAAACCCGCCGCCAATGCCCCGGTGACCATCACCGACAACGGCACGACCTGGACGATGGACAATGGCATCGTCAAAATCACCGTTCTCAAGAACAACGGCAACATGCAGACGATCCTTTATCATGGCGTCAGCATCGTCGGCCGCAGCGAGTATTGGGAGCGGACGCCTTCCGGCCAGGTCACCCCGTCAGTGACCATAGACCCGGCGACCAACGGTGGCCAGCGCGGCGAAGTCGCGGTCAAAGGCGTGAACGCGCCGATGGACATTGAAGTCCGCTACGTTTTGGAACGCGGGGTCAGCGGTTTCTACACCTACGCGCAATACACGCATCCGGCCAGCTACCCCGCCGGCGGCTTCGGCGAAAACCGCTTCATCCTCCAGATGAACCCCAC
>Ga0181520_10006227_pt1 | contig 18433 bp, 18 predicted proteins | sample PEATcosm2014_Bin_29_FD_132451 | JGI IMG/M metagenome (GOLD analysis project Ga0181520, IMG submission 132451) | Peatland microbial communities from MTU Mesocosm Facility, Houghton, MI, USA - PEATcosm2014_Bin02_30_metaG | ecosystem: Environmental > Terrestrial > Soil > Wetlands > Peat | place...
ATGGCTGGTCACCAAGGCCGTGGTTTGGGGCGGCACGGCCAACCCCGCGGTGCTCACCGGAGTGCCCACTCCCGGCGACCGCATCGTCAACACCGACGTTGTCCCTAGCGGCAACGCTTCGAACATCTATACCACCGAGAAATTCGGCGACGTGGAAGTGTACGTCGAGTTCATGATTGCGGCCCATTCCAATTCGGGCTTCTTCATGCACGGGCTCTATGAGACCCAGATCTGGGATAGCTGGGGATTTGTGCCCCGGCTGTTGACGGACCAGTGCGGCTCCATGTACCACTACAACGGCGGACCGATTAACGGCGAGGACGGCGGCATTGGGCCCAAGGCGCGCGCGGACCGTCCGCCGGGGCAGTGGCAGTCGTATCACTATTGGTTCCAGGCGCCCAAGTTCGATGCCTCCGGCAAGAAAACCGCCAATGCCAAGTTCATCCGTATCCTGCACAACGGCCAGTTGATTCATGAGAACGTCGAGAGGCGTGGTCCCACGCAGGCGGCCATGAACATCCCCGAGGCGGCCATGAACCCCATCATGCTGCAAGGCGATCACGGCGCCGTGGCGTTCCGCAATATCTACATCCGGCCCCTGCGTCCCTTCACGCCCCCGGTGGCTCCCGACCTCCAGCCCACCACCCAGAATGGCCAGCCCACCGGTGGTGGCGGCAGAGGCGGACGCGGCGGCAATCCGCCGGCAGCGCCGCCGCCCGGCAGATAATAGCCGCTTCGGCGAAAAGGAAGTCAACCCATGCGGAAAACGTTGGGGCGTGCGCTCGGTCTATGTGGATTGCTGGCTTGCGCCGCATCGCTCGCTCTGGCCCAAAGCAAGCCCATTCCACAGCTCGTCAAGCAGGGGGATAAGTTCACCTTCATGGTGGACGGCAAGCCGTTCATCATGCTGGGAGGCCAGGTGGGCAACTTCACCGGCTTCCCGGACCGCATGGAGAGCGCCTGGCCGGCGTTCAAAGCGATGAACCTGAACACGGTCGAGTATCCCGTCTACTGGAATGTCATCGAGCCGGTGGAAGGGAAGTTCGATTTTAGCGGCTTCGACCAGATCCTGCGCGGCTTGCGCGGGCAGGGTCTGCGAGCCGTGATTCTGTGGTTCGGCACGTGGAAGAACGGGGCCATGGACTGGGCCCCGAATTGGGTGAAGGCCGACCCCAAGCGCTTCCCCCGCGTGCTCGATTCCGGCGGCAAGCCCATCCGCGTGCTTTCGCCCATGTCGAGCGCCAACCTGGAGGCCGACAAGAAAGCCTACTCGGCCATGATGACGCACTTGCGGCAGATCGACGAAGCCGACCGCACCGTCATTATGGTGCAGGTGGAGAACGAACCCGGCTAGCTAGGCAGCGTGCGCGACTTCTCGCCGGAATCGAACAAGCTGTTCGCCGGCCCGGCGCCCGCGAAGCTGGTGGCGGCGCTGAAGAAGAAGCCGGGAACCTGGAAGGAAGCCTTCGGCCGCGAGGCCGACGAGGCCTTCAACGCGTATTACCTCTCGTCCTATATCAACGAAGTGGCGCAGGCCGGCAAGCAGATCTATCCGCTGCCCACTTACGTGAACGTGTGGAACGGCGGTTACGGCACCAATGACAACTGGGAGCGATTCGACCGTCCCGGCGAATCCTATCCCAGCGGCGGGGCCGTGGCGCACATGCTGGACCTGTGGAAAGCCAACGCTCCCGCCATCGACGCCATCGCTTCGGACATCTATCACCAGTCGCCCATCACTTACTTGAAGATCCTCAATAGTTACCGGCGGCCGGATAACCCGTTGCTGATCGTCGAAACCGGCAGCGGCATCGCCGGGCGCGCGTTCTTCTACGCCATGGCCGATTTCGCGGGCATCGGTTTCGCCCCCTTCGGAATCGATGGAGGAGGCGCGAATCCGCGGCCGGACATGGCCGCCGTGGCGGCCGATTTCCGCCTCTTCAAGACCGCCATTCCGGTGATCGCCGGCCTTCAGGGTACTCCGCGCTTGAAGGCGGCGGTGGAAGAGACCGGCATTGGGGCGCGCAACCTGATTTTCAGCGACTATGACGTGCTGGTCCGCTTCCATCCCCGGGGGAGGCAGCCGGCGGGCGCCGTGGGCCAAACGGCGGCGGCCGGGGCGCCCGAACCTTCGGCGCGCGTGATGATCGCCGAGCTGGGCGCGGACGAGTTCCTGGTGATGGGCTTCGAGTCGTCCGTGGAATGGCGGCCGGTGCAGGGATCGGACTACACTGCCGCGCAGTTCAGCGAGGTCGAAGAAGGGTATTACGAGAACGGCGCTTGGAAGACCACCGTCCTGGGCACGACGTCGCAGGGAGACTACACAGGTCCGATGGTAAATCTTTCCGCTCAGGGAGCCCTGATGCGGGTCAAGTTAATGAAGTATTGAGTTACTAAAAGGAGACGTTGTCATGAATTCGAATGAGTCGAACAAAGGCGAGTTAACCCGGCGCGCTGCTATCGCCACCGGTTTGGCGCCGCTCATCGTTCCGCGACATGTTCTGGGAGGCGTGGGTTTTCAGGCTCCCAGCGACAAACTGAGGATCGCCGCCGTGGGCGTGGCCGGCATGGGCCGGAACTACATTCACGAATGCGCGGATGAAGCCATCGTGGCCTTGTGCGACCTCGACCACACCTTCGCCGCGCCGGTATTCAGGAGCTACCCGAGCGCCAAGCTGTACAAGGATTTCCGGCAGATGTTCGACAAGGAGTCGCAAAACTTCGACGCCCTGATCGTGGCTACCCCGGACCACTGGCATTCCCACCTGGTGCTCGCCGGCCTGGCCATGGACAAGCACGTCTACTGCGCCAAGCCCATCACCCACACCGTCGCCGAGGCCCGCCGGGTCAAGGCCGCGTGCCTGGCTTCCAAGCGCACCACCAAGGCCAGCATTCAGGATTCCCGCACCAGCTATGCCCGCGCCACCACCGAATTGCTGCTGAGCGGAGCCATCGGCCCGGTTCACGAAGTCCACATCTGGACCGGCACCTATAGCTCCGGCGGCGGCTTCTCCCGCCCCGAGTCCGAGACGCCGCCCGAAGGGATGAATTGGGACCAATGGTGCGGCCCGTCGCCCGCCCGTCCCTATGCCAAGACCTATCACTACGGCAACTGGCGGCCCTGGTGGGATTTCGGCACCGGCACGATCGGCGATTTTGGCTGCCACAACCTCCAGATGTTCCACGACGAGCTCGAAATGGGCACGCCGGATTGGGTCGCCGGCATCGGCTGCCAGGCCTTTGTGGCGGGGCCGAAATCGGTGGACAACGCCGAGTGCATGAGCGTCGCCAACACTGTCCAGTGGCACATTCCCGCCCGTGGGAACCATCCGGCCTTGATGGCGTACTTCTATGACGGCGGATTGACCCCGCCCCGGCCGGAGAGTATGCCCGCGAACGTTAACATGCCCGGCAGCGGCGTCATGTTCGTCGGCGAAAAGGGCGTGCAGATTTCGGCCTACTACGGCGGAAACCCCTGGGCGGCCTTCGTCGCCAACCCCACCCCGGCCCAGATGCCTCATGGTCTGCCCGGCGGCTACCTGCTGCCGGAGGCCAAGTTCAAGGACTTCAAGCAGCCCGCGCCCACGCTGGCGCGCTGCGAGAAGCCGGATCACTACAAGGAATGGGTCCGCATGTGCAAGGCCGGCAAGAAGTCCATCACGCCCATTGAATTCGCTTGCGGGCTGACCGAGTTCGCCGTGCTGGGAACGCTGGCGTTGCGCCGGCACACCATGCCCACCCCGGCGCCTGCCGGAGCCACCGCCGGTCGCGGCGGAGGCGGCCGAGGCGGCCGGCAGAACCGGATCCTGGCCTGGGACCACGTCAACATGAAGATCACCAATGACGAGTTGGCCAACAGCCTGGTCGACACGCCCTACCGCAAGGAGTGGGACTACAAGGCGTAGAAGGCCGTCGAAGGTGGGGCAGGCGCTTTCGCCTGCCCTCGCATTCTGTGGGCCGGATGATCGGGTTTTTGTCGTCTGTCAAGGGGCGGTCACCTAGCGAGGCCCGACGGGGTTGAAAAAGGCAGGCGGAACCGCCTGCCCCACCAACTTCATGAATTCCGCGGGCCGAGGGCTCGTCCCAACAGACCACGAAGGTCGATGGCCTGTCTCACCCGCGTAGCCCTTATCCGATGCGCGAGGCGAACACGATGCGCAGCGGTTCCTCTAACAAGTCGGCCGACCGCGCCTGAAACGCAATCAGGTGCGGGGAGCCGAGATGCGCCTGGAGCAGCGCCATCGAAGTCCAGTTTTCGAAAAACAGGAAGTGCCCAGGCTGGTCGTTGTCCACGTGCAGATCATACTGCAGGCAGCCCTGCTCCTTTCTGGTAGGTTCGATCAGCCCCTTCAGCAGCCCGCCCAACTCTTCCTCCCGGCCGGGCTTGGCGTGAAACTCGGCGAATACGGTCAACGGAGGTTTATCCATAGAACTTCGAGTGTACGCTGCCGCGGGGCTGAGGTTCACCGCGGCTCGAAGACCTTGTGGGGCAGGCGCTTCCGCCTACCAACCGATCTTCTCCCCAGTTTCCCGCCCCCACCCTACTCCTGCGGCAAAAACACAACCTTCATCGCCCCGGCCGGCCGCGCCTGCGCCTCGAATGCCTCGCCGTATTGCGCCAGCGGAAACGTCTGAACGTTCAGCTTCTCCAGCCCCATTTGAGCCAGCAATTCGACGGCCCGGGCATGCGTATAGGGGTTGATCAGGGAACCGACGATGGTCAGTTCGCGGGCGAAGATCTCGTACGGGCTGACGGTGGCCGTGGCGTGCGCCGGAGCGACGCCGAAGACCAGAATGGAGCCGCCGCGCGCGGCGCGGGCCACGGCCTGCTCGAAAGTGGGCCGCGAGCCTACCGCGTCGATCACGTAATCGAATTCTCCATCGAGCGCATCTGGCGCGGCCGTGCGGTCGGCCCCGAATGCCTCGGCGGCTGCGCGGCGTTGTTCGTCGGGCTCGCTCACGGTGATGCGGCCGGCGCCCGCCAGACGCGCCAGGCGGGTGAGCATCAGGCCCACCGCTCCCGCGCCGATCACCAGCACGGTGGCGCCGGAGCGGACCGCCAGCCGGTCCATGCCGTGGACGCAGCACGCCAGCGGCTCGGCGAAGCAGCCGATGCGCGCGCCGATGCCCTGGGGAAGCCGGTACACGTTGCGCGCATCGGCCACCATGGCTTCGGCGAATCCGCCATCCATGTGGACGCCGTAGGCGCGCATGCGCTCGCACAGGTGCTCGCGGCCGCCCTGGCAGAACCGGCAGACGCCGCAGAACGTGTTGGGCTGGACGGTGACCAGGTCCCCTTCGCGCAGGTTCTGAACACTCGCGCCCACCGCATCCACCACGCCGCCGATTTCGTGGCCCAACACCACCGGCGCGGCGGAAGGAAACTCGCCGCGAAAGATGTGGGCATCGGTTCCGCAAATGCCCACGGCTTGCGGCCGGATGCGCACTTCGCCGGGCGCCGGATCGGGCAGCGGCAGCTCTTCCAGGCGCAAATCCCCGGCGCCGTGAAACCGTAGCGCCTTCATGGCCGCCTCCCGGGCCGCTCCAGACGTTTCCCGGCGGCGTCGAAAAGGTGGCAAGACTCCGCGGTGAGGCCAAACCCCACGCGCTCGCCTTCGCGGACCGCGGTGTCGCCGGCTGTCTGCGCCACCAGCTTGCTGCCATCCGCCAGGCGCGCGTGCACATAGGTGCGCGGTCCCAGGTGTTCGAGGGCCTGAATCTCGCCTTCCACCTGGCCGCCCGGTTCGAGGGCGACGTGCTCGGGGCGGATGCCGAGGGTGAGCCGGGCGCCGGGGGCGATGCCCGCGCCCAGGGCGGGAACATCGAGGGCCGATCCTTGGAACAGCGTGACCGTGCAGCGATCCTCCGCGGCCTGCGCGACTTGAACCTCGAGGAAGTTCATCTTGGGCGCACCGATGAAGCCCGCCACGAACAGGCTGGCGGGGTTCTGATACAGCTCGAGCGGCGACGCCACCTGTTCCACACGCCCCTCGTTCAGCACCAGGATGCGGTCGGCCATGGTCATGGCTTCCACCTGGTCGTGAGTGACGTAGATCATGGTGGTCTTCAGCTCGCGGTGCAGCCGCACCAGCTCGAGCCGCATCTGGGCCTGCAGCGCGGCATCCAGGTTGGAGAGCGGCTCGTCGAGCAGAAACGCTTTGGGCTGGCGCACCATGGCGCGGCCGATGGCCACCCGCTGCAACTGGCCGCCGGAGAGGGCCCGCGGCTTGCGGTGAAGCAGCGGCTCCATATCGAGGATGCGCGCCACCGCCAGCACCTTCTGGTCGCGCTCGCGCCGTGGCGCCCCGGCCAGGCGCAGGCTGAAGCCCATGTTCTCGGCTACGGTCATATGCGGGTATAGAGCGTAGCTCTGAAACACCATGGCCAGTCCCCGTTTGGCGGGCGGGATGTTCTGGACGGGTTGGCCATCGATCAGCACCTCGCCTTCGGAGACCTCCTCCAAGCCGGCGATCATGCGCAGGAGGGTGGATTTGCCGGAGCCCGAAGGCCCCACGAACGCCACGAACTCGCGGTCGGCGATGGCCAGGTCAACGCCATGAACCACCTCCTGCTGGCCGAAACGCTTGCGTACGTGTTTCAATTCGACGGTCGCCATGGTCAATCTCCCCCTCTCACTTAACCGCTCCAAAGGAAAGACCGCGCACCAACTGCTTCTGGCTGACCCAGCCGAATACCAAAATGGGGGCGATGGCCAGCGTGGAAGCCGCCGACAGCTTGGCCCAGAAGAGGCCCTCCGGGTTGGCGAAAGAGGCCGTGAACGCGGTCAGGGTGGCGGCCTTGACGGTGGTCAAATTGAGGCTCCAGAAGGCCTCGTTCCAGCTCAGAATGATGGAAAGCAGGGCCGTGGCGGCGACGCCCGGAGCGGAGAGCGGCAGCAGCACATGGAGCAGTTCCTCCCGCTCGCTGGCGCCATCCATGCGGCTGGCCTCCAGGATCTGGTGGGGCACTTCCCGGAAAAACGAAAACAGCATCCACACCACGATGGGCAGCACGCTGACGGCGTCGATCAGCACCAGCCCGATGCGCGTATCGAGCAGCCCAAAGCTGCGCCACAGCAGGTAGATGGGCACCAGCACGCCCACCGCCGGCAGCATTCTTGTCGAGAGCATCCAGAGCAGGATGTCCTTGGTCTTCCTGGTGGGAAAGAACGCCATGGCATAGGCCGCCGGAACCGCCAGCGTCAGGGCCAGCAATGTGGATCCCAGCGATACCACCACGCTGTTGAGCGCGAACTGCACGTAATCGGCGCGCTGCAGGACGGCCGAGTAATTCTCAAGCGTCGGCCGGAAGAGCAGCGCGGGCGGCGTGGCCACCGCCGTGATCTCGGTCTTGAAGCCGGTCAGAAACATCCACAGAATGGGGAAGAATATAAGCAGCGCGGCGGCCCAGCCCGTAACGGTGAGAGCCAGGCGCGACTTCCAGTTGGTCCTCATGGCAGGTCCTCCAGGTTGCGGCCCACCAGGCGCATCAGGAAGATGGCCACGATATTCGCCAGGACGATGGCGATGACGCCTCCGGCCGAAGCGCCGCCCACATCCCAATCGAACAGGGCGTCGCGGAAAATCAGGTACGCCAGGTTGGTGGAGGCCAGGCCCGGGCCGCCGCCGGTGGTCACGTAGATCTCGGCGAACAGGCTGAGGAAGAAGATGGTCTCGATCATCGCCACCACCGCCATGGGACGCAGCATGTGCGGCAGTTCGATGTGCCAGAAGAGCGCCAGCGGGCCGGCGCCTTCCATGCGCGCGGCCTCCCGCAACTCCGGATTGAGGGATTGCAAGGCGGGCAGCAGGATGAGCACGGCGAACGGAGTCCACTCCCAGGCCACGATGGCGACGATGGCCATCAGCGGCATATCGGCGAAGAAATCCACCGTGCGCAGCCCGAGGGAGCGCGTGATCCAGGCGAACATGCCGAACACCGGATTCATGAGCATGTTTTTCCAAATCAGGGCGCTCACGGTGGGCATCATGAAGAAGGGCGCAATCACCAGCAGGCGGCAGATGTTGCGCCCGGGGAATTCGCGGTCGAGCAGCGCCGCCAGCAGGGTTCCCAGCGCCAGGGTGATCCCCAGCACCAGCCCCACCAACAGGAGCGTGTTGCCCATGGCCACCCACAGCGCGCGCCCGGTGAGCAGATAGCGATAGTTATAGAGCCCGGCGAAGGCGCGTTTGCCGGGGCTCAGCAGGTTGTAGTGCTGAAGGGAGAACCACAGCGTCATGGCCAGCGGCACGATCATCCAGACCAGGAGGGCCGCCACCGAGGGGGCCAGCAGAGCCCTGGTGCGGACGCCGCGACGACTAAGAGACATGTCTCACACTCCACCCTCGGACGTGGCGCGGGCACTCGTGCCTGCCGCGTCCCGACTCCTCGGGACGCTTGGTCTTTTCATCCTCCGTTGCGCGCCGCCGCGCATGCCCACTCGTCTCGACGGGCATTTCTGCTTCTGACAAAGTGTTGCAAGCAAGCGTCGGCATGAGTGCCGACGCGGCAGGCACGAGTGCCCGCGCCACGTCATCGCACCCGCTCATTGCAGATACCCTCCCCGCCGCAGCTCGCGCTCCGCTTCCCGCTGGGCGAGATTGAGCGCCTGTTCCACGCTGACGTTGCCCGTCAAGGCGGCGCTGATTTCCTGGCCCACCTCCTCGCCGATGGCTTGGAACTCCGGGATGGCCACGTATTGGATGCCGACATACGGCACGGCCAGCGCGCTGGGCCGGGTGAAGTTGGCGTTGAGAATGGCGTCGCGCACCAATCCCGCGAACGGCGCGGCCCGCTGGTACGCCGGATTGTCGTAAGTGGACTTACGGGTGCCGGGAGGCGCCAGCAGCCAGCCGAATCGATCCCCCACCATGGCCACGTAGCGCTTGCTGGTGGCCCACTTGATGAACCGCTTGGCGGTCTCCACGCGGGGCGTGGATTTGGGGATGGCCAGCGCCCAACCCCATACCCACGCCGATCCGCTGGACGTCCTGGCGATGGGCGCCTTGGCGAAACCCGTGGCGCGCGAGACGCGGCTCTGGCTCGCATCGAGGATGTAACCCGCCGCGGCGGTGGAGTCCACCCACATGGCGCAATTTCCGTTGGAGAACAGCGCGCGCACTTCGTTATAGCCGTCCGTCACCGATCCCGGAGGCCCATAGTTCCTCATCAGATCGACGTAGAAGCCAATGGCGTCCACCCAGGGCTGGCTGGTAAGCTGCGGCTGCCAATGCATATCCACCCACCGCCCGCCGAAGGTGTGCATCAAGGTGCTCAGGTACGCTACGTTCTGGCCCCAGCCCGGCTCGCCGCGCAGGCAGATGCCGTAGACGCCGTGGGCGGGATCGTGCAGCCGCGCCGCGAACTGGCGGATCTGCTCGTAGGAGGGCCGCTCCGGCATGGTCAGTCCGGCCTTTTCAAAGAGGTCCGAGCGGTAGTAAGTGAAAGAGCTTTCGCCGTAGAACGGCGCGGCGTATAGTTTGCCGCGCCAGGAGAGGCCTTGGCGGATCACCTCGAAGATGTCGTCGTAGTCGTAATCGGCGCCCAGGTCGTCCACCGGAACCAGCCAGCCCCGCGCCGCCCACAGCGGCGTTTCATAGGAACCGATGGTGATGAGGTCGAAGGTGTCGCCGCCGGTGGCGATATCCACGGTGAGCCGCTGGCGCAGGGCGCTTTCCCCCAGAACAACCCAGTTGAGCCGCACCCCGCTCTCCCGCTCGAATTCCTTGGAGAGCCGCTGCATGAGGATCATGTCGGCGTTGTTCACCGTGCCGATGGTCAGCTCCGGACCGGAGCGGTGCTGGTAGGCGACCGAGACGGCGAGGAGCGCGACCACGGCGGCCCCGAGCGCCATCCAGATTCGATTGGAAAACCCCATTCGGAGTACCAGAGTCTAATAGACGAATATATATCATGTGGGGTCGGGCCTTCTGGCCCCACTTTCACCCCACATCCACCATGACCTTGAGGGTCTGGTGGGCCTGCTCCTCGATGAAGGAATAGGCCTCGGCGTAGCGTTCGAAGGGGAAGTGGCGGGTGATGAGCGGCTCGGTCACGATATCGCCGTGGGCGATCCACTTCACCGCCTGCTCGTAGTCCGCGTGCTTGTACATCAGGGTCCCGGTGAGGGTGAGCTCGCGGTCGCCGAGGAGGGAGATATCCACGCGCGGCTTCTGTTCGAAGACGCCCACCGCTACCACGCGGCCGCTCTTCCTGACATTCCGGAGGGCGTCGTCCAGGGCCTCCTCGGAGCCCGCCGCCTCGAACGCCACATCGAAACCCCCATCCCCGAAGAGCCTGTTGGCGAAGTCCACGAGTCTCTCCTCCCGGATGTTGCAGACGTGGTCGATGCCGCAGGCCGCCGCTATGCCGATGCGGAACGGGTTGACGTCGGTAATGAAAACGTTGCCGGCCCCCCGGCAGCGCGCGGCCTGAGCCACCAGGTTGCCGATTGTGCCGGCGCCAAGGACCACCACGTTGAGCCCCCGCAGATCGCCGGCCCGGCCGGTGGCACGCGCGGCCACGGCCACGGGTTCGACCAAGGCGCCGTTATCGAAGCTCATGCCGTCGGGCAGCAACACCAGGCGGCTCAGGGGGACAACGAAAAGGTCCTGGGCGCAGCCGGGCGCCTGGAATCCCTGCACCTTGAGCGCGTTGCAGACGTTGTACTCGCCGCGGCGGCAGGGCGGGCATTGGCCGCACACAAGCTGCGGCCGGGCCGTGGCCTTCATCCCCGGCCGGACGCCAGTGACTCCCGGCCCCACCGCCTCCACCGTGGCGCTGTACTCGTGTCCCTGCACCACCGGGTACGAAGTGAACGGGTGCTTGCCGCGCCACACGTGAATGTCCGATCCGCAAATGCCGATGCGGCGGATGCGCAACAGCACCTCGCCCGGTCTCGGCTTGGGAGCGGGAACATCCCGCATTTCTATGCGACCGGGTTGGGTCAATACGGCCTGCCTCACGAAGCTCCTTTCCGCGCCGCGCGTGGCGGCTCAGCATCTACTTATCGCACCCATGCGCGTTCCGAGGCAAGGGCGAGAGGAACGCCGGCCAGAAGGCCGGCGGGCTTGACCCCACAAGCGCGCGGGCTGTTCCACTCATGTCGCGCGCCCAAGGGCAACCCGCGCGTTTTCGACCGCGACCGGCCCAAAGCGCCGAGCCGTGCTCAAGCGCTACGATGAAAGAGCGCGTGGGACGAAAAGCGGGCCGTCCTCCGTTCACCGCCCGCGGTGACGTACCCTGAGAGAAGGAGCCGAAAGCCATGGAAGTGCATCTTACGCCCGACCTGCAAGCGAAGCTGGACAGGCTGGTTACGGAAACCGGACGCCCGGCGGACGAGTTCGTTCAGGATGCTATGGCCGGCTACGTTGACGAGCTGGCCGATGTCCGCGCCACGCTCAACAGCCGTTATGACGACCTCAAGAGCGGCAGGGTGAAGCCCGTCAGCGGTGACGAGGTGATCGCGCGTCTCCGTGCAAAGAGCGCCGCCCGTCGCGCTGAGCATTCATGACCGGGTACGATTTTCACCCTGAGGCGTCGGTCGACCTCGACGAAATCTGGGAGTTCATTGCGGCTGAGAATCTGGACGCCGCCGATGGCGTGATCGAGGATATCCTGGCCGCGATTGACGTTCTGGCCCGTTTCCCGAACCGGGGATACCGCCGGCCCGAGCTGACTTCGCGTCCGCTGCGCTTCACGCAGGCCAGGGGCTATCTGATTGCCTACGCGCCGGATGAAAAGCCTCTGTGGGTCGTCGCGGTGATCCACGGCCGTCGCAGTCCGCGCGTGATGGCCGCGATACTGAGAGGCCGAGCGTAATTTCCCACGCCCCTACCGCAGCAGCGCCGAGGCGCTCCATAGCACCGGCGCCTGGCCGTGAAAGTCGCCGGTTCTACGCGGGCGGGCCAGGTAGTAGGCCAGATCGTTGAGCTTGTTGGTGCCCGCGCATACGCTGGTGACGTCCGCATTCTGGTCTATGTAGCCGATCAGCGCGAGCCAGGCTCTGCGGGCAGCCGGGCCGTACGTCTTGGCGTCGAGCCATCCGTTCTTGACGCCGGTGACCATGGCGAAAGTGAACATGCCCGTGCTGGAAGTTTCCGGCCAGGCTTCGGGATGGTCGATCAACTGACGCCACATGCCGTCCTGGCCCTGGAACTCGACGAGCGCCTGCATCATCTTGCGGTACCCCTGGAGGATGCGGGCGCGCCGGGGATGGTCCTGCGGAAGCGAGCGCAGCAGCTCGGTCATCCCGGCCGCCACCCAACCGTTGCCGCGCCCCCAGTAGAACGGGACATCCGGAGCATGGTAGAACAGTCCGCCGGGCTGCTGCAGCTTGTCGAGGTAAGAGACCATTTCCAGGGCCGCGCGGTCGATGTACCGGGCATCGCCGGTGGCCCGGTACGCCTGCACCTGCAAGGCCGTGATCATGTACATGTCGTCGATCCAGAAGCGCGTCTCGCTGGTCAGCCCATCCGGGGTGGGATCGCTCCACTGCCGGTCGGCGATAGCCTTGCCCATATCGAGGTATTTCCGGTCCTTGGTTTGGATGTAGATCTCCAGGGGGACGGACCCGAAAACAGAGAAGTCCACATGCCGCTCGGTGACGATCAGCCCGGACTCCGCCGGCGTCATCAGCGGATCGAAGCGTTTGATAAGACGCGCCGAGAGGTCCTTGTCGCCCGACAGTTGGGCGAAGGTCAAGGCTCCGTACCATGCGCAGACTTCCGGGTAGATGATGCGCTTGGGATCCTGGTGCGGGGTCACCACGAAGTGCTCCGCCACGCGTTTGCCAACTTCGGCGGGCGAGGTTCCCGCGGGCCAGTTGGTGAAGTCGGCCTGTTGCGCGACGGTCGGGCGCGCGCCCGCCAGGATCATGGTCCCGGCAGCCAGCAAAGGCATCAGTGCTCGGCAGTACATGGGCATCTCTCTATTCCATCATTATGCCGGATGTTGACGGGCGCAAGAGACGATGGTCTGCCCCACAGGCTACTTCTTCAGCAGGGCATTGACGCACCAGAGGGTGGGCGCCTGGCCGTGCGGATTGCCCTTCTGGGTCGGGCGGGTCAGGTAGAATTCCAGGCTGTTGGTCTGGCCGGTGCCGACGCAAACCTTATCCACCAGGCCGTCCTTGTCGATGAACAACTTATTGAGCCCCAGCCAGCCCTTGCGCGCGGCTTGGGCGTAGGTCTTGGCCGGGAGCCAGCCCTGCTTCACGCCGGTAATCATGGCGAAGGTGAACATGGCGGTGGAGGAGCTTTCCTGGTACGACTCGGGGTGGTCGATCAGTTGATGCCACACCCCGTCGGCGTCCTGATATTTCAACAGCGAGGCCATCATCGTGTGGTAGCCCTCCAGGATGCGGGCGCGTTTGGGATGGTTCTTGGGCAGCTCGCTGAGCAATTCGGACATGCCGCCCGCCACCCAACCGTTGCCCCGGCCCCAGAAGAAGGGAAACTCGGGCCCGTGATAGAACAGGCCGTTAGGCTTCTGCAGCTTGTCCAGGTAGGCCACCATTTCGAGCGCCGCGCGGTCCAGGTAGACCTTGTCGCCGGTGGCGCGGTAGGCCTGCACCTGGAGGATGGTGATCATGTACATGTCGTCGATCCAGAAGCGGGTCTCGGGCGAAAGCCCCTCCGGCGTGGGGTTCTGCCACTGCTGGTCGGCCAGCTTCTTGCCGAGCGGGAGGTATTGCGGGTCCTTGGTGCGGATATACAGCTCCAGGGGCACGATGCCGAAGATGTTGTGGTCCACATGGAGCTGCCAGGAGACGAGCTTCTGCTGTCCCGCCTCGGTGCGCCAGGGGTCGTAGCGCTTGACCAAGGCGTCGGTCATGGCTTGATCGTTGGTCAGCTTGGCGAACTCCAGCGCGGAGTACCAGGTGGAGTCCTCGGCGTAGTGTACCCCCGGCCCATTCGGAATCCAGCGCGGGAGCATGTCTTTAACGATCTTCTTGCCGATTTCCTGTGGCGAAACGCCGGGCGGCCATCCGGTGAATTCCTTCCTCTGCGCCGTGGCGGAGCCGGCGAGCCCAAGGATTGCGAGTCCGGCGAGCGAATAGCGAATGAAGGCACGCATTCTTTGTCCTCCAACGTCCACTCTCGGGCCGCGTCGCACTGCCGGCGCACACCCGGGCCGCCGGCGTGAAAAGCGGCGCCGCGGACGACAAATAGACGACGAACTATAAAGTGTACACGAGACTGCGAGGGCCGCGCACGGGAAACGGCCCCCGTCCCGATTTCTAGGCCGAGCTGGTGGACGTTCCGGTGTTCTTGATCGATGTTCCGCCGTACTTTATCACGTACTCTTTGTTGATGGCGTACTCGTCCATGTGCTTGTCCCACATGCCGACCACCACCGCGTCGGTGGACTTGATGTTCTCGAAAACCTCCTTGAACCGTCCCTCGACGATATCCTGCCTCTGAGCCATGCGGCCGCAGGCCAGGAGTTTGTACACCCAGCACGGCTTCTTGGTCTGTTTGACGATTTTGAGCATCTCCGGCGGATCGCCGCGCACAAAACCTACTTCACCGCCGTAAACATCCGAACCACCCTCGGTGGGATGACCGACTTCCAGGGGCGCCAGGCCCGGGTTGAACGCGAACAGCTTCTCCCATTCGTCGTGGGTGCGCCCGTACTTGTACAGGCAGCACATGTAGTAATCCACGTCCCAGTTCTGGGACTCGATGATATCGAACACTTCCGGCCGGTGGCTGGTGACGGCCACCAGCACGCCCGCGTCGCGCACCGATTTGCACCACTCCCGAACGCGGTCGAGCTTGCCTCTTCGCCACCAGGCATCCGTGCCGGTGTCGCCGGCCCCTCCGTGGTGGATGGAGATGCATCCGCTCTGGGCGATCTCCTTGGCGCCGCGCCCAGCCCTGAGAGACAGGTCCAGGCTGGCGGTGTTACGGGTGGCAAACAGCAGTTTGCCGCCATCTTCCTTGTTGTACTTGGTAATCTTCGCCAGACCGTCTTCCATGCAGTTGATTCCCAGCTCCTCACAATGCTTGAACTGCTGGGCGATACGTTCGGGCGTGTTCCAGGCGCGCGCCTCCAGGCCGATCACCTGGGAGAAATGCGCCCCGGGGCCGTTCGATCCGATGATCAGGCGGGAAATATCGTACTTGCCGAAGCGGACCGTGGGCATGGGCTGCTTGGAGAGGGGCCCCGGCACGGGCAGGCCATTCCCAGGCCCGCCCCGGCCCGGCGCGGCGGCGCCGGGAGCAGGCGGCTGCTGGGCGGCGCTGGCGCCGGCCGCCGCACTGGACGCCGCTGCGAGCGCCCCGATCCTTTGAAAGAAGTCCCGGCGGGAATTCCCGCTCGCCGGGTCCGGTTGAGATTTCGAATTCATTGCTGTCTGCCTCCTTGACGCGATGCCGTCCGAGCCGATGCGAACCAGGCGCCGGACGCCGGCGATCCTTTGTCTGCCTCTCAACCAGGACGGCCCGTTCCGCCATCCCGGTCAGCATCGATTATACATGGAAGCGGGGTAAGGGAGGCGATTATCCAAACTGGGAGGGATGCCGGTGGGTGTGCGCAAGGCAGACTGCCGATGTGGGGCCAGGATTTCATCCTGCCGCCGGCTTTTTAGCCGGCGTTCTTCGCGCGGCCACGCCCGGAGGGGGACAGCCTGACGCCGGGCAGAAGCCCGGCGGCAGGATGAAATCCTGGCCCCACATTGCGAAGCCTGGCGCCGCAATGCTTGCCGAACGCGGAGCATTGCTGTATATACAGGGATTGTATATACTAAGGCTGTGCTCGATGGCCATGAATCGACGAGAAAGAAGGATCTATGCCCCGGAAATCGACAATACCCAGTAAACCGAGCCCCAAAAGCGAGGAGCCCGACTGGTATGCAAGCCCCGAAGGCCGCCGGCAAACGCAGCGCGAATTCGAACGGGCGCTAAAAAACGGGACGCTGGTTCGCTCCTCCGGGTCGCATGTACCACGGACGAATCCTGACGTTCTCAAAACGCTGCTGGAACAAGCTAAAGCGAACGCCACACGCCCCGTGTCGATTCGGCTATCGGTCGCCGATATCGAGTTGGCCAAGGACATTGCATCCAAGCGCGGGACCGGATACCAGACCGTGCTCAAAGAAGCGATACGCCAGGGCCTCAGGCCAGGGTGACGGACATCGCGCCGTGTTCCTTGCGGGTGGGGCTGACGGTGATTTCAACGTTCTGGCCGAGGGCGGTGAGGAAAGTCATCAGGCGCTCGACGGAGAAATTGCCGGAGCGGTTGCGCATGAGCAAGGATACCTGCGGCTGGGCAATGCCGATGATGTTCCCGGCCTGCGCCTGGGTGAGCTTGCGCGCCTTGATAATGCGGTAAATCTGCAGGGTCAGGCGCGCCTTCAACAGCGCCTGTTCGGGATTGGGCAGGCCAAGGTCGGCAAAGACGTTGCCGCTACTCTTCTCGGAGGATATTGCGCTTCTTTTCTTCGTAGCCATTTCAGTTCTGCCTTTCCCTGTGCAGGCGGCTGGCGTCCACGAGCCGGCTGCGAATGAGTTCCATGTCCATCCGCGGCGTGGCAACGCCTTGTTTCGATTTCTTCTGGAAGGCGTGCAGCACGTAAATGATCTCGGCGAACTGCGCTGTATAAACCGCACGGTACGTATTCGTATCGTGCCGGTCCACGATTTCCATTACCCGCGTCCCGCCGAAACCCTTGAGGGGCTTTGCCGCGGGATCGGTGTCGCCCATCTGGGCCGCGTAAAGCGCCTGCCCGATATCGACGCGAACGGGCCGGGGAAAGGCCCGCAGATCTTTGCGCGACGACCCCACCCACTCGACCGGTTTCAAATCGCTTCCAATCATAATAATAGATGTCTACTCATATAATTGTCAAGCGGAATTGGGCGTTGGGTGACGGGGCGGAGCCAGGGCGAGCCCCCAGTTCACCGCCAGTTCACCCATCGCTGATCCCTTTGCGTAGCGGAGGTTAACGGGGAACCTTGGCAGTGGGCTTCTCCTTGACTTCGCGAATGACTAGCTGGCGCCGCATCTCCTCTTGGTTGGCTGACCAGGCCCCATTCCAAACGACCTCGATTATCAAAGGCTCTGACGGTGGAACATTATGGCCCGAGGCCATGATGTGGACGCGCATCCCCTCATTAGAACGGACGTAACCCTTCAAGTTATTTGGTCTGGCGTACACCGCCAGTTCAAACTGCCCAGCACCCTCGTCGAGAAAGCCGAAGTCGCATACATCCTCCTGAACAATCGTTGGAAACTGCTCGTGGACCCACGGGAAGGCCCAATTGAGCTGCAGTGGAACCGCTAGATGTTCCGGCATGTAGGTGCCGTCGGCCGCCCGTTTGTCCACGCCGACAACCATAAGGCGCACTTCCTTTGCGGCGCTCCAGGTCCGGGTGTTCTTTACAGTGATGTGATAATAGATGGCCCGTATACCATTGGCTCGCTTAGTCGGATCCCCGCCGGGGTCACGCAACGATAGTTCAACCTTCGGCCCTGCAAAAGTGGACCTCACCCAATCACCCCAAATCGCGAGGATGGCTACCGTCAGCGTGCCGATTGCCGCCAGCCATGCCGGTAGAGTCTGCGCAAGAGAGCAATTCATGTGCTCCAAGTTACCACAAGCCGAGGTCCGTGGCCCGGGCTTTGCCTGGGCTCGCGCGGCGGCGACAGCCTTTCTCAGAACTCCCGCCGGTCCGCGCGCGCCACCTGCATGTCCGCCACCGGCCGGCAGCGGAATGTCTCGAAGTTTTCCACATTCTTCAGTACGAACGTTGAAACGTTGGGGGCCTTTTGCGCCTTGACGTTTTCAAAAGTTGCGCCATTCACCTGGTCCAGGACGAAGGCCGGGCGCCGGTCTTCTTGCAGGAAATTGACTTCCACGTTACTCAGTTCGATCCCTTTGGCGTGACGGATGAAGAAGCCGTATGCAGGTAACAGGCCGAACATGGATGGCTCGGGATACTCTTTCTCCCGCTCGGGCGTTTCGAGCGGATCGCGCGGCGGGACGCCGCCTTGGGCGCGGTAGAAGAAACCGTTCACCAAGTCGGCGGGCTGCTTGGCCACCTGATCCATAGTCAGGCCGCCGCGATACCAGATGCGGATGTCGCTGAGCCGGACGTTTTCCACGTCGTGGCCGGGGATTCCTGTGACTATGGAGCCGTAGCGCGGATCGGCGTCGTAGACTACCACGTTGCTGATCGTGACGCGGCGGATGGCGCCGATGGCGGTCCCCTCGGGGGCACGCATACGGGCCCCCAGGCGGAGGAAAATCGGCGCGTTGGAGACATCGCGCATGGTGATGTTGGAGACGGCGATGTCCTCGATGTGCGCGCCGTCGACGCTCTCGAGCGCCAGGCCGCGGGAGCGGTCGAAGACCATGTTGGAAATCGTGATGTTGCGGAAATCGCCTTCGGATTCGGTGCCGATCTTGATGCGGCCGGTGGGGCCGTCG
>Ga0181520_10006228_pt1 | contig 18427 bp, 21 predicted proteins | sample PEATcosm2014_Bin_29_FD_132451 | JGI IMG/M metagenome (GOLD analysis project Ga0181520, IMG submission 132451) | Peatland microbial communities from MTU Mesocosm Facility, Houghton, MI, USA - PEATcosm2014_Bin02_30_metaG | ecosystem: Environmental > Terrestrial > Soil > Wetlands > Peat | place...
CCCACATCATCGAGTTCACAAACTTGGTCACGAGCGTCGATCCGTACACCGGATCCGCCGCCACTTCCCGCTTCGCAATGTGCCCTTTTCTCGGCATAAATCCTCAAATTCAGCTACTAGCTTCCAGCTTCAGCCCGGCCCACCCGCACTCTCGTCCAAAACCCGAAAAAGCGGAGCCTACTTCTTCGCGCCACCCTTGGCGCGCTTCGTGCCGTACTTCGACCGGCCCTGATTGCGCCCGGCCACGCCCACTGAATCCAGCGTTCCCCGGATCACGTGATAGCGCACGCCCGGCAGATCCTTCACACGACCCCCGCGGATGAGCACAATCGAGTGCTCCTGCAGGTTGTGCCCGATGCCGGGAATGTAGGTGGTTACCTCGATCCCGTTGGTCAGCCGCACGCGAGCTACCTTGCGCAGGGCCGAGTTCGGCTTCTTCGGCGTTTGCGTATACACGCGCGTGCACACCCCGCGCCGCTGCGGCGAGGCCTGCAATGCGGGCGACGCCGTCTTGTACCGCGGGGCCGTGCGCCCCTTGCGAACCAGTTGATTAAATGTCGGCAAAACGCAACTCCTTGCTTCCAAAAACCCTTAACTTCTCAACCCACAGCCGCGCGCAAACGCCCCTCGGGCGGTTCTGGTCTCGGAGCAGAGCATCACCCTGCTCAAAGCACACAGAAGCCCCGTGGCTACCGCTTCGCGTCTGTCTTCATTCCAATCTCAGACGAGAACCGGGACGGTTTGCCGGTCGTCCGCCAGGGCGGAGCCAGCGCCGTATCCCGCTTCCGGCCCGCATAGCCCCTCATGGGTGAGGAACGCGCGTGCCGCCGATGCGAGTGTTTCCTGCCCTCCGCAAGAAGAGAGCCATTCCGGAAACCTGTCTGGCCGGCTGACTTCACCTGGCCTGGGAAACCTGCCCAACCCAACCTGCCTGACTGGGCATTTCCCTACGCAACCAACGTAGAAACACACGCCTAGCTGCGTTCTTGCGAACCTTTCCAAGATAACAAGAAAAGCGGGCCGCGTCAATGAGGAGGGCTAATTGGGGGCGCAACCGCTGTCCCGCGCCGCCCGTTCCCGGCCTCTTCCTTCACAATCTCGCCGTCGCGCATGTACAAAATCCGCCCCGCGATCGTCGCCGCCTCGGGATTGTGCGTAATCATCAGTGTCGTCTGGCCCAGCTCACGGTTCGAACGGACCAGCATCTCCAGCACCGCGCCGGAGGTCTTGGTGTCCAGGTTGCCGGTGGGCTCGTCGGCCAGCAAAATGGCCGGCCGCGTAATGAGCGCCCTTGCAATAGCCACGCGCTGCTGCTCGCCGCCGCTCAGCTCCGAGGGCCGATGATGGAGCCGCCCCTTGATCGCCAGCATGTCGCTAAGATGTTCTAAATATTGATGATCCATCGGCACCCCATTTGGACCCGAGGCGCGCCCGCTGATGGTGTAGGCAATCTCGATATTGCCCAACCCTGAAAGTGTGGGCAGCAGGTTGAACCGCTGGAAAACGAAGCCGATGCGGTGCTTGCGCAGCCGCGTGCGCTCGGCGTCGTTCAAACTGGCAAAATCCACGCCGTCAATCACCACGCGCCCCTCGCTGGCTCGCGTGAGTCCTCCTAAAAGATAGAAAAGAGTGGATTTACCAGATCCGGACGGCCCGACGATGGCGACAAACTCACCCGGCTCGACAGCCAGCGTCACTCCGCGCACCGCAGCCACCTGGATGCGCCCGGCGGCGTACACCTTGGTCAGATTTTCGGCAACAATAATAGGTTTCGACTGTTCGGTGGGCACGTCTGCCATTGTAAAGGCTAAAGGCTGGGCGGCTTGCTGAGCCTCTACCGATAGGACAGTATCACCAACGCTTGCAATAGGAACGGGCGCGCCTTTTCGGCTGGGCTGATGCTCGACTACTTCTTCGTGGTGTCCGAGGATGGCTGGCTCGGTTGACTGGGCGTCGCAACCTGCGTCTGCGGGGCCTGTTGTTGCGGGGCCGGGGTCATCGCACCTGGATTTCGGGCTCGCTCAAGCGTGTTTTGCGTTTGGGTCATTGTGATCGGGCTGCGGCCTTCATTCAGGGGCGTCATACCAAGGGTAGGACGGGCATCGTTCGCAAATGCCGTGATCCCCTTGAGGCCCACATTAATCCGTGCATTCTTTTCGTCGCTCATTTGCGGATACTCCAAGATACATTTTCGCTCACAAAGACCATCGTCCCGACCAGCCCCGCAAGGAAAAGCACAGATCCGGATACAGCGCAGATCGTCACCCATCGTGACCAAGCACTCTTCTTATTGAAGAATTCTGCCCTGTCCTCTATGTAGTACTTGTATAGGTAATCGAGATGGGCTTTTTGCGCTTGCATCCCAAACTGGAAGGAAGCAATCGTTACGACGATGCAGGACGCAAACGAAATCCATGAAAGGTAGAGCCAAGGCAGCCACCCAGCTTGATTTAAAGGAATTATGTCCTTGATGAACGCCAGGGACAACCCCAACGCTCCGCTCGAAAACGTGAGGAGGCCTTTGTCGAATTGGTCAGAACTCGCCTGCTGGTCCGCCCGTGCCTGATTGGAATGTGTGTCGTACAGCTCTTCTCGACGCGTCTTTGCGCGCCCTTTGGGTCCGGGCGAATCGCCAGCCCCGGGATCGCTGTTCGACTCAGATGAATTCGCGTTATCACGGCTCATCGCGGTCTCCTCGCGGCGGTTATTAAAGGCGAAAAACGCGTCATAGAACTGCTTTTGGTTTTTCGTCCCGATTATAGGTCCGCCGAAGGTCCATGAAAAGGCATTTCCGAGTCATTCATTTCAGGCCGACATGCCGCAGGTTCTACAATAATTCTGCATATATCTCCAACGCAGGATTCCCCTTGATGACCGCTGAACTGAAATCCTCCCTCGTCACTTCGCTCGAAGCGGCCGCTGCCAAAGCCGGCCTCACGCTCGTCTCCGCCGCGCAGGGCGCCGACTTTCACGGCCATCCTACCGCCGTCTTCGAGCTCGGTCTGCCCGGCACGGAGGCCGCCGGCCGTTCATTGAAACTTGAACTGTCCGAGACCTTCGACTTCGATAAGCCCAATCTGCTGCCGGAGATGACCGCGCACCTGGCCGGCGAAGCCAAGCGCCTGCGCAATCCCCGCCCCGAGTGCTACGTCACCCTGGGAGGATTGCCCATGGCCTTTGAGAAGTTCGAGTGGCCTTTTCATCGCTCCACGTCCGGCGCCGACACCCATATCGTTCACGGCGAATTGCAACTGGCCGACGGCGGAACGCACGGCTTGCACGCCAAAATCTCCGCCTCCGTCACGCTCACTTTTGCTGAGATCGTGCCCGCCATGGAGCAGCCCTATGCCGAGACCTTCGTCTACAACGCGGTCCGCAAGACGGTTGACATGGGCCAATTGGAATTTGTGAAGTCTGGCAACCGCCAGCCCGTGCCCGTCACCACGCGGTACTACAGCCGCTGGCAAAAGAAGTTCATCTTTACCGAGACCGACGACCAGGAGCGCCTGCGGTATTTGTTGAGCAAGGTCTACTGGCTCTCCGGAGTTCTCGGCGATTCCAAACCGATCTGGATCGCCGATCCGCGCGATGCGCAGTACCTGAATACTTCAGAGGCGGATTTGCTGCGCATGGCCAATCACGAAGCCGGCGAAGGACTGATGGTTGTCGAAGGCGAGTTTGCCGCGGCCACGCCCGCGCTCATGGCCCGCGCCGCCGAATATCACGCCATGCTCGAAGCCGCGCTCGACTTCACCAAGCCGAAATTCAACGAGAGCATGCGCGCCGGGCACGCCAATATGTAACGGTCAACGCCCCGCACGCAAAATTTCAGATGCCGCTGGCTTTTTGCAGAAGCGATCGCATTCCTGTACCACCGCCCTCGCAAATCTGCGGTACACTCTCTGCAATCCTTCTGGAGCGCAAAATGCCGTACTGTGCGGGTTGCGGGTGTCCGTATAACTTTGGCGCAAGATTCTGCAACAACTGCGGCGCAGCTTTGCAAGGAATCGTAGCGCCGCCTCCGACAGCATGGACGGGACCGCCTCCCGCAGTACCCGTTCTTCCTGTCGCTTATGTATTACCTCCGCCGAAGAGCGTCGGCGTCGCGCTTCTCCTCACCTTTTTCTTCGGCCCTCTCGGAATGCTCTATAGTACCGTGCCCGGCGCGCTGGTCATGCTTCTGATCTCGATTGTTCTTGGCGCTCTCACAATGGGCATTTCCCTCTTCATCACCTGGCCGATCTGCATGGTTTGGGCCGCCATTGCCGCGCAGAACCATAACCGGATGCCGCGCTGAAGCTGGCATTCTGTTCCCTATTCCCTACTGGCTACTCCCTGCCTTTTACAGCGCCCCGCCGCACCCCGCACAGAACCGTGCGCCTGCCACATTCGCGAACTGGCACTTTGCGCACGTCGTCATCGCACCCTGTTGCGGCGCGGCCATTGGAGGCATCGGCAGCGGCACGTTCACCATCGCACTTCCCGGATGTCCCCACATCGGCACAGGAATTCCCAGCGACGCCGCAATGGCCGACGCCTGCATGGCGTTGTACTCACGCACGCGCCCCGGCATGAAGAAGCACTCGAAAAAACCAATGATCCCCGGAATGCCTGTCCAAAAAAAGCAGGCGTAGAGGATCCCCAAACCCGTACGCCGCAGATAAAACTGATGCAGCCCGAAGCTGCCCAGGAACAGCGCCAGCAAAACGCCCACCACCTCGTCGCGGCGCGCCGCCTCGTATTGCTGGTAAAAAATGGCTTGCGGGTTGGGATATGCGTACGTGCTCATGAAGGTTTCTCCTTGCCTCATTCAGGGCCTGTTCCCATTACGCAGTCGCGCATCGCGCAGTTCCCGCAGCCGGCTCCGCCCCGGAGGGGCGAACGATAATAGCCCAGGACAAGCCCGCATCAGCGGGCGCTGTCCTGGGACTGCGACAGTCTATCAACCGCGCCCCGTAGGGCCGCCCGAATCTTTGCACGTGATTTTCGAGAGAGCGCCGCCGAAGAGCCCAGACCCGCACACTCGAATCAGCACCGCTGCCATTGTCCCACAGCCTCGCGCACCCTTAACATCGAAATTGCCATGAACTCGACCCCCACCCAACCCAATGCAAAATCCGGCGGCGCCTTTCTCATTGGCGGCGATCTGCCCGTTCACCGCCTCGGTTACGGAACCATGCGCCTTGTGGGCGACGGCGCGTGGGGCGAGCCCGCCGACCCGGAAGAATGCCGCCGCGTGCTGCGCCGCGCCGTCGAACTCGGCGTCACCCTGATCGACACCGCCGACGCCTACGGACCCGAAATCGCCGAGCGGCTCATCGGCGAAGCGCTGGCGCCTTACGCGCCGGGCGTCGTCATCGCCACCAAGGGCGGCATCACGCGCCAGGGCCCCGCGAAAACCGAATACGTGGGTCGCGCCGGCTATTTGATTCAATGTGTCGAGATGAGCCTGCGCCGTCTCAAGCTCGAGCGCATCGACCTCTATCAATTACATCGAATCGACCCGCGCACTCCGCTCGAAGAATCTCTCGGAGCGCTCCGCCGCATGCAGGAGCAGGGAAAAATCCGCCACATCGGCCTGAGTGAAGTCACGCCCGCCGAGATTGAGGACGCGGAAAAGATCGTTCCCATCGTCACTGTCCAGAATCGATACAGTCTGGCTGACCGGCGTCATGAAGAAACGCTGAACTATTGCGAACGGCGCGGCATTGGCTTCATGCCGTGGTATCCCTACGCGGGTGGAAAAATGCTCAAGCCCGACCATCCCGCCGCGCAGGCTCTCAGCAGCATCGCCGCAAAGCACGGAGCCACTGTTCCGCAGCTTTCCTTAGCCTGGTTGTTGCATCGTTCGCCGGTCCTCGTGCCCATTCCCGGCACATCAAAGCTCGCACATCTAGAAGAAAATGTTGCCGCGGCGCAGCTCCGCCTCGCCGCCGAAGACTGGGCCGAAGTGGAAGCAGCGGCCAGGAACGTTTCTTAGTCCCTCAGTCCCTCAGTCCCTTAATCCCTGCCTTTACATCGCTCCCGTCCGCATCACCGTGCCACCCGGCATCACCATGGTTGCGTCCGTCTTCTTGCCGCTCTGCTGCTTCGCCTTCAGCATGGCGAACATGGTCTTCATATTGCATGCCTGTTTGCGCGCCGCCGCCATGGTTGTGGGCGAAACCGTGCCGCTATAGCAATTCATCGACGCGTATTCGGTGGTCACGCCGATCGGCAGCACGTAGTGATACGCGCCGCTGGGGAACTCCGGCGTGGCGCTGGTGATGCCGTTGCATGCATCCAGTTGCGAAACGCTGATCACGTTGCCGTTGATGTCGCGGCCGCCGTAAATGGGGAATCCGTCGAGCGCAATGCCGATGATGTGCGAGGGACCGGTGCTCGTGTCCACCTGCGAAGTGACGCAGCTTGGATTGCCATGCGCGTGCCAGGTGGTGCCGTTGCTGTGCGAGTTGCACTGGTCGATAAAGTAGGCGGTCTGCTGCACATTGTTGCTGTCGGTGAATGTGTACGACCCGTTATCGGCGACGGCCGCCGTCGTCCCATTCATCTCGAAGGGATTGAACATCGCCGTGCCCGAGATCAGGTAGCCGATGGCGCCCAGGTTGGTTGCGGTGGTCGTGCTTGCCTTGGTGGGGCAATCGTTCAGAGTCACCGTCGCGCCCTCCAGCGAGGGCTTGATCATGCTCGCGTAGGAGATCAGGGCCAGGGGCGTATTCGTCACCGCCGTATGGGCCACCACCGTCTCGCTCCCGCTCGCCGGCGCCAGGTAATACGCATTGGGCGTCGAATCCGGCTGGCCGGTGGTGGTGATCGTAATCTCGCAGCTCGATGGAAAGCTCACCGTCACCGTCGCGCCCCATGCAACGGACTTGTAGGCCTCGGCATATGGGTCGGTTGTGGTTGAGCCGGTGGTCGTCGTCGTGGTGGTTGAAGAAGCGACCGTGCCGCCTCCGCATCCGACAACGGCGGCCGGTATCACCAGAAGGGCTGCGGCCAGGCCACACAGGCAATACTGGCCCCTGCGATTGGGAAAGTGCATGCGTTTGACCCCCGGGGAAGATCGGTGCTCAAAACATCGCTTTCTTTGACGATAGCGGACCGTGACAGCACTACAAGCCTGCCGGAATTATTTTCGCCGCCGCCCTGCCGGTTTATCCTTGCCTCGATGCCGAAGACGCTCTCGGTCGCCCTCATTACCCGCAACGAAGCGGCCAACCTGCCGCGCACCCTGGCCAGTGTGCGCTGGGCCAACGAAATCGTCGTCGTCGACTCCGGCTCGACCGACGCAACCCTCGCCATTGCCCGCAGCGCCGGCGCGCGCGTCTTTGAGGAGCCGTGGAAAGGCTTCGCCGCGCAGAAAAACTCCGCCATCGCCCACTCGATCAGCGACTGGATCCTCTCGCTCGACGCCGATGAAGAGGTGAGCCCGCAGCTGGCGCAGGAAATCCAGGCCCTCCTCGCGGGCGAACCCGCCTTCAGCGCCTACCGCATCCCGCGGCTGAACCATTTTCTCGCGGTGCCGCTGCGCCACGGCGGCTACTGGCCCGATCCCAAGCTGCGCCTCTTTCGCCGCGGCGCGGCCCAATTTGCCGACCGCCCAGTCCACGAATCGATGCAGGCCAATGGACCAGTGGGCCAACTCAAAGGACCTCTCATCCACCACTGCTACCCCACGCTCTCCGATTACATCGAGCACATGAACCGCTACAGCTCGATCGCCGCCGAGGCGCTCATCAACTCAGGCCGCGCCCGCACCTCCTGGCCGTGGCTCGCGTGGAATGCGCTTCTCAACCCCGCCGCCACCTTCCTCTATAACTATGTTTTCCGGCTTGGCTTTCTCGATGGCCGCGCGGGACTCCTGCAGCACATCAACCACTCGTTCTACATCCACTGGAAGTTTGCCAAGGCCTGGCACATGGCGCAGGAGAAACGATCCGCCGGCCGCTGACTCATTCCCGAAGTCCCTTAGTCCCGTGAATTCTCAACGCCCACGCACGTGCGCCACAAACCGAATCATCCGCACCAACAGTAAAAGCACCACCAGCGCCACGCCCAGAATCAGCAGCAGATTGCCGCCGCGCGCCGTCGCTCTTCTCGTCTTGGCTTTGCGCTTCATGCTGAAAGTTGAACCTCATCATACCGCGCGCGCCGCCGACGCAACGTCGGGTGCCCCGTCCAAGCTCTGCTTGGGCGGGATGTGCTGACTTGCCGACTTGCTGACTCGCTTATCCCAACCCCTCCCTTGCCGTCCGATCCGTTATCCTTCTTGCTAAGCGAGGTACGACCCATGGCCATTGCCCTACTGAGCGGCGCAAGAAACAAGAAGGTCCTGGCTGCCCTTGAGGGCAACTGGCAGGCCGAGATGGAGGGCTTCCACACCTACACCGCCCTGGCCGACCGCGACGAAGACCCCGTCCGCGCGCAGGTTCTGCGCCACCTGGCCCAGGCCGAAATCGAGCACGCCATTTTATGGGAAGGCCGCATCAAGGAACTGGGCGGACCCCAGCCCGTCTACGCCGGTGGACCCGGCGGCCAGGCCGACTCGCTGGCCAACCGCGCCGGGGGCATGCGCATGGCGCTGCGCCGTCTTGAGATCGAGGAAAGCCGCGACATCGCCCGTTACGGCGAGCAACTCAAAGCCCTCGGCGACGAGGGCTCGGTCGCCATCCTCGAGCACGTCGTCCAGGACGAAAAAGACCATTATCGCGAGCTGGGTTCGCTCATTCGCGGCCACTACACCGCTCCCGCCGGCGCGCCCAAAATCGACGCCAAAGCCGTGCTCGAAGAGATGCTGGCCAAGCGCAACCAGGGCCGCAAGCAGCCCGGCGCGTGGATCGGCGACGCCATCTACGGCGTCAACGACGGACTGGGCGCCATCTTCGGCATCGTGTCGGGTGTGTCGGGAGCGACCGCCGGCGACCCCAAATACGTGCTCCTCGCCGGCCTCTCCGGCATGATCGCCTCCGCGCTCTCCATGGGCTCCGGCGCGTATCTAGCCGCCAAGAGCGAGCGCGAAATCTACCACGCCGAGATTTCCCGCGAACGTGAAGCCATCCAGATGAACGGACCCGAGGCCCGCGAACTGCTTCAGCTCTACTACCAGGTCAAGGGACTGCCCGAAGAAGACGCCATTCACATGGTCAACCACATCGCCAGCGACCCCGAGCAGTTGCTGCGCGCGCTGGCCGCCGAGCGTCTCGGCTCCAGTGAAGAAGCCCTCGCCAACCCTCTCGTCTCCGCCACGTCCGGCGCGTTGTCCACGGCCGTCGGCGCCATCATCCCGGTCATTCCCTTCTTCTTCATGCAGGGAATCCCGGCCGTCATCGCCGCGGCCGTCATCTCCCTCGCCGCGCACTTCGCCGTCGGCGCAGCCAAGTCGCTCATTACCGTGCGCTCCTGGTGGTCTTCCGGCCTCGAAATGACCGTCGTCGGAGCCGTCGAAGGCGCTGTCACCTACGGCATCGGCGTCCTGCTCGGCAGAGGTGGGATGTAGGCGACTCAAATTAGAAGATTTACGTCGCAGATCGCCGCTAATTTCAGGTCCAGCCCCATTGACACATATTATGTGCGCACGTATACTGTGCTCATGAATATTACTCTCTCCATCGACGAAAAGACCGTCGCCCGCGCCCGGGAAAGGCTGCGCGCGGTCGGCAAGAGCGTGAACGAGGACATTCGCGAGCGCCTGCGCCACGTAGCCGGGGAGGATGACCGCGACATCGAGCGTTGGTCCGAGGAGTTGCGCAGTCTCTCCGGTAAGGGAGACTCCCACGGTTGGCGCTTTAACCGGGATGAGATTTACGAGCGGAGGTAGTTTGCTGCGGTCATTCATCGATACGAACGTTCTCGTGTATACGGACGACCAGGCAAATTCCGCCAAACAAAAGCGCGCGCTCGACATTCTGAATGTGCAAAAACAGTCGGCCTCCGGCGTTGTGTCTCTGCAAGTACTCCAGGAGTACTTTGTTACGGTTACCCGAAAGTATGGCGTGGGCCCTGCATCCGCTCGCCGAAAGGTCGAACTCTTCGCCACGTTCGATGTTGTTGAACCCGCATTGACTGACGTTCTGTCAGCGATCGATCTCCATCGGCTTCGCAGCCTCTCCTACTGGGATGCGTTAGTCATGCATTGCGCACGACGAGCTGGCTGCCAACAGGTACTTTCCGAAGACATGCAGCACGGCCAGATCATCGACGGCGTCAGGATCGTCAATCCGTTTATCTAGAAGAATCATTTCGCGCTAAAATAAGAACTGCAGTGACCCTCCACCACCCCATCCCGGCCCTCCTCTAGCGGGGCCCGCCGCATACACCCTCCCTGCGCCAATTCACTTTCTTCACTTTCCACCACTCTCATCCAAAACCCGAAAGGCACGGAGTGCCATGATCATCGATCGACTCGAACAAATGGAGCAGCGCCACAACGAAATGCAGGCGCAGTTCGCGCTGCCTGAGGTCCTTAACGACCACGAAAAATACCAGAAGGTCGCCAAGGCCCTGCGCGAGATCGAAACGCCCGTGGAAAAGTACCGCGAGTTCAAGCAGGTGCACCAGGGCCTGGCCGAAGCGCGCCAGATGCTCGCTGAAAGCGACGCCGATCTGCGCCTGATGGCGCAGGAGGAAATCGCCGCGCTCGAGCCGCGCGCTGCGGCCCTCGAAGAAGAGCTCAAGGTGCTGTTGCTGCCCAAGGACCCCAACGACGAGAAGAACATCATCCTCGAAATCCGCGCCGGCACCGGCGGCGACGAGGCTTCGCTCTTTGCCGCCGAAATCTTCCGCATGTACACGCGCTTTGCCGAGCAGAAGCGCTGGAAGGTCGAAGTGCTCTCGCTCTCTGAATCCGGCATCGGCGGCTACAAGGAAGTCATCGCCATCATCGAAGGCGAACGCGTTTACTCGCAGCTCAAGTGGGAGAGTGGCGTGCACCGCGTGCAGCGCGTGCCTGAAACCGAGCAGCAGGGCCGCGTGCACACCTCCGCCATCACCGTCGCCGTGCTGCCTGAAGCGGAAGAGGTCGACATCAAGATCGAGGCCAAGGACATCCGCATCGACACCTTCTGCTCCTCGGGCCCCGGCGGCCAGTCGGTGAACACCACCTACTCTGCCGTGCGCATCACCCACCTGCCCACCAACACCGTGGTCAGTTGCCAGGACGAGAAATCGCAAATCAAGAATCGCGAAAAAGGCATGCGCGTGCTGCGCTCGCGCTTGTATGAAATGGAAATGGAAAAGCAGAACGCCGAACTCGCCCAGGCCCGCAAGCAGCAGGTTGGCTCCGGCGACCGCAGCGAGAAGATTCGCACCTACAACTTCCCGCAGAATCGCGTCACCGACCACCGCATCGGCCTCACCCTGCACCAGCTCGATCTGGTGATGCAGGGCCGCCTGCAACCCATCGTCGACGCGCTCATCGCCCACTACCAGGCCGAGCAGTTGAAGGGCGAAACGCAAGCCGCGTAATTACACAAACAAAATCCGCATCGGCGCTTCCGCCGCCACACTGCTGTGCGCTTCGTCGGCCAGCTCGCCGGTCACGCGATTCCGCGCGAACACGCTGATCAGATTCGAATCCTGGTTGGCCACCAGCATCCATCGCTCCGTGGGATCGAGTGTGAAATTGCGCGGCGTCTTGCCTCCGCAATTCGACCGCTTCATCGGCGTGAGCTTGCCCGTGGCGAAATTGGCGTGGAACGCGTAGAGGAAGTTATCACCACGATTGGCAAAGTAAACAAACCGTCCGTCACGCGTGATCACCGTATCGCAGCCTGTCGAGGCGCCGGTGGAACCCGCGGGCAGCAACTCGACGCGATCGACAAACGTCAGACCTCCGTCGTCCTTATGCCAATCGAGCACATCCACCGTCGAAACCAGCTCGTTCATGGAGTACGCCGTGCGGCCGTTGGGATGGAAATGCAGCGTGCGCGGGCCGGACCCGGGCGCGCCGCGATAGATTCCCGCGTTCGCCATCTCGGCCGTGGCCGGATTCGGTCTGTAAATATGGATCGAATCGCCGCCGAGGTCGTTGATGTAGGCGAAGCGATTGTCGGGCGAGAACGACGCAAAGTGGGCGTGCGCCGTCTGCTGCCGTGCGGGGTTCGGTCCGTGCTCAGCGTAATGCTGGGTCCACACCGCCTCGCTCAGCTTGCCACGTCCGATCAGGAAGCTGGCCGCGCTTGCTCCTGTGTAGTCCGCCGCCAGCAGCATGCGCCCCGTGCGATCAACCGCCACGTGGCACGTCCCCGTCCCTGCCGAGTTGTGCGCAGCGCGCGGAACCAGGTTTCTATAGTCGAGCCAGAAGCTGGAAACCTCGCCCGTTGGTTTGCCGTTGAAACTATCAAGCTCTGAAGCCGCGAAGATGAAAGCCTCATCGGGTCCATACGAATAAGCGTCGAGCCAAGCGACCGTCGGGACCTTGGCAGCGACACCGGCGGCCGCAAGCTCACCCGAATCCGGATCAAAGTCGTACAAAAGAATTCCGTTCTCGCCATGCGAGCCAATGAGGACCCTCGTTTTGGCTTGTCCCTGCGCGGCAGCGCGCAGAAAATTGGGCGCAGCGATCGCTGCAATTGTGGCTGAAGCGGTCTTTAGAAATTGACGGCGAGTTGGATTTCTCATGGCAGAAGCTATTGTCGCCCACCGCGTCAGCCGCGCGCCAGACAGCAAAAAATGCGGGCGCCGCGGGCATGATTCGCCGAGGCGAATCATGCCCGGAAGGATAGGCGCCCGCGCTCGCGTAACAGCAAGGTCAGAGCTGCTTTACGCTAATCCAGCCTGAAATCGACGTTAATCGTGGTCTCCACTTCCACGGGCTCGCCGTTCAGCAGATACGGCCGGTAACGCCACTGCCGCACGGCTGCAAGCGCGGCCGCCTGCAACAACTCCGGCCCGCCCACCGCGCGCAGGTTTTCGATGGTTCCATCGCGCGAGATCGTCGCCTGCAACTCAACCCTGCCCGCGACGCGCATCTCGCGCGCCATCGCCGGATAGACGGGAAGGACCTTGTCGATCAACAGGCCTTCCATCACGCCCGAGGAGATGTGCGGCTTCGCCTGCACCGCCGGACGCACCACCGGCCGCGCGCCGCCGCAGTTGAACGGATCACATCCGATGCCCGGAACAGATCCGGTACCGGGACCGCCGAGGCTCATCACGTCCCCTGAAATCCTGGGCTCCATCGTGGTGGGAATCCAGGGGTCCCTTGGAATCCTTGAGGGCGCCTGCAAAACTCCTGCAGGCATCTCTGTTTGCGAAGCCGTCGCAGGCGCCTGCCGAACCACCGGCCTCGTCTCCTCGACGGGCGCGGGCGCTTCCAGCAAGCTGATGTACATCATCCGCGGCAACGCCGAAGGGTAAATGAGGGGAATCGCGATCAGCAGTGCCAGAATCGACCCGTTCAGGCCGAATGTCGCCAGCATCCAGTTGCGGCTGCGCGTGTGGATCGTGCCCATCGATTCAAACGTTGCGTCTTCAAACATGGCCGCCTCCCCGAGGGTCTGCTCACACTATTGGGGTGGATGGCGTTGCGAACGAAAATTCGGCCAGACGAGGCGACGGCCGAAGGCTGTGGCAGGCCCCACAGTCGAGGCCGGCAACGAAGTATGGCCGAATTTACGTCGCAACCCGAAGGGATGGGGCCAGTTTTCCCGATTTCGTTGTCGCTCGTCGCTCCAGTGATTGACCACAGCGCGCTCCTCGCTCCTAGAACTCGAAAACACTGGCTCCCGTCGCCACCATCCCAATAGTGTGACCAGACCCTAAGACCTCGAATTCAGCCGCGCCGTTTGGGAGGGCGGAAGACCTGCCGCGGAGCGTGAGCACTCAATTCGCACGCAAGCGGCGTTCCCGCCCGCGAGCACTCAACGCTTCGGGCGGGGATTCACGGCCCTCCGATCATCCCGTTCGGTACCACTGTGCTTGTGTAGACACCACGCACGCGAAAACTGTTCCCGGATTGCGGAGAAAATTTCGCGGCGAACGGCGAGCGCCTTGAGCGGAGCCATAGGAAACCGCGCGTTCCCAGCCGCCGGCATTCCACTCTTTCTTGCGGGAGCCCTGGGCGTGGCGTGAGCGCGAAGCGCTGAAAGCTAAAAGCTGAGAGCGGCTCTCTCCAGCCGCGCTTCCACCTGCCGGTCGAAGCGGATCAGCGCGATCCACATGCCGTCGTCGCGTCGCTCCCACACCATGGTCCCGCCCAGTTCCTGCGCAATCAGTTCCGGAGGTAGATCGTGGTGCAAACCGAAGTAGCGCAGGTCGAGCGCCTCGCCGGGCCAATTCGATAGCGGCGGATCGTACTTGGTGGAGAAGACCAGCGCCGCCGAATACTTCTCCGGCTCCGCGGCCGCGCGCGCAACCTCGCCGGCGGTAAAGTCGTCAATGGCGAACACGTCCCACGGTTTTTTCACGTAACCCAGTTCGGGCTTCGTGAGTTCGTCGCTCACGGGCCACGCCGTCAGAACCGTCGCATCGGGATAAAGCTTCTTGAGCTGCGCAATGCCGGCCTGGTGCATGCGAATCACGTGCACGTACGCCAGGTTATCTTCCGGCGCAAATCCATAGGGCGGATTCACGAAGAGCCCGGCAATGAACGCCGCGGCGACCAGCAGCGTCAGCCCGTACCAGTAAGGCGCGCGCCGGTACAACGTGTATACGGCCAGCAGCAGCACCAGCGGATACATGGGCAGCAGATAACGCGTGAGCAGTGCGCCGCCCAGTACGCTGAAGAGCACCGCGTTGGCCAGCAGCAGAGAGAAAATTCGCAGCCGCACCAGCGAATCGAGCGTCGCCCGGTCGTGCCCCTCGGCATCGACGCGGGGGTTGAGCAGCAATGCGGCCAGGGCCATCGTCACCGGCACAAAAAGATTCATGTGCGCCGTCAAGTGCAGGATGCGATGCCCGAATGCCGCCAGAATCCGCAGCGGGGCAAGCGTCGCCTCCGCGTTGTAGCGCAAAAACTCCGGATTGCCGAAAAGAAACCCGGTCTTCGCGTAGTGATACGCGTACCACGCGCCCAGGGGCACAACACAACTTGAGAGCCACGCGGCCTCGCGCCAAAATCTCCAGCGCACCGGCCCTCCGCTCCTGAATCCCACGGCCAGGTTCACCGCCGCCAGCGTCAGCGGAATTACAATCGCCGTCTCCTTTGAAAGCGCGGCGGCCGCAAACCACAACGCGGCGGCCCACGGCGTGCGGCTGCGATTGGGCAGCGCGAAATTCAATCCCCACAATGTACAGGCCGCGGCAAAAATGTCGGCGTGGGCCAGCGAGCTTTGCGCGAACCAGATCGGATAAAGGCCCGTGAGAAGCACGGTCCAGAACGCCACCGAAGCCACGCCCACCAGGCGCATCGCCAGCCGCCACACTGCCAAGAGGCCCAGCGTCGCCACCAGCAGTACCGCTTCGCGCGTCACCTCGGGATAAAAACCAGCAGCCTTCCAGCACAACGCCAGGTAGATGCTCGGCAGCGGCGGATGCGCATTGGTGAGCGTGCTGGTGGGGATGAGCGAGCCGGTGCGGAAGAAGTCCCACGCCGCGGGAATATAGTACCCCGCCTCATCCCAGTAGTAGGGCAGGCGCAGCAGCGTAAAGTGGCTCAGGTACAGCGCCACAAAGATGACCGGAAAGACCATCCACAGCGGCAGCGGCGCGTCCAGCCGCGGAGTAAAGATTCTTCCCAAGCGCAACAAGTTGCTCCTTAAAAAACCAGCTTCCAGCTTCTAGCCCCTGGCTTCTAGCCGGTTCTTCAGATGCGACGCTCCCAATGTCAGCGCGCCGGTTTCTCTCGTTGAGCCGAGACGGCGCCGGTTTCGCCGCACTGGCTGGAAGCTGGAATCTGGCGGCTAGTTGACGGGTCCGCGCGGAAAACCCTGGTTCTGCGGCTCCAGGTTCAGCGTGCCGAAGGCCTGTTCGTATTGCGCAATGTTCTGGCCCAGCACGTTCATCAGAGCCTTGGCCTGTTGCGGGCTCAAAAAAATGGCCTGGTGGTTGCGGATGTTCACCTGCTCAGGGCTTTCGCTGGAGGCGAGGCCGAAAACAAGCTGGAAATCCCACACACTCACGCGCACCTGCACGCTGTTCGCGTAGGACTCGCGGTAATCGGCAGTCTGGGTCAAATTCACTTGGGGCTGTTGCGGTGTCGGACTCATAATGATTTCAGATTACGCCATAAAGCAGCCGCTAGCTTTTAGCTTCTAGCTACTAGCCCCTCCGTGCAAAACCGAAACTTGACGCTCCCGCACGAAAGAGCTGGAAGCTTGGAGCTAGAAGCCGCTTTTCAGGTCGCCGGCTAGCGGGCAATTCCCGCAGCGTGCCGTGCGCCCGCAGTGCGCCTTGCCCACGGCCACGGTCAATGCATGAAATTCGTTGTAGAGCCGCCTGTGGTTTTCTTTCGCATCGCCGGCAAATGCGCGCCGCGTCAAATCGGTCAGCGCGTCATACGAGATCCTGGCGCGGCCTGGCGCAGCCTTCAGCAGTCCATGCCTGTCGGCGATGCGCCGCAAATATTCATCCGCCACCGGAACCGCGTGTCCGAGCGCGTAGAGCAGGATCGCATCGGCAGTTTCGGGGCCGACGCCCGGCAAATCCAGCAGCCGATCGCGCAGCGCCGCGGTCGGCACGCAGGCAAGATCTTCGAGCGATCCGCCGAACTCCTTGTCGAGCATGGCGACGAATGCCTTCAACGCGGGCGCTTTGCGCTTATAAAACCCTGAGGGTCGGATCAGCCTGCGCAGCTTTGCCAAAGGAACCTTGCGCAGGCCCTCCACCGTGAGCGCGCCCGCCGCACGCAGGTTTTCGAGCGACCGTTCCACCGCCTTCCACGCCGTATTCTGCGTGAGATACGCGCCCAGGATCACCTCAAACGGCGTCTTGGCCGGCCACCAGTGCTGCGGACCATACGCGCGCAGCAACGCATCGTGCATGCGGCGCAGGCGCTGGGCAGGATCGGGCGGTCGGCGAGAAGTCACGGCTGACTTTAGGATAAGGGGAGAACGGTACGCATGCATTCGGCGCTACCAAGGAGATCTGCATGAAGAGTCACACAGAATACCTGGTCTTTGAAACTCGCAAGCGTCGCGAGATGGTGCACATCACCGACGAAGTGGAAAAGATTGTGCGCCGCAGCGGCGTGAAAGACGGCCTATGCTTCGTTTCGCCCATGCACATTACGGCCGCCGTCTACGTGAACGATCATGAGAGCGGGCTCATTGAGGACATCGGCAAATGGCTCGAGGAGCTGGCCCCTGCGCGTCCCGATTACAAGCACCACCAGACCGGCGAGGACAACGGCGACGCGCACCTCAAGTCGCTGCTCCTGCACCACGAGACGACTCTGCCTGTCACCGACGGCCATCTCGATCTCGGCACCTGGCAGCGCGTCTTCTACGCCGAATTCGACGGCCAGCGCCGCAAGCGGGTGATCGTAAAAGTGCTGGGAGTGGAATAGCGGAGCTAACTCCGCTTATTCATCCGTCACCTTCCGCCACGGCCCGGAGGGAGCTGCGGCGACGGACCCGGCAAAGTTAAGCTCGGTCCGCGGCAGCACCACAAGATCCACGCGCCGGTTCTCTGCGCGGCCTTCCGACGTATCGTTGCTGGCCACGGGATGAAATTCCGCATACCCCGCGGCCGACAGCCGGTCGGCTGGAATCGCCTTCATCTCCAGAAACAGCCGGGCAATGTGCGTGGCGCGCGCCGCCGAAAGCTCCCAGTTGGAGTCGAACTCCGAGTTATGGATGGGCACATTATCGGTGTGGCCCTCGATGCGCATATCGTAGGGCGTGGCGGCGAGACGGTCGGCGATCTGGCGCAATGTCGGCAGGGCCTCCGCCTTGGGTGTCGCCGAGCCGGAATCGAAAAATCCCGCCTCGCGCAGGCTGATCACCAGTCCATCGCGGCCCATCTCCAGCGCAACCGTGTGCGTAGCAATTTGTTTGGCCAGCGTCTGTGCCAGGTCCTGGCGGACGCGGTCGAGGTCGTACTTGACCTGCATCGGCGTGAGCAATTCCTCACCCATCGCAGCGTTTGCCGGCCGGGTCGCGTCCTGTGTACCTGCCGTTTGCCTGGAATCCGAGAAAGCTCCCATGGATCTAAAAGCCGAGTCGATGGCCTGCACAACCTGGACCTGCTTCTTCTGGTCGGCCCGCGCAAAAGCATAGAGCACTACGAAAAATGCGAAGAGCAAGGTGATGAAATCGGCGTACGACACCAACCAGCGGTCCTGGCCGGCGCGACCCCGGGGCACGCGCGTCCTCATGCGGCGCGCTCCCTTTGCTCCTGGTTCGAGCCATCCAGGAAGCCCGTCAGTTTGATCTCGAGCATGCGCGGATTCATGCCCTCCAGAATCGAGATCACGCCTTCCAGCATCATCTCGCGCCGCCGGTGGCTGTTGTGAATGCGCAGCCGCATCTTGCCGGCGAAGGGCAGAAAG
>Ga0181520_10006229_pt1 | contig 18426 bp, 18 predicted proteins | sample PEATcosm2014_Bin_29_FD_132451 | JGI IMG/M metagenome (GOLD analysis project Ga0181520, IMG submission 132451) | Peatland microbial communities from MTU Mesocosm Facility, Houghton, MI, USA - PEATcosm2014_Bin02_30_metaG | ecosystem: Environmental > Terrestrial > Soil > Wetlands > Peat | place...
CACGCTGGAACTGATGCAGGTCGCGAAGGCCGACCGGCTTGGCCTGGTGGCGTTCGCGGGTGATGCGTTTTTGGAATGTCCGCTGACGATTGACAACACGGCATTCCAGGAAAACGTGCAGGCGCTGGACGTGAACTCGATTCCGCAGGGCGGCACGGCGATCGCATCGGCGATCAACACCGCGTTGACGGCGTTCAAGGAAAAAACGCGGCACAAGGTGCTCGTGCTGTTCACCGACGGCGAGGACAACGACAGCGAGGCCGGCGCGCTCGAAGCGGCGCAGAATGCCGCGAAGGAAGGGTTGAAAATTTTCACCATCGGCATCGGCTCGGCGGAGGGAACGCTGGTGACAGTCGCCGGGGCGGATGGCAACACCGATTATATCCGCGACGAAAAAGGGCAGGTCGTGAAGTCGAAGTTGAATGAAGCGCTGCTGCAACAAATCGCCACGGCGGCGGGCGGATTTTATCTGCCGCTGCGCGGCGCGAACACGATGGACACACTTTACGAGCGCGGTCTCGCGCCGCTGCCGAAATCCGAGAGCAGGGAGCTTTTGATCAAACAGTATCACGAACAATTTCAATGGCCCCTGGCGGCGGCGGTTTTGCTGCTGCTGGCGGAAATGCTTTTGCCGGAGCGGAAAACCCCGAAGCAGTCCAAAGTCCAAAGTCCGAGGTCCAAGGCGGAAGCAGCGGCGCTCGCGGCGCTCGTTGGGCTTATATTGCTTCCAATCGCCGCAAACGCCTCGCCAGCATCCGCATTGCGCGATTATCAAGCCGCCAATTTCACGAATGCGCTTCAAGAATTCACGCAATTGGCGCGGGCGCGGACGAATGACCTGCGGCTGGTCTTCAACGCGGGCGACGCTGCCTATCGCGCGACCAATTTTGACCTCGCGCAAAGTTTGTTCCAGCAGGTCACGCTGTCGCCGGATTTGAAGTTGCAGCAGCAGGCGTTTTACAACCTCGGCAATGTGCAGTTTCAAAAGGCAAAACAGGCGGAGGATCTGGACGGACTGGAACAGGGTTTTGAAGACGCGGCGAAAATTTATGAGCGCGCCGTGACGCTGAACACAAACGACGCGGACGCCGTGTTCAACCTGAAATTTTCCAAAAACGCGGTGGAACAGATCCGGCAGATCAAGGCGGCCCTGCTCCGGGGGAAAAGCAGCGCCGATGCGGCGGTGCGGCGCGCGGAATTTCACACCGCGCTGGAAATCATGCAGGATCTCGCGCAGAAATACAAAATTGCCGGAAAGCAGTTTGAAGAGTTCAACAAGAAATTGAAGGACATTGATGACATCGCGACTCCTCATCAGCCTTAGCCTGCTGCTTGCGTGGCAGAAGGCTTGCGCGCAGCTTGCGCCCGCCGATGATTTTTTCAACGGCGGCGCGCAGTTTTACATTTCCAACAACATTCCGTCCGCGCTGGAACGCGTGGAGGCCGGGCGGAAACTTTATCCCGATGATGTAAAGTTGAAAAAACTGGAGGAATTGCTGAAGCAACAGCAGCAGTCGCAGTCGCAGCAAAGCCAGCAGCAACAGAACCAGCAAGATCAATCGCAACAACAGCAGGACAAGCAACAATCGCGGCAGCAAAAGCAAAATTCACAAGACCAGCAGAAGCAGGACCAGCAGAAACAAAATCAGGCTGATCAGAACAAAAACGAGCAGCAACAACAGCAGGAGCGGCAGAAATCGCCAGCCGAAAAAAAGGACGGCCAGCAAAACGGCCAGGATCAGGCGGTCGCCGCCGGGCAGATGACACCGGAAGAGGCCGGGCAATTGCTGGACGCGCAAAAAGACAATGAACAGATTCTCCAATTGAAACCGCAGGGCAAACCAGAGGATCAAAACCGGCCGATCAAGGACTGGTGACGCCGGCACGCCTCCCTGGGTTTTACGGTTTTGATTCCGGCGCGGCGTCTTCGATTTGTTTTTGCGCGCGGTTGACCAGCGCGAGCAGCGTGAGAGATGACGCGGCGGCGCGCTCGGCCTCCTCGATTTTTGCGAACTCGCCCAGCACCTCCGCCCGGGCCGGCTCGTCGCGCGTGGCGATGTCCTGTCCCGACCCGGCGCGCACGGCGCGCAAAACGTGGTGCGCATTAATGGCGTCGAGCGGGCGCGCGGGCGCATAGGAGGTTTCCGAGCCGGCAATTTCCGTGACGAGCCGCGAGGCAAGCAGCGGTTGCAAGACCTGTTGCGCGAGCTTGGTGGGGATGCCGAGCGCGGCGGAGAGTTGCTGGAGAGTGGCTGCCGGTTCGCCGCGCTGGAAATGCTGGCCGATGAGGGTCATCAGCCGGAGCGCGATGAATTCGCGTCCGCGCTGGTTCACGTTTTCGGCGAGTCTGTCCTGCAAATAAGACTGGCGGTTTTGCCAGGCATACGCGACCTGCGCGCCGAACAGCAGGATCACCCACGAAAAATAAAGCCCGGCCATGAAGACCGGCACGAGGCCGAGGCTGCCGTAAATCTTGCTGTTGGTGACGACACGCGAAACGTAGAGAAAGCCGAAGACGTTGTTCAAATGCCACAACGAGCCGCCGACGATGCCGCCGGCGAGCGCCGCGCCAAACCGGACCCTGGTGTTTGGCACGAGCAGATAAACCAGCGCGAACGCCAGCCACAGGACGACGAGCGGCACAAATTGAAAAACCAGTTCGCCGATGAACGGCGTCTTCCCGACCAAAATTTTCGCCGTTTGCAATTGCGATCCGCCCGCCAGGCCGAGCGCTCCGGCAATCAGCAGCGGGCCGAGCGTGATGGTCGTCCAGTAAAGCGCGATGCGCCGGAGCCAGTTGCGTCCGCGCGTGACGCCCCAAATGTCGTTGAAGGTGGACTCGATGCTCGCAAGCATTTGGATGGCGACATAAACCAGCAGCAACATGCCGATGACGCCGAGCGCGCCGCTGCGGGTGTTCTGGATGAATTCGTGGATGCGTTGCGCGGCCTCCTTTTGCGCGGCGTCCACCCGCGTGTCGGCCTCCGCCAGCGAAGCGGAATTGTCCCCGGTTGCCGCAGCCGGATTTGCCTCCGGAACAGAATTGGTCGCGGGCGGGATGAAGTTGGAAACAAGCCGGTCAATCGCCCCGTAAATTTGCTCCTCGCCCTGATGTTTGAGCAGGCTGCTGGTGACGCTGATGGCGACGGCGAGCAGCGGGATGAGCGCGAGCAGTGAGGTGTAGGACAGCGCCGCCGCGCGCGCCGGACAGCGGTTGCGCACAAAACTTCTCCCGACGAGCACCCAGAAATGCGCGAACCGTTCCAGCCGGTTGAATTCGGTTTCCGCGCCGGTGTGGACGCCGGTCAGGATTTTGACGAGCCGCGAGAACGACCTTTTCGCCATGCGAGATTACGCTAACAAAGCCGGACGCCAAGTCAACCGGATGCACAATCCGCTTTATCGCGCCGCCAAAATGCGCACAATGGCGTCGTGCGCGTCCGTAGCTCAATTGGATAGAGCTTCTGACTTCGGATCAGGCGGTTGCAGGTTCGAGTCCTGCCGGACGCGCCAATTCACGCCACCTTACGTCGTGCCCTACAATTCAAGTTAGGACATCACCAGCGGTGATTGCGGGTGGAGACCGGCGCGATGCAAAGCGGTTGCAGAAACCTCGTGCGCTTTGAAACAACCCTCTTGCTGCTGAAGTGAATTCCGTTGAGCTTCGCGAATCCGCTTAAAATCTCCACGTCAAGTCCGCTTGAAAAATATTGTAATGTCTGATTGGATTGATTCCGGGTATGTCCAAATTATTGCCACCAGTGCCAATTTTGCCATCAATTTGATTGGCGTAGCCGTAGCGAACCGTGCCGATGATTGCATCCGTGAAACTGTAGGCAAATGCTGTATAAATCCCCTGAAGATTGCCGCGGCCTTCGAAAAAGTCGGAGTCAAGCAGGTTCACATCCAGGGCATATTGTTCAATGTGCTGCCAATAAACCCGGGCCTCCCAGGTGTTTTTCCTTGAAGTCGAACCATAGACCAGTCCCTGTGTCGGACCATAGACCGGACCGGCGCTGCCGACACCAAACCCAACTTGATAGGCTTTATCCAGCCCGGTTTTCGGACTCTTTAAACCGGGAAACGCCGCAGGATCGGTTCGGAAGGCGGCGCGCGCCCGTTCATCACCTTTGATGTTGTAGGCATAATCACCGAAGAGCCGCCCCTGCAATGTCCCCAATCCCGCCGCTGAATTCCAGATTTTGAAATCAAACTCGGCTGGTATTTCCAAGACAAGCAGATTATCAATGCCTTCCTCGTTGTAGAGCTGTTGAGCCTGCGCAGCCGTCAGGCCATTATACGAGGTTCCTCCCGGCACACCAACATTCACGTTGGTGGGGCTGGTGCCCTGCCCGACAAAAATCTCCCCCAGTCCGCTGTTGGTGGTGGCGTGGCCATAGTAAGTGTAAATCATCGGCGCAACCTTGAACGACACGTTTTCGCCGATTCTCACATTGGCTCCTCCCTGCCAGGTCATCATGAATGAATCGCTGCTGGGAAACTCTGATGCCGAACTTGGGTCCTGGTAGACCCATTGTCCGAAATCAACAAACAAGTCCACAGGGCCAATCGTGTATTTGAATTTTTCAAACGCCCCTTCAGGGTTGAGGTTCGGGCTCCAAACCATGGGCGTGGTGTAGAGCGGCATGGGCATCCGGCCTACGGACATTTCATACCAGCCCGCGGGATGCCAGTTCAGATATGCCTGGCCGATATAGATGCCGCTCGCATTTTTGTCGGATGGCGTAACCGATCCGCTGGTGGTGTTGTTGCCCAGGGTAACCCAAGGTGAGCGCGGACTGTTGGAGGTTTCCAGCCGGATTCCGTAACTGTAATCATCATACAGGTCCCCCCGAACGCCAACGCGCAGGGCATAACGCATCCGTTCGCGATAAAAAGTACTGGGAAAGCCTCCGTAAACATTGTCCGCGCCGCGATATTCATACCGAAACCGCAAGTCGCCGTAGAGCTGCATGTTCTTGATGGAATCAGCCATCTTCCATTTTGACGTCATCAGTGCGCTGTCCACCAAATTCGTTTGCTCGGCCGCGGCTTCCGCCCTTATCTCCTTCGCCTCATCCACTGTGAGAATGCCCTTCTGCTCCAGCTTGTTGATAAGCACATCGTCCGTTGATTGCGCGCGACTCTGAAGAGAGAGAACCATCAATACCATTGCGCTGGCAAACAGGGCGACTTTCGTGTGATTTTGTTTCTTCAGTTGGTTCATGGTTTTGCCGGTTCTGAAATCCGATGCCAAAATGAAACCACAACATTACAGACATAAGGCGGGAATGTTACAATTCGGTGACAAACCTTTTTGCCGGATATGAAATTTCTTGTTGGTCTGCGCCCCGTTAATGTGTGCTGAATGCCAAATAAAATGCATACGGAGAATGTTCTCAAATATGGCGGTTCACAATGAGAATGACACATCGGCGCAGGCGGGGCGGCCAATCCTTGCGCCTTCGCGGCGCGACGGCGGCTGTCACGCCCTGCCAAACAGTGAAAGAAAACGCCCCGTAAAACCGAAATCATGAAATTTGAAATTTGGAAATCAACCGTAGGGTGGGCGTCCCGCCTGCCTGCTGTCTTCCCCCTCTCCGCCGCCGGGCGGGGGGAGGGCCGTGGTGAGGGGCGTTTGTGGCATTTTGAAAGCACATTGGTACAAGACGTCGTGGGTTCGCCGCCACTTTTTCCAGAACAGATCAAACCGTGCCAATGTTGATTGAAACCGCCATAGAATTCTGCTTCTTTACGCCTTTGCCCCTTTGCGTTAAACATTTCGCTGCGAGGTTTGATTTTCAATGCCGCCGGCGTGGTTTTTCATAGCCGGGCAGTTATGTGCGAATGGGTCCGCCCAAGTTGATTCTGTGCTTCAAACAGTAAACGCCGTTGTCCACGTATTTTTGCGCCCACCATTTCAGCCCGGCGCGCTCTTCCTTTGACAATTTGCGGACGACCTTCGCCGGCGTGCCGAGCACGAGCGAGCCGGGCGGAATTTTCGTTCCCTGCGTCACCAGCGCCTTCGCTCCGATGAGCGATTGCCGTCCGATGACCGCCCCGTCCAAAATCACCGCGCCCATGCCGATGAGCACTTCGTCGCCGACTTTGCACGCGTGGACAATCGCGCCGTGGCCGACGGTGACCCAGTTGCCGACGATGCACGCCAAATCGTCCGCGAGATGCAGCACGGCGTTGTCCTGAATGTTCGAGTGGTGGCCGACGACAATGCGATTGATGTCGCCGCGCAGCACCGCGCCATACCACACGCTCGAATGCGCGCCGAGCGTCACGTCACCCAGGACGGCGGCGGTTTTGGCGAGATAGACGCCATTGCCAAGTTTCGGCTGTTTGCGCAGGAACGTGTCGAGTTGTTTCATCGTGTTTTTCACGCGGGAAATTTAACCGCGGATTGCACCGATGTCGCGGATAAATGGAGCGCTTGCACCCGCCCGCGAGTTGTTAATTGGCCGTTCGCCCGCGCTGCGGTTCACCGTTTTGTCTGAATCGAAATATGCGGGTGGATGCCAGCCTGAAACGCCCTTGTTCAGACTTTTTAAGTGCAAGACCGGCTGGTTCCGCCGACAATGATGTTCGGCAGCCAATGCAAAACGCCATCATTATGAAAAACACCTGTCGCCTGGCCGGGGTTGCCATCCGGTTGGCCGGCCTGGTGTTCGCGATGTCGCTTTCAGCCGTTGCGGAAGATTCGCCGGTCAGGACGGCCCCCCTCCGGCTGCGGATTGAACCGGCCCCAAACTCCGCGTGGCCGGCGGACATGGGCACGGTGGAACTCGCGCCATGCCTGAAAGCCCCCGGCCCGTTCGGCGTGTTCACCGCCGCCGGAAAACCAGTCGCCTTTCAAATTTACTGGTCGGCCAACGGCGAGCCGGTCGGCGTCCGTTTCGACACTTCCGGCGGCGCAACCAGCTATTACATCTGTTTCGCAACCAATCTTCCGCCGGCGCCCGGCATCTGGAAACCCGAAGCCGGCTTGCTCGTCGAAACCCGCGCCTGCGCCGAACAGCCGGTCAACACCTTTCCTCAAGTTTCACAGTTGCTGGAAGCCGCCGGGCCGCCCCAGGGGCGCGACTATATGGCGAACATATTTTTGGGCATGAACCCGTTTGGCCCCAGTTCGTTTTACATCGCGTCGTTCAGCGGCTGGTTCAATGCGCCCATGGATGGCAGTTACCGGTTCGCCACCGTTTCGACCGATGCCTCATGGCTGCAAATTGACGGGCAGACGGTGGTGGAATGGCTTGGCAAGCATGGCTACCAGGGCGGCCGGCGCGGCGAACACGCCGGCGACATCCAGCTTCGGGCCGGGCGGCACCGGCTTGATTACGCGCAAATCCAGTTTGACGGCGAGGCCGCCGCCGAGGCCGCGTGGCAGCCGCCCGGGGCCGGCCATTTTGAAACCATCCCCGCTTCCGCATTCGTTCCGGTCGCCACCTTCCGCGCCGCAAGCCTTGAATCGGCGACGGAGCCGGGGCCGCTTTACTTTGAATGGCGCACCGCCGCCCAATGCGCGCTCGGCGACACGATGGCGCTGCGCGTCCGGTTTCATGTCGTGGACAATTCCCAGCGCCGCAACTATCGTTGGCGCTTCGATGATGGTGCCGACGCGACGGGCATGAACCCGGAGCATTATTTCCCGCAGCCCGGCTTGCGGCAGGTCACGCTCGAAGCCTGGGAACGCGGCCTCTGCGTCGCGACCAACATCGTCCGCATCCGCGTCGCGCCCGACTGGCTCCAGCGCGACTGGTGGCGCAACGACATTTTTAACGCCGCCAAAATTGATTTTCTGCAACGCGACCTGAGCCGGACCCCGGCGCGTGATCTCGAGGCGATCATTGACCTGGCCGACCGCGCCGACGACCGCGAATTGCTGACCCGCGCCGGCGAAGCGATGGTCCGGCGCGCGGATGAATTCAAGACCGCCGCCGATGGCGTCGCGTTTTACAAACTGGGCATCGGCTTCGAGCATCAAGGCGACGCCGGAGACGCGCTGGCGGAAAAATCGTTCCGGCTCGCGCTCGCGCCCGAACGGGATTCTTCGCCCATCGCGGACAAGGTGAAACTGCGCCTGTCCGGGCTGCTCATCCATTGGTCCGGCCAGTTTGACGAGGCGGAGAAACTGCTCGCCGGCATTTCCGGAAACAACCCGGCCGGCGACGAAAAACGTCTGCGACAATTGCTGCAGGGCGACCTGCTGCTCGCTCGCGGCAAAATCGAGGCGGCGCGCAAACAATATCTCGCCGTTGGCGGCCAGCCGGATAAAAAAAACGCGGGCACCGCGACCGCCGCCCGGCTGGAGGGCGCAAGCATTTTGATCGAGCACGGACAGTTTGACGACGCGCAGGACGCGCTCGACCGGCTGGCGGTTGAAATTCCGGCAGAACGAATGTCGCTCGACACCGGCCTGCTGCAAATTCAACTGGAACTCCAGCACAAGGAATTCCAGCGCGCCTTCACCGCCTGCCGCCTGCTTTCGCCCGTTGCGGAGAATGATCCGCGCCTGTCGGAAATTCTTTACGCCACCGTTGAATCCGGCCTGGACCTCGGCAAAACCGGCGAGGCCCGCCTCGCGCTGGCGCAGTTGCTCAAGGATTTCCCCTACAGCGAAGCCGCCGCAAAGGCGAAGGACAAATGGCCGTGAATTTTTAGTCTTGAGTCTTTGACCATTGCCTTGAGGTATTTATGAATTTGCACGGATTTTTTCCAAGCCCGTGGGGCTGGCATCATTGTGGCAACGCAACCCGGTTATTTTCAAAAGCTCCGTCGGAGCGGCATCCCCGGCAGATGCCGCCCCGACGGGGCTGAAACTTATTTTGGTTTTGGGTTCTTTCCACATACCGAGCCGGTTTGTGGTCTCAACGCGCTCTCAAATTGAGATTGGAGGCTACAAATATGCCGCTCCTGACGGCGCTGAAAACCGGCCGCTGCCAAGAGCAGTTTGGGTTGGACGAACGAGGCAAAGGGCGTTTGAATTTTTTGTCGCGCGAAGGGCGCGAAGGCGGCAAAGTCGCGGAGCGACGGGATGACAATAGCCCGGCATTTCAATGCTGGGTTCAATTCGCAAACGTTCCAAGTCCCGGAGGGACGACCGGGTTTTTCAAAACGAAATGATGGCAAACGATGCGCCGTCCGTTTAGCCGTCCCGGTGGGACTGGTGGCCGTGCGCAAGCACCCCGGCGTTGAAACGCCGGGCTACAGCAGTTCAATTTGACATTGGCACAAATGCCAATTCGGTAGGGCTGACCTGCTGGTCAGCCAAAAGGCGGTGCCAATGTATCAATGTTGTTTTGATTTGCCATACCCCCGTAAAGTGCGGCAACGCATCCATTGCCGGCCACGTTCCAAGAAGATTATCGTCAGTATCCAGCGCATCAAACTCTACCGCTACCGTTGAGAGCAAAGACCGGAGGGCCAGTCTTGGAAAAAGCGGAATGCGCCAGGAATCCCAGAAACGCGAGAGAAAATATTTTTGTTGAGTTTTTTCGCCATTGGATTAATATGAAGCCAGTTATAGTTATACTAGACAAAACATCAAATTTATGAAAAGCATTTATACTTCTTTGGCCTTGGCGTTTGGCCTTGCCTTTTCGACCTGTGCCGCAGATGTCTCAGTCACCATCACCGATGTTCACCTGTGTTGCCAGTCTTGTGTCAATGGTGTTGCCAAAGCGGTTGCCGATGTCAAAGGCTTGACCGCCAAGGCGGATCAGGATGCAGAAACTGTGACTTTGACCGGGCCAGACACGGCCACGGTTCAAAAAGGGGCGGACGCGCTTGTGTCCGCCGGTTATTTTGGCAAGAGCAGCGATGCCTCAATCAAAATCAACGCCGATACCGGCGCGAAAAACCAAAAGGTGCAATCCATCAAAATTGAAGGTCTGCATCTTTGCTGCGGCAAGTGTGTCAAGGCAGTGAACGAAGCCCTTGCAACCGTGCCTGGTGTTACCGGCAACACGGCTGCCAAGGAAGCCAAGACTTTTGAAGTGACCGGCGATTTCAATGACAAAGCTGTGTTCGACGCCTTACAAAAGGCCGGACTTACCGGCTTGGAGAAATAATTTCACCTTTTGATCTCAAACGCTCCGATGACTGAATCATCGGGGCGTTTTACTTTAACCTTGGCTATCGGTGTTCAAACCCGGCAATCTATAGTGTAATTGTCCACGCCAAAGCCAAATGGGCTTCATGTGTTCGGAACCGCAAGTTCTCTCCAAACAGATTGAGCGCCATCTCCCTTTGTTGCGTGAAATTGCAAAGATTTGAATCAGGCTTTCCCACTCCGCACCCGTTCCTTTTTCTCCTCCAATTCAGCCTGGAGTTTCTTGCGCTCCAAAACGAGTTGATTGCGCAATGACTCCGCTTTTTCAGCATCATTGGTCTTGGCAATTTCGTCCTTCAACGCAATTTCCCGTTCAGCGAGTTTGGCGGCGTATCGTGAATCAAGCTCCGCCAGCCCCTTTTTCTGTTCTTGACTCAGTTTTGCGGTGGGAGCGGTTTTGTTCAAACGCTCCATCGCAATTTCGTAGGAGGATTTCATGGTTTCAAGATCAACTTCAAAGTTGTGAAAATCAATCGTGCAATAAACCAGCCAGTATTTCTTTGGTTTTTCTCACCAAACCGATGCGGGGAAATATCTTGGCAACTGTGAGCGTGTGCTCTTCTGTAGACATGGCAGACATGGCATCCTCCGCAAAAATCTGATTGAACCCGTATTCAAAGGCAAATCGTCCTGTGCTCTCTACGCCGATGTTTGTTGCTATGCCACACAGCACCATTGTCGTTATGCCGCGCCTTCTGAATTCCAAATCAAGTTCCGTCCCGTAAAAAGCGCCCCACTGATGTTTGGTGATCACGAAATCACCCGGTTTCGGCCCCATTTCCGGAACAATGTCCGCCCAATCCGGTGGAGGGGTTTGAGCCGGCCATGGCACGTCAACGAGGGGGCGCAGAACGTCTTTGCCGTCCGAAGAGAACGCAACACGCACCAAAAACACTGGCATCCCGATTTTCCTGAACGCATCGGCAAGAGCAGCGGCATTTTTCACTACGGTGTCCGACGCATGGGGAGCAGTTTGCCGCCCGACGATGCCTTTCTGGAGATCAATGACCACCAGCGCTGTTTTTGATTTATCAATAAATGTGTTTTTCACAACCGTCATATTGTCATTTTTAGATGGAATCACGCCCTCAAGATTGATATAAACCGCGTGAAGACGACAAGCTTATACTGACAGGTGACCGTATGCCCCCATCCCCGAAACAACCACGATTCAGTTGCGACCTTCCGCATCGTGTCATTGTCCGCATCAAACCCTGTTTTGTGGGCTGAAAGGACAAAGAAAATGGACCCGATATGCAAATTTGAAATCAAGGTGACCGGAGACGAGGTGGATGGGAACGGGCATGTGAACAACGTCGTTTATTTCCAGTGGATGCAGAATGCCGCCGTCCGCCACGCCCAGGCAACTGGTTGCACCCGGGAATCATTGGCAGTGGAAGGAACCTGGGTGGTGCGAACCCATCAAATCGAATATTTCAGCCCAGTGTTTGCCGGCGATACCGTCACGGTTCTGACATGGGTTTCCAACCTTTTCAAGGTGCGTTCGCTGCGCAAATATAAATTTATCAGGGCAGAGGGTCAGATCCTTGCGGCGCGGGCAGAGACTGATTGGGTTTTCGTCAACGCCAAAACTGGCCGGCCCCAGGCAATTTCTAATCAGATCAAAAACACCTTGCCCGTGGTCAGCAAGGAAATGGAACCTTAACCTCGTGCCCTTAGTCCTGGAAACCACACTCGACTCGTTAAGAGCATCCCGATGACTTTTGCAGCACCGTATCCCGCTGTGCCCAGTCGGGATTTACGTTCGGATAATCCAGATTGTAATGCAGTCCGCGGCTTTCGGGCCGCATCGAGGCGCAACGCACAATCAATTCCGCCACTGTCGCGATGTTGCGCAATTCCAAAAGGTCGCTCGTCACGATGAAATTCCAGTAATACTCGTGAATTTCCTCCTGCAAATTGGCGATGCGCTTTTGGGCGCGCGCCAGCCGCTTGTTTGTCCGCACGATGCCGACGTAATCCCACATCAGCCGCCGGATTTCGTCCCAGTTATGCGAGACGACGACGAGTTCATCCGGATTGTGCGCGTTGCCGGATTGCCACAGCGGAATTTTCAAATCAGTTTTTTCCGGCGGATCGGAAACAATATTCTCCGCCGCGCGATGCGCGCAAACCAGCGCCTCCAAAAGCGAATTGCTCGCCAACCGGTTAGCACCGTGCAGACCCGTGCAGGCCGCCTCGCCGACGGCGTAAAGCCCGGCAATGTCCGTCTCGCCGTCCACGTTCGTCACCACGCCGCCGCACTGGTAATGCGCCGCCGGCACGACCGGAATCGGCTCCTTGGTGATGTCAATGCCATAGCGCAGGCAGGTCTGGTAAATGTTGGGAAAGCGCTCGATGATGAACCGTGCCGGCTTGTGTGTGATGTCCAGCCATACGTGTTCCGCGCCGCTCTTTTTCATCTCGCTGTCAATTGCGCGCGCCACCACGTCGCGCGGCGCAAGCGATTTCAGCGGATGATAACCATCCATGAATTCCTTGCCGTCGAGTGTCTTCAAAACACCGCCTTCGCCACGAACCGCTTCGCTGATGAGGAACGATTTTGCCTTCGGATGATACAAACACGTCGGATGAAACTGCACGAACTCCATATCCGCCACCGCCGCGCCCGCGCGATACGCCATCGCCGCGCCATCGCCGGTCGCAATGTCGGGATTCGTCGTGTAGAGATAAACCTTGCCGCAGCCACCCGTGGCCAGCAGCGTCACCGGCGCGGTGAACGTCCAGACCCGGTTTGCCCTTTTGTCGAAAACGTAGGCGCCGAGGCAGCGGTTTTCTCCGGCGTTGCCGAGCTTCAGGCTGGTAATCAAATCAATCGCGATGTGGTTCTCGAATATCTCGATGTTTGGCTGACGCGAGACCGCATTGAGCAACGCTCGCTCGATTTCGCGACCGGTCACGTCCTTCGCGTGCAGAATCCGCCGCTTGGAATGTCCACCTTCCCGGCCGAGGTCAAGTTCCTTGCCCCCATCCTCGCTTGGCGCGTCGCGCTCGGAAAATTTCATGCCCAACTCAATCAATTCCTGAATCCGCGCCGGGCCTTCCTCGACAATCGTGCGGACGACGCTTTCCTTGCACAAGCCGGCACCTGCGGCGAGCGTGTCGCGCACGTGCGACTCGAAAGAATCCTCCTTGCTCGTCACCGACGCAATGCCGCCCTGCGCGTAATTCGTGTTCGACTCCGCTCGGTTCTTTTTCGTGACGATAGCCACGCGCCCGCGCGGCGCGACCTTCAGCGCGAACGAAAGCCCCGCGATGCCGCTACCGAGGATGAGAAAGTCAAAATTTTTCATTTCAAAGGCGCACGTTGTCAATCAACCGCGTTTTACCGAAGAAAACCGCGAGAGCCATTTGCGTTCCACGTTTCACTTGCGCGACCGGGAACAGTGTTTCGGCGTCAAAAAATTCCACATAGTCCAACCGGGCCAGCGGAGCGGCGGTGACGAATTCTTTCACGTCAGTCTTCAGGCGCGCGGCGGATACCTGCTTCCTTTTCACGGCCAGACTTGCCGCCCGCAGGGCGTGAAATAGAATGACCGCCTGTGCCCGCTGTTCCGCGTTGAGAAATTTGTTCCGCGAACTCATCGCCAACCCGTCCGCTTCACGCACCGTCGGCGCGACGATGATTTTCACCGGAAAATTCAAATCGCGCACCATGTGCTTGATGATGGCCGCTTGCTGAAAATCTTTTTGCCCGAAAACCGCCGCGTCCGGCTGCACAAGGTTGAACAGCTTGGCCACCACCGTCGTTACTCCCCGAAAATGCGTTGGCCGTGATGCGCCTTCCATGCTTTGAGATAATTTTTCTTCGACGACGTAAGTGCTGAATCCGGTGGGGCGAGCGTCCTCGCGAGCCGGCTCGTCAGTAGCCTCGCCCCACCGAGGATACATCTCCGCATCGTTTGGCGTGAAAACGACATCCACGCCCGCTTCGCGGCACAATTTCAAATCACGTTTCAAGTCACGCGGGTATTTGGCGAGGTCTTCAGTTGGCGCGAACTGCGCTGGGTTGACATAAATACTGACGACGACCTTGCCGTTTTTGCCGACACATTTGCGCGCCTCGCGCACGAGGCTCAAATGGCCGGCGTGCAAATAACCCATCGTCGGCACAAAACCAACGCGAATGCCCAAGCGTTTCCATAGCAGAGCGCGTTCCTGCATGGCGGCGGCAGTCGAGATGATTCGCATGAGACTGATTTAACCGAATCGCGCGGCAATTTCACTAAAGAAAAAGCCGCGCCGGGAGCTTTTCGGCACGGCTTCTATTCCCCACCCCAAATTCTGCTCAAGCCTTGGCAAACAGATGCGTGTGCTTGTTGCACGACTGGTTGGTCGGCGCATCGGCTTCGCGGTCATTCGGCTGAACGATGCTGTTTGCCAGCATCCACGCCTCAACCTCCTCGCCGCTAATGTCGGCGAGCATCTGGCCGTTGATCTCAACGCACGGGCTTAATGACTGGCCGCTCTTCTCGATCATTTCCTGGCGCTGCAACGGATCGTTGACGATGTCGCGGTCCTCGAACGGCAGGTCGTATTTGCGCAGCACGGCGCGGACGCCCTGGCTCCATCCGCAGGTCGGTTTCAAGTAAGCAATAATTTTCGGCTTTTCCATAGTTTTGCAAAAATTGTTTCTACGATGGCAATAGAGTGCCACAATCCTTGGAACTTGCAAAGTGAATTTTAACGCTCCGTCTCCCGCCTGCGCTGGGCGAGAATTTTCTGTGACGGCGTGTAATTGGTGATGAACTCGCGGTAAAATTCCGCGAAGGTTCCGGCGGCAATCGCCGCGCGCACTTCAGCCATGATTTTAAGAAACAGATGCGAGTTGTGGACGCTCACCATCCGCAGACCGAGAATTTCGTTCGCGTTCAGCAAATGCCGGAGATAGGCGCGCGTGAAATTCTTGCAGGCAAAGCAGTCGCAGTTGTCTTCAATCGGGCGAAAATCCGCCTTGTAGGCGCCGCCTTTGATGCCGAACGCGCCGCGCCGCGTGAACGCCGTGCCGTTCCGCGCAACGCGCGTGGGCAACACGCAGTCGAACATATCCACGCCGCGCGCAATCAGTTCGATCATCTGCGCGGGCGTGCCGAGGCCCATCGCATAACGCGCCTTGTGCGCGGGCAGATGCGGCACGGTGAATTCAATCGCCTTGAGCATTTCCGGCTCCGGTTCGCCGACGCTCACGCCGCCGATGGCATAGCCGTCAAATTCCATCGGTACGATCGCCTTGGCACATTCCTCGCGCAACGCGGCGTTTGAACCGCCCTGCACGATGCCGAAAACTTTCTGTCCGTCGGCGCGCGGCTGTTCACGGCATTCGCGCGCCCAGCGGATGGTGCGTTCGACGGCAAGACGCTGCTCGCGTGCAGGTGCGTCGTGCGGCGGACATTCGTCGAAGACCATTGCGATGTCCGAGCCGAGCACACGCTGGATGTCCATCGCCTCCTTGGGGCCGAGAAATAAAAGCGAACCATCGAGGTGCGAACGGAATTCGACGCCGTGCGGTTTGATTTTCCGGATTTTGGCGAGGCTGAACACCTGAAAACCGCCGCTGTCGGTGAGAATCGGCTTTTCCCAATTCATGAATTTGTGCAGGCCGTTCGCGACGCGGATGATGTCCAGTCCGGGGCGCAGGTTGAGATGGTAGGTGTTGCCGAGGATGATTTGAGTGCCCATCTCCAGCAATTCGCGCGGGTCGAGCGCCTTGACGCTGGCCTGCGTGCCGACGGGCATGTAAACCGGCGTCTCGACGACGCCGTGCGCGGTGGTCAATTTCCCCAGACGGGCTTTCGTCTGAAAATCGGTTTTAAGAAGCTCAAACATGGCGCAGAGGTTTTAACGCAAAGCCGCAATATCGCAAAGCTGCAAAAGGGGAAATTTTCATTATGCTATGCCCGCCGTCCGCCCAGCCAAGACACTTCTTACTGATTGCCAAGTTCGGCAAACGAAACATCCACCAGCAAGTCGGCGGCGATTATTTCCAAATCCTTTTTCAGCGCGGCGAGATTACAGCCTTCAGGCAATTGCAGGCGCATGTTCGCCTTGAACAAAGTCTCGCCAGACATCGGCGCGCTGCCGACCTCGCTTGAAAACTCCTCAACGTTCACACCCGCCCGCGCGAGCGCGCTGGTAATTTCGCAGACGATGCCTGGGCGGTCGCTGCCGACGATTTCCAGCTTCGTCTGCCGGCCCGGTGTTGCCGGAACCGGTTTGGGATCGGGTTGAACAACTACGTTCAGCCCCGGAATTTTCTGGAGCGCGGCCAGCAGCGATGTTTTTTCTTCCGCCGGAATTTCAATCCGCAGAATTCCGGCAAATTCGCCGCCGAGACGGCACATGCGGCTTTCGAGCCAGTTGCCGCCGTGGCCGGCCACAATGCGCGCGAAGGATTCGACAAGCCCGGTGCGGTCCGGACCGATGAGGGTCATCACCAATGGAATTTGCATGGGGGTTTGGTAGCGGTTTCCGGCGCAACTGGCAAGCGATTCCCCCGGCGGCAATCATCAGTTGCCATGAATTTGACGATTCGCCCGACTGAAATCGTTCGTAACACCCGCTTTTCCTGCATTTTTTACTTTTCAGTTCCGCTTATTTGTGCTAGGGTTAGGCAAACGAAAGGCATCATTATGATACTTGAATACGCGTTGGAAAAATTCCCGCTTTCGGCCAAGTTGCGCGACGGTACGGCGGTCGTCGTGCGCCCGCTGGCCAAACGGGACGCTGGTCGCCTGCATAAATTCTTCCTCGCTGTGCCCGAGGAGGAGCGGCTCTTCATCAAACAGCCGATTTTTGAGGGCACGCTGTTCAAGCAATGGTGCCAGCACCCCGATTTCGAGCACAACCTGCCGCTGATCATGCTGCATGCTGACAGGATCATCGGCGAAGCAACGTTGCACCAGCGGCTCGGCGGCTGGAAGCGGCACATCGGTTTGATCACCGTGCTGACGCATCCGAATTATCGCGGGCGCGACGTGGCCAAAATGCTGGTGGAGGAGCAGGTCGAGATTGCGCGGAACATGGGGTTGCGCCGGCTCGAAGCCGAGTTGAACGGCGAACGCAAGGTCGCCATTCGCGCGCTGGAGCAGATCGGCTTTCAGCCGCTGATGAAAATGGAGGAATATGTGCTCGACATGAAGGCCGTCATGCACGATTACGTGCTCATGGGCATGGATCTGCGGACAGACGAGGAATACGCGGGCGTGGGCGGTTGAACGTCAAGGCTGATGGGTGATCTTCCGCCAGTCCGCGCCCTGCGTGCCGGCGTAAATCGCAAATGCCTTCTCATTTTGAATCAGCACCGCGCGCACGACACTCGAATCATCGGCACGGCCCAAATCCAAAATGCTTTCGGGAATGAGGGCCATTTTTTTGTGCGCGTAAAGCAGGGCAAACACCGCCTGCGCGACGGCGGTATAGGGCAAATCCTTGTAGGCGCCTTCCACCGCATCCTCAACCGCGTCGGCAAGAAATTCAAGCTGGTTCACGAGGTGCGGAAATTTCGGCGCGTTGATCTGAGTGAACTCAAGCTTCCACTGCGGCAACTGGCGCAGGACTTTTTCAGCGATGGCGGGCGTGATGCTCGCTGCGCCGCCGTTGACGAACTTTGCGATTTCAGGCATGACGGCGGCAATTTATGAAAATCCCCGCGCCCGTCAAAGCGAAATCGCCGCAACGAATCTTGTTTTCCTTCGCCGGACGGAACACCGGGCAGTTGACAGGGAAAACCCCGATTGACACAAATTTCAACTGGTGATAATGACATTGACGTATGATAATCAAATTCACCTGCCAACATTGTAAAGGATATATCAGATGTGATTTGAGTTGTGCTGGAAAGACTCTAAAGTGTCCACATTGTTATGAAGTGACACAATTAATTGCTCCGGAACATCCCAAAACACAATCAGAACCAGATTGGCTGAATGACCCCATAACGGAAAAACAAAAAGCTATGCTCCTTTTGTATGGAATTCAATTGGTTGAAGGGTTAACAAAAAGTGAAGCGGCAGAATTGATCGACAGAGCCATTAAGTTGGGAAGAAAACCAACTATTGAAAATCAAACAAAAGCAAGTGAACAATTTGGGAAGATTAGATTACAAGAGATTGTGGAACAACTTACCAAAGCAATTGATATTATCGGAGATGAAAACGTAACAATCACAACACTTAAAAACACAAAGAAAATGGTAAAGGAATCAGTCAGGAGTTTTACAGATATTGTTGATAAACGTATTCAGATACTTCAAGATGCAAATAGAGAAATACAAAATGAAAAAACTA